>WNGL01008016.1_pt1 | contig 12375 bp, 9 predicted proteins | sample 5400591 | NCBI WGS metagenome assembly WNGL01 (sample SAMN13153377, study PRJNA577476) | soil metagenome | isolation source: 80 cm soil or saprolite under Garry oak tree replicate 1 | place: USA:California | collected 2016-06-15
GAAGGCCACGTGTCGCTCGATACACGCTCAGCCAATGTTTCAAAAAATCGCGGCACATTCGCCTTGCGCGTCCGTGGCGACTCGATGATCGGTGGGCACATTGTCGATGGCGATATCGTAGTTTTGGAAGACAGCAAAGAGGTGCACAACGGCGATATCGTGGCGGCGTTGATCGACGGCGAAACGACGCTGAAGCGCTACGTGGTAGAGCATGGCCGACCGTATCTGAAGGCGGAAAATCCGCGGTATCCAAAATTGATCCCGGCACGGGAGTTAAAGATCCAAGGTGTCATGGTGTCGCTGATCCGCAAACAAGAGCGGCGGAGGAGGCACTGAAAGAGTGTCTGGCGCACTCGGTGGTACCGATGTTGTAAATGTTCACTTGAACATATAGCCTCACCATGCCATCTTTTTCTTCCGATGGCTGCGAGAGGCAAGATTGATGACTCACCCGCTTCGTCCTCCCTTTGGACTGCCTGTCTATGTCGCTCGACTTCCGTCGGCTCCATTGTCGATCTTCAGAAACTGCTGGCGGAGCGCTTTCCGCATACGCCTGTGCGAGCGGCGAGGCGTCGTCTAGTGACTGGTTTATCTTTTCTGGATGAAGCGATTGGCGGCGGATTGCCGAAAGGGGCGATCACCGAATTAATCAGCCCGGAGCTTAACACCGGCAGCGCATCGCTGATTCATGCGCTTCTGCAAGCAGATTCGGCAGGCCAGACGGCTGCCTCCTCCGCAGACAAGATGTCTGTGCTCAGGCCAGTTGCACTGATCGACGGCTGCGATTCGTTTGATCCGCAGCCATTGGGTAATGCGTGTTTGGGCAATCTGCTTTGGGTGCGTTGCATCAAAACTTTTGAAGCGATCAAAGCGGCCGATCTGCTTTTGCGTGATGGGAATTTTCCGCTCGTGATTGTCGATCTTGTGCTGAAGGCACCGGAAGAATTGCGCAAAATTCCCAAGACGAGCTGGTATCGTTTGCAACGACTGGTTGAATCAGTCCCTTCCGCATGTCTGGTCCTGACGCGGCAAGGAATAGTTAGTAGTGCGCAGCTGAAAATTGTCCTCGAAAATATGTGGAGCCTGGAAAGTTTTGAAGAAGACGACGCGATTTCGCGACTGCGAATTCGTGTGCAACGATCGCACCTCCAGCGAGAGAAGATCAAAATTGCAGGAGCGAGTTGATGTTTGCCAGTATTTATTTGCCGAACTTCTATCTGCAGGCGGCAATGCGACATCAGCGGGAACTGTGCACTAAACCGGTCGCCTTGATTGAGGAACAGGACAAGAAACCGGTTCTCATTCAATTGAACGAGGCTGCGGAAAAGACTGGCATTCGCAAAGGAATGACACCAAGCCAGGCCTTGGCGCGATCTTTGGAGGTCGTCATCAAAGCGCGCGCACGCACACAGGAAAAATCGATCCAGCAATTGTTACTTCACTTCGCATTTATCCTCAGCCCGTTTGTAGAAGCGACTGCGCCCGGTGTTTGCACGATTCAATTTACCGACAATCGCGATCTGACGGCGAAGCTCTCGCACGTAATTGAGCAGTTAGCTGAATGCAAAATTACCGCACGAGCAGGGATTGCTTCTACGCCGGATGCAAGCGTTCTTGCTGCGCATCTGGCGCGACCGGTTTTAGAAATCAATGACGCAAAAGAATTTCTCGCGCGATTGCCTATTGAGACGCTCGCGATGATCGGAACATAGCCTTGTAGTCTGTGAGGCCAAGCGGGTTTGAAACCTGCCGAATCCGCCCCAGCGGAGAAAATCTCCGCTGGGCACAAAGAGCACAGCCCTTGTTCCGGTTTATGTCGTCGCTGGTCTGCGCTCGATTAAAAGGCGATAAACAAAACCGCCCAGCGCACCGCCCAACAACGGTCCGATCCAATAAACATAATGGTCATGCCAAAAATTTGCTGCGACGGCCGGACCGAACACGCGCGCGGGATTCATGGCTGCCCCGGTAAGCGTTCCTCCAAACAGAATGTCGAGAGTGATTGTCGATCCAATGACGAGGCCGGCAACACGCCGCGGCCCGCGCTCGTCCACGGCCGTGCCATGGACCACGAACACGAGAAAAAAAGTGAGAATCCCTTCGACCAAAATTCCCTGCCACGCGGCAAGATTAATCGCGAGCTGCGGAGTACCATTGACGACGACATCGCGTCCGAAGAGACCGCGACAAATCAAGGCAGCGCAGATTCCGCCGAGACATTGCGCGATCCAATAACGAAGCGCGTTCGTCCATTTCATATGACCGCCGCAAACGAGGCCGAAGGTCACCGCCGGATTTAGCTGGCCTCCCGAGATGTGCAGCGTCGCGGACACAAAAGCGGCAATCGTCAGACCGTGAGCGAGCGCGACTGCAAGCACATCGTGCCCGGCTGTTTTGATTGCGCCGATCCCGACAAAAATTAGCGCAAACGTTCCGATAAATTCTGCGAGCAACGGGCGAAGCTTGGCCATATGCCGATGCAATCAAATCGGCCGCGCGCTGGCAACTGCGTTTGTCGATCCGCCGCTTCCCACAGAAGCGCGGCCACCGACGCGCAGCAATGTCGATCTAACCGCCTGCGTAATTTGGGTATCTTTCGTGCAACTCCCGGGCGAGCCGATCTGCTTCGTCGGTTTTGCCAGCTTGCCGATATGCAAGCGCAGCTTTGTCCAAAGCGCGAGGGGTAATAGCTGGATCATCATAAAGCAACGCGACACCCTTAAAAGCCTTGCCAGCGTCATCGAAATTCCCGCGCTCCAGTTGGACCTCGCCCGCCAGGAGACGCGCTTCAGCATTCACGCGACCCTCTGGTTGCAGCGCCATGATCTCTTCGGCAATCTTCTGGGCGTCGTCCGGTTTGTGCGCACCGATCTTGACCGCGCCGAGCGCAAGCAACACTTTCGCCTTTCCTGCCGGGTCTGTGGCGACCTGCAAATACTTGGCAAATGCATCCTCGGCTTCGGGCAAATTTTTCAGCTTCGTGGCCGCGTCTCCCAGGTAAAACAAAAAATCGGGTTTAAGGCTGCCGCGATTGTCGATCTTTCCAAGCGCGCTCAGATATTTTTCGGCGGCTTCGAAGTTTTTCTCGTTGTAATATTCGATTCCGAGCCACTCGAGGACTTCTGGCGGCACATTAACATTCGGACTGTTGGCCATGAAATTGTTCACTTCTTTGGTAAGAGCAGGCCGATCTTTCAAATAAAACTGACACAAAATGAGCCGGAGCGACGCGAGGTTGTAGTACTGCTCTTTATTCAGTTGGCGCGCAGCATTGAGCGCACTCATCGCAGTTTTATAATCTTTCGCTTCAAACGCGGCTTTGCCGATGTAGTATTGCGCCTGCGCTGCGACAGAGCTCTTGGGGAATTCTTTCAGGAGCTGGCGAAAGGTTTCGACCATGCCCTTCGTTTTGTCCTGCTCTCCAAGAATCAAAGCCTTCAACTGCAGCGCCGCTTCCCGTTCACGCGCGCTGGGATACTTGGTGAGGATCGTGTTCAGGTCGGAAAGCGCCGCATCGTAGTTTTTATCCTGTTCGTAAGCCAGAGCGCGCTGAGCCAAGGCGGCAGACACTTGGGAGTTATCTGGAAAGGTCTGCACGTAATACGTGAAAGCTTCGATAATGTCAGGAATGTTTTTCGTCTGCACATGACACAGGCCAAGTTTGTATGCCGATTCGGCGCGCAACTTTGGAGAAAGTTGAGAGGCGCGCAGTTCCCCATAAATTGACGCCGCCTCGGTGTAATTCTGTTGTTTGTAAAACGCTTCAGCTTTTAAGAGTTTCGCCTGGTCGGCGCGTTCGTCTGTAGGATTCGTTGCCAGGAATTCCGCCACTTCCGCGAGCAGCGCCGATGGATCGGAGTTGTATACGTTAATCAGCCGCTGATAGGCAGCGTCTTTTGCTTCTTCCCGATCCGGATATTTAGCCATGATTCGGCGATAAAGATCTTCGGCTTGCTTTGCGTGACCAAGTTGCCGTTCACTGTTTGCGGCAAGCAACAACACTTCGGCCTGGGCCGCTTCCGGAAGCTTTTCCTGCTCTTTCTGGTAATCGGCGAGTAATTGCGCGTACTGGCCGCTCTGATATTGCAAGCGGCGCAAACCGACCTGCGCAATCGCTCGAAATTTTCCGGCTTCAGGAAGGCTACGACCTTTTTGCAACAGGTTTGTAGCTCTATCGACCATCGCCTTGTCGATCTTGCCCCTATCAGCCTGCACAAGATCGAGCGCGATCATGCCACCACGCACCGCTGACTCCGCTTTTAAAGCCGGCTTTTGCGTTTCGTTCGAGAGAGCTTCGTATTGCTTCAGCGCATCCACTTTCCTTCCTCGTCCGACGAGAATGGATGCTGCTGTCCATCGTGAGTCTTCGCGATAGGGGTTCGGATTTCCGGCCTCGGCAACCTCCACATAAATGTCGGAAGCCTCCTCTTTGCGGCCGAGAACCTCGAGGCAACGTGCTTCGAAATAGCGCGCAGAAAGTGCCACCGCCGATTCCTTTGATTTCGCTGCGGAGCGATGAAAGAGCGGAAGCGCCGCGGCATAGTCCTTCTGCGTGAAAGCCGTTTCAGCGAGAGCGTAAGCGGCGGGTCCGGCGAATTCGCTATCGCCGTAGTCGTTCAGCACTTTTTGGAAGTTTGTGCGAGCGCTCGAGAGGCGATCGAGATTTCGATAGCATTCGCCCAGCGAAAAATAAGCGTTCGCCCGGCCGGACAGGCCCGGATAATCATCGAGATATTTTTGATATTCTGGGATCGCCAGATCGTAAAGTTTGCGCGTGAAAAGCGCGTTCGCGTAATCGAGCTGGCGGCGGTCAGGCGCTTCGTTTTCGCGCGCTGGCGGTCGTTCGGAAAAGTCTTCCGCTGGAGGGCGAGGCGTTGTTGCGGCTGGTTCCTCGAATGGAATAGCGCGAGCGACCGGCGGTTCATCTACCGGCCGAGCGCGACGCACTTCGGGCGCCAATTGAGCGACGGCTGCGCTCGGTAATGAAAGCAGCATTACCAGTCCCAAAAGACCGGTTGCGCTGCGCGCCGTTCTCATTTCGCTGTTGCGAAAGCCACGTTGGTTATTCCTGCTTCGGTGCAAATGTTTAAGACACCAATAATATTCTTGTAAGCGCCAGCCTCATCGCCACGGATCACCACGGCTTGCTCGGAGTTGAGTTGAACCAGACTTCTTAGCAATTCGCTCAGTTCAGGACCGCTGAGAGTGCGGCGGTTCACGACAACGTTGCCGTCCGCTTTCACGTTGACCACAACATCTCCGATTGGCGCAGTTTTCTCTTTCGCAGCCGAAGCTTTTGGCACCCTGACATCGAGTTCGTTCTCAGTGCGGGCCGCGTTCCAGGTCAGCAGAAAAAAAATCAATAACAGCAACAGCACATCGACCAGCGGCGCCAGTTGAATACCGGGATGATGCAGGGGCGCGTGACCACGTAGATTCATATTACGAAGGAGACGATGTCGGTCTTGCGAATTACTGGCGAGATGGGCAGCTTATAGTTCGTCCTCGATCAGCACCGGGGTTCGCTCGACCCGCTTGCCGTACTGCAACGAAAGCAACGCCAAGACATGCGTCGAAGCAGCTTCCAATTCCGAGATCAACTTTTGGGCTCTTCCCCGGAAAAAAGCGTAGAACATCATGGCCGGAATACCGATGGCCAGCCCGGCGGCCGTGTTGACCAGCGCCTGACTGATCCCTCGTGAGAGAGCCACATAACGCGCGGACCCAATATCGGCTCCAAGTGCGCCGAAGGAATGGATAATTCCAAAGACCGTCCCAAGCAGGCCTAGCAGCGGCGCGATCATTCCAATATCGGCGAGATAAGTAACACGATTATTTAGACTGGCCGCGACTCGCGATCCTTCCGTCTCGGCAATTTCGCGGACTTGCTGAAAATCTGCATGCGGATTTTTGGTTGTGAAATCGAGCATTTTTTGCACGACCCGCGCGATCGCTTCCCCATGCCGATTGGAAACGGCGAGTAATCCTAGATAATCGCGTTTGCGTAAAAGCGCATCTGCCGTAGCCATGTAACCGCTCGAAACCACCGCGCCACGCCGGATCGTCATCAGATAAACAATCACGAGCGCCACGGAAAAGATCGATAAGAGAAAGAGCGGAATCATCACCGGCCCGGCGTTGATGAGTGTATCCATAATGGTTTGTGAGTGCGGAACATCCGGCACCAGCGGCGGTGTGGCCTCCTGCGCAAGCAACGAAGGTGCGCCGGCAAGCGCGGCAAACAGCAGGAACGAAATCTTCATGCCAGAAATTTTGTAACGATAGGCGGCGCGATTAGGGGATGCAAATGCACAACTGACAGATGACGATGTTCATCGTCTCAACCGCTATTGTCATTCCGAGCCGAGCGCAGTGGAGTCGAGGAATCTTTCATTGTTAACAGTAATCCCGAAGCCGCGGGAGACTTGGCTCAACATGGCAAGAGATCAAACACAGATCGGCTCGCTAGGTTGCTAAACAAATCGATCGCCGCCGGCCCAGCGGCGCACGCGGAAAATATGCGCCGGTTGAATTTCCGGATCGAGCTCAACGTAATTACGGCGGCCGCGCCAGATATAACGCGCGTCGCTGAGCAAATCGTGCACTTCATAGACGTCGCTCTGCATTTGCCCGAATTGATCAATCGGCACATCGACGAAAGAATGTTGTTTACGATGCGGATCGAGATTCACTACGACGAGAATAATGTTGTCGCGCGCAGCGGTCATTTTGCCGTAAAACAGGATTGCGTCGTTCTCAGCGGGATAGAATCGCAAATTCGTGTAAGAGCGAAGCGCACGGTTTTCCTTTCGGATTTTGTTTAGCCGCGCGATCCAGTTCTTGATGTTTCCCGGCGCATTCCAATCGCGCTCTTTAAATTGGTACTTTTCGGAATCGAGATATTCTTCCCGATCCGGCAAAGCTTCGTTCTCGCACAACTCGTATCCGCTGTAGATGCCGTAGAGCGTTGAGAGCGTAGCGGCAAGAGCCACGCGAATCATAAACGCTGGCCGGCCGCCGTCCTGAAGCACAAACGGCAAGATGTCCGGCGTGTTCGGCCAAAGATTAGGGCGAAAATATTCGCTCATCTCGGTTTGCGTCAGCTCCGTAAAATATTCGATGAGCTCGCGCTTCGAATTTCGCCATGTGAAATAGGTGTAGCTCTGGTTGAAGCCAGCTTTGGCCAGCGCTTTCATCACCTTCGGCCTCGTGAACGCTTCAGAGAGAAAAACAACGTCGGGATATTTGGCGCGGACACCCTTTATCAAATACTCCCAGAAAGCGACGGGCTTGGTGTGTGGATTATCAACGCGAAAGATGCGCACGCCGCGCCCCGCCCAAAAAAGGACGATGCTCTTCATCTCTGCCCACAACTCGCGCCAGCTTTCACACCGAAAGTTCAGCGGATAAATGTCTTCGTACTTTTTCGGCGGATTCTCCGCATATTTGATCGTGCCGTCCGGGCGCTTGTAGAACCAATCCGGATGCTCTTTGACATAAGGATGATCGGGTGAGCAATTGATCGCGAAATCGAGCGCGATTTCCATTCCGCGTTTTCGTACCTGTTTTTGAAGCCAATCGAAATCGGCCAGCGTCCCGAGGGAAGGCTCGACCGCTTTGTGTCCGCCCGCTTTACTGCCAATTGCCCACGGCACGCCTGGGTCGCCCGGTTTACAGGTAATCGAGTTATTGCGGCCCTTGCGATTCGTGTGACCAATGGGATGAATCGGCGGAAAATAAATAACATCAAAGCCCATTGCCTTTGCGTCATCGATTCGTGGCAAACAATCGCGGAAAGTCGAACCGCGATCGCCGCGGCCTTCCGCCGAGCGCGGGAAAAATTCATACCATGCACCGATCAACGCGGCTGGGCGATCGACAACAACGCGCGGAGCCGGAGCATAGTGTGTCGCGTTGGAGCGGTCCGGATAAGTCGCCATCAGCACCTCGAGCTCGCCGGACTGCATGATGGCGTTAATTTCTGAATTGGCCGCCTTGGAGATTTGCTCGGAAAATTCCAGCAACCGCGCGGCATCCGCCGGATCTCGCACGCGCTTGACAGCGGCCTTGACCAAAGCGGCGCCTTCCATTGCTTCGCTCCGCAGCGCAGAAATGCCAGCCTCAAATTTCGCCGCGAACTCGCGTTGCCAACTGCGAAAACTGTCGGTCCATGCTTCGACTGTGTATTCGTAAATGATCTCGTCATAAAGAGTACACACCCCACGCCAACGGTCGTTATCGACGAAAATCATTGGGGTTTCGCGCCACGCGCGCTTTCCCACAACGCGCCACTCTAGGACGGCCGCAACAACATCGTGTCCATCCTTAGAAATGTCCGCTTCGACCACCAGATCTTCGCCAACGACGCGCTTTATCGGATAACGCCCGCCGTCGATCAGCGGCTGTAAGTTCTCGATGATCGCGGAAGGAAAGGCCCGAGGCATGGGCCATGAATCAACCGAAATTTCCTGGCTGCGAAAGCGAAAACCTCGACGATCTGAGGAAGATAAGCGGCGGTATTACAACGCGAAATAAAATGCGCACTCGTACAGCCCCGAGTTGCGTATCATTTGTCGGCGCACACGGGTACCCAGAACACCTTCGAACATATCCTGCTCGAAACGCCCAATGATCGGGTAACGATCCAGCAAATTCATGATCGGCGAATGACACTCTAGAATCTTGGGCCCGTCCTCTTCTCCATTAGTGAACTGGGCCATGTAGCCTTCCGCGTCACGGAAGCGGGCGAGCCATTTGGCGCGCTCGGCCACTGTGTGCCCCTTCGCCTTGGCTTTGAGCGCCGCAATCTTCTTTTCGAAAATATTGTAAAGAAGCTTCTCCGGCGCGTTTGACCCATAAATTTCCTGGACCGATTTCAACAGATCGAGCGTGAACTGATGGCTATCGGCCTGAAAAAGATCATGGCTGCGACGTGTAAGCCGGTAAACCATTTCCGGGCGGCCCATCTTCTGTGGACGGCGCCAGGTATCCAGATAGCCATCGCGCTGAAGAGTGAGGCAATGCTGCTTGATGCCCATGTAGCTCATCTTCATTTTTTCCACGAGCTCGTTGACGGACATTCCTCTGCTGCGCTTGAGCGAGTTAATAATTTCGAGCCGCTGGGTACGCCCAATTTCTGCGATTAAACGTTGATTCATAAAAATGGCAATCGGGGGAGAAACAACCGGAGTGGGGACTTTACACGCCGTGTCGTTTAAAACGCAAGTTTAAATTTATGCAACGCCCGAGCCGGCGCAGGAAATTAGAGGACGCTCAGGATTTCTCTTCGCTTTCGTCGGGCCTGATTTTATGAAATAGCCTCAAGTAAAAAGGAAGTGGTGTTACTTCGACTGGAATCGCCGTCACTGGGCCGGAATCTTGCGGCCCAAATGCATCCAGCTTGCTACCGGAATCGTTGAAGCCGCGTTTCACATAACCAAGCGCGATTTCCTTTCCAATTCGGTCGCTGCGCGTTGCGCTCGTGATCCAGCCGGCTTCTTTGCCTTTCGCCGACGCGACGGCGAGTTTCATGTCTGCCTTAAGCGGGATATCCCCCAACGAAATTAGACCGCATAATCGTTTATTCGTCTGCCCCGACATCTTGATTCGCGAAATCACTTCCTGGCCAATATAGCAACCTTTCTCATAATCGATCGTCCGCTCTTCCAGGTTAGCCTCGATTGGAATAATCTCTTCCGTCAGCTCACGGCCCCAGCGTGGAATACCCTGTTCGATTCGCATGGTGTCCGCGGCAGCAGAATCGAGAAGGCCAAACATCGACGATAACTGCTGCAACACATCTTCGTGGAGCGCTGCGTCACGCCATATGTCCCACCCCGGATCGGCGAAGCGGCGCACGGAAACAATCCGGCAACCGCGTAGCGTTGGCGCAATTGACGACAATACGTGAAAGATCGATAATCGATCAGTGACATCCTCAATCTGAACATCATCGGCGATCACATAGCGCTCCAGTCTGGCCAGGAGCGTTTCTCGAAGAGCAGGATCTGCATCGACCCAATAACAGTCCGGCGCGGCGGAAATGAAAATGTGCGCGTTCATTTTACCCTTTGCATTCAGGACGCACGCCTCGATTGCGACTGTTTCACTGGCCTTCCGCACATCATTCGTAATCTGCCCATTCAGAAAGCGGAGACGGTTGTTGCCCGTAACACGAAGTTTTGTGCGTCCGGATAAATCAATAAAAGCGCTCTGCCGTGTCTGAAGCGGCGGCGTCATACTTCTTTCGACGAGACGGGCCGTTTTAACAGTTGCCGCCACCGCCGCAGTAGCTGCGTGAGAAACCCGCGACGCAACGCCGTCGCTTCCTTAGCCTTGTCGCTGTCTGGCGCTCTGGTAGGGCGAGACTCGGTTTGCCCTGAGCTTGTCGAATCGGAGCCGACGAATGATTCCACCGCTCCCGTAATTGCATTACCTTTAGCTTGTTCATCCTGCTCTCCTATTTGAGGCTCTTCGTACCCAGTCGACCCAGTTTCGGGCAAATATTTGCGGGCGACCGCCGAATAATCGTCGTCCCCATAGCCCCACTGAATTTGCTCAAGGAGCCGATCGCAGGCAGCAGCGGTCACTCCCAGGTCGAGGTAGCGCGACAAACCGAGCTGATTGGCAATCTGCACATCTTTCAGCATGTGCTTTACGGAAAAGTGTGGCTCAAAATCCCGCTTGATCATTTTAGGCATTTTCATCGCCAGAGTCGTAGAATAACTGGCGTTGACTTGCATCGCCTCGACGAATTTTCCCAGGGGCACACCTAGAGCTTGAACCAGGGCCAAAGCTTCCGCGGTAGCTTGCACGCTTGCGGCCGTAATCATATTGGTTGCGATCTTGATTGCCGTCGCCTGTCCAATCTCACCGATCTCGATGATCTCTTTGCTGCTTGCTTCAAGAATGGCGCGCGCTTCCCCCAATGCTCCCTCATTGCCGCCGATGTAATAAACCAACTCGCCTTTCTCCGCCGCGGCCTTGCTTCCCGTGAATGGCGCCTCGACAAAACGCGCGCCGCGACCTTCGACAATTTCCGCCGCGGCCCGCATCGAATCCGGAGCGACCGTGGAATGCGCAATGACAATATGCCTGGTTGCGAGCTTTTCATTAAGCTGGTTGACGGTTTGCAGTAAAGCTTTGTCGTCGGAAACGTAGATCTGAATGTAATCACAGAGCGCGGCCAGTTCCGCAGGCGAACCAACAAAATTTGGAACAGGACGCGGCGTCCGGTTCCAAACGAAAACTGGAAACCCTTTCCGGCGCAGATTCGCGGTCACGCCATGACCGATAATCCCGAGCCCGATCACTCCAATTTTTTTGTGCTTTGAATGGGGCATGGACGTCGGGCGGTCTTTAAAGGCGAAAATGCCTGGTCAAGAGTGCGAGCAAAAGGCAGGGCAGGCAATGGAGAAATTTGCAGATTGCGAGGGGCGCGATTAGGCATTTTCTGAGCGATTTTCGAACTAGCCGAAGCCTTGCTACAGCCGGTTCGTCACAACTTCCGCCCGACGCGAGAGATTGCCAGCCAGGTTTTGCAATGCCGTCCGCCGCTTCTCGTTCTCGATGATCAAACGAATCTCCGCGCGCGCTTCTTCAAAGTTCATCTCCCGTGCAGGCTTGGAATCGGTCAATTCAATGATGTGAAACCCGAGCCGCGTACGAATTGGTTGGCTGATTTCCCCAATGTGCATTTTGGCCACTGCCGCAAAGAAATCTGGCGGCATCCGAGACTCCGAGAAGAATTCCAGGTCGCCACCGCGGTTCTTTGTTGCCTCATCTTCCGATCCAACCGCCGCAAGGTCAGTCAATTTTTCGCCCTGTTTTATACGCTCAGCGAGCGATTTGATCGTTTGTTGCTTTGTCTCGACGACCTCCTGTGGCGTCTTAGCCGGCGCGGCCACAAAAAGATGGCTGGCGCGAAATCGCACCGGTTGAGCGAAGCTGCTCTGATGCATTTCGTAAAAATTCCGGCATTCAATCTCCGTCGCATCGATCCGCGGAGCAATTTGCCGGGTAATCCAGTGCTGCGCGCGTAGATCGTCCGTGACGAACCGGCGAAGCGATCTGGCGGAAAGATCGCTCGCTCCCAATGCAATTCGCCAGGCTTTTTCATTTGGAAATTGCCAGCGCAATAAGTTCAGAGCGCTGCCGATCTTACCTTTGGAGATTTTTTCGTCGCCGGCGAGAGATCGCGCGACCGAATTCGAAATCAAACGCGTCAGAACCATCCGCTCATCTACCCGTAACTTTGTAACCTTAGTAACCCTTTTAACCCTCTCCGTGTCTGGTCGATCATCAACCCCGCTTAGGTAGCGCAAGTCTGAAAGCGCGCGCTGCAAATCCGCCTCATAGATCGCTTCGCCCTGCGCA
>WNGL01008018.1_pt1 | contig 12374 bp, 7 predicted proteins | sample 5400591 | NCBI WGS metagenome assembly WNGL01 (sample SAMN13153377, study PRJNA577476) | soil metagenome | isolation source: 80 cm soil or saprolite under Garry oak tree replicate 1 | place: USA:California | collected 2016-06-15
GATCCTGCGCACCCACCTGGCCCGCCACGACGAGGCCACCCTGGTCGAAGCGATCCCGGACACCGAGCACGGCTGGTTCGACGGCCACGCCCACGAGATCGCAGTTCCCCTGGTCCGTACCGGCCCGCCGGCACCGGACCCGTTGACCGGACGCCGGCTGCCCGTGGTCAGGAATACCCGTCACGGGCAGTGGCCCGGCGAGCCCGGGTTGCGGTGGCTGTCGCTGCGCCTGCACACCCACCCCGAACGACACTACGAGATCATTAGCCAGCGTGTGCCCGAGCTGCTCGCCCAGCTGGACAACGAAGCCCAGTGGTGGTTCATCCGCTACCGCACCCCGCAGGAGACCGCGCACCTGCGGATACGGATCCGCATCCCTGTCGAGGACCGGCGCGGCAAGCTGATGGCGAGCGTGGGGGAGTGGGCACACGGGCTGCACACCGACGGCCTCGCGGGACGGCTGGTCTTCGACACCTACTGGCCAGAGGTCGGCCGCTACGGCACCGACCACCTCCTGCACGCGGCCGAGGCCGTGTTCGTCGCCGACTCCTGGGCAGTCGCCACCCAGTTGTGGCGCCCGCCCGCCCCGACCGTCGACCCGACGGTGCTCGTCACGGCAGGGATGGTCGACATCGTGACCGGCATGCTCGGCGTCGAGGCCGGCATGAGGTGGCTGCGCACGCAGGCCGCGCCCACAGGGCAAAGCGTCGACCGTGCGGTCGCGGTGCAGGCGACCGCACTGGCTCAACCCGGCGCTCTCGCCGCGCAGCCGGGCTGGCCCGCCGACGTTGTCGACGCGTGGGCTGCCCGCGCCGACGCGCTCGCCGACTACCACCGCCAGCTCACCGACACCGCCGACGACACCGCCGACGAAGCCGTCAGCGATGTTGAACTCGACACGGTGTTGGAATCGTTGCTGCACATGCACCACAACCGGGCGGTGGGCATCGACCCCGACCACGAACGGGTCTGCCGTCGACTGGCCCGTCAGACGGCGGTTGCCTGGCACGCCCGACTGCCCGGGGACTCCCGGTGAACCTACCGCTGTCCGAGCCGGTATCCGGTTGGGACCAAGACCTGTACGCGGGAGCTGCGGGCATCGCCCTGGCCCACATCGAGTACGCCCAGGCCGGCCTCGCAAGCTGGCGCACCGCCCACGAGTGGGCGGCGGTCACCGTACGCGGCCCGGTCACCGCCGATCCGGCGTCCGGCCTGCATTGGGGAGCGCCGGCCGTCGCGTTCACCCTCCACGCGTCCGGCCTACCCGGCTACGCGCAGGCACTCGCGGTCCTCGACGAGCACATCTCCACCCTCACCCGCCACCGACTGCGCCGGGCACGCGAGCGCATCGACGCCGGCATGCTGCCCGCACTGCGGGAGTACGACCTCATCCGCGGCCTGACCGGTATCGGCGCCTACCTACTCCACCGCCACCAATCAGCACCAGGCACCCCATCGGGTCCGGCCCGGACGAGCAGTGGCCTGCTCGGGGAAATCCTGGCCTACCTCGTGCGGCTCACCGAGCCGTTGAAACTGGACGACGGCAGCATGGTGCCCGGCTGGTGGACCGGCAACGCCCCCAACGACGAGCCGTCCCCGGACTGGCCCGGCGGCCACGGCAACCTCGGCATTGCCCACGGCATCGCCGGCCCCCTCGCGCTCCTGTCCCTCGCGGCGCAGTGCGGCATCGAGGTAGCCGGGCAGACCCACGCGATCGAGCGGATCTGCGCCTGGCTCGACCAGTGGCAAACGGGGACCGGCACCCACGGGTGGTGGCCCGAGCTGGTCAGCCGCCGCGAGCACGAAACCGGCACAACTCTCCAGGCCGGGCCTGGGCGCCCGTCCTGGTGCTACGGCACCCCCGGCCTGGCCCGCGCCCAACAACTCGCCGGCCAGGCACTCGGCGACCCGCGCCGGCAGGACGACGCCGAACTCGCCCTCGCCGGCTGCCTGGCCGACCACCGCCAGCTCGACCAGCTCACCGACGCGTCCCTGTGCCACGGCTGGGCCGGCCTGCTCCACACCACCATCCGCGTGGCCGCCGATGCCGCTGACCCCGACCGACTCAACCACCGGCACATCCTGGACCACACACAACGATTCGTGTACGACCAGACACCACCAACGGACGACGGACTGCTGACCGGTGTCGCCGGCACCCGGCTGGCCCTGCACACCGCCACAGTGGGTACGCCACCGTTATCAGGATGGGACGCCTGCCTGCTGCTGGACGCCCGGCCGGTCCGACCGCCCCCCGCGAACCGACGTACCGAACGCCACTAACCGCACCTCGCAACGCTGTGAGGCGCCGCCCGAAAGGACACCATGAACGAGACGATCACCGACTCGCCGCAGACGCTACGCGACCAAATGGTCGACCGGATCACCACCGCCGGCTGGGCGCACACGTCCCGAGTCGCCGAGGCGATGCGCGCCGTCCCCCGGCACCTGTTCGTCCCCGACGCAACGCTCGCCGAGGCGTACGACGACCGAGCTGTGATCATCAAACGCGGCCCCGACGGTAAGGCGCTCAGCTGCGCCTCCGAGCCGGTCATCGTCGCCATGATGCTCGACCAACTCGACATCCACCCCGGCCACCGCGTGCTGGAAATCGGTGCGGGCACCGGCTACAACGCCGCCCTGCTCGCCTACCTGGTCGGGCCGACCGGCCAGGTCACCACCGTCGACATCGACCCGGAGGTCACCGCCGCAGCCATCCGCAACCTGCACATCACCGGCTACGAGCAGGTACACGTGGCGACCCGGGACGGTGCGCTCGGCGACCCGGACCACGCCCCGTACGACCGGATCATCCTCACCGTCGGCGCGTGGGACATCCCCACCGCCTGGTGGGACCAGCTTGCCCCCGGCGGGCGGCTGGTTGTACCCCTGCGGTGGCGGGGCCTGACCCGCAGCATCGCCTTCGACTACACCGACGGAATCATGCGCTCAGACTCGGTGCACCTGTGCGGCTTCGTGCCCATGCTCGGCCAGGAAGGCGAACACACCGGGCACCTCGACCCCCACCACCGGGTGGAGCTGTGCTGGGACGAAGACCAGCATGTCGAACCGCCGACCCTGCTCGGTGTCCTCGACCAGCCCCAGACCAGCGCCTGGTCCGGTGTCAGCGTCGGGGCAGAGGAATCGTTCGACGGCATCTGGCTGCGGCTGACCGCAACCGAGCCCGGCACCTGCCGGATCACCGCCACGCCTGACGCCATCGACGCCGGCCTGCTCTGCCGTCCCGCCGTCCCCGCCCGCAGCCCCGCCCTGGTCGACGGCCGCTCGCTGGCCTACCTCACCCTGCGCCGCCTCACCCCCGAAGGCGCCGCGGCCAGCCGGTGGGAACTCGGCGCGGCCGCCTACGGCCCCGCCGGTGTCCAACTCGCCGAGCGGATCTGCGACCAGATCCGGGCCTGGAACGATGCACGAACCCAACAGCCGGTGATCACTGCCCATCCGGCCAACTCCCCTGACTCGCAGCCGGCCACCGGGCTCGCGATGGACAAGCACGACATTCGGCTGACCGTCACCTACTAGAGCCACCGCCGTCTGCCGCGTCGAGAGCCGCTCCCGGCAGACGGCGACTCTGGCATCACCACACGGGAACCATGGGAATACCACCGCCGAAGTGAACGCAACGTTCCGCTCCCCAACGTCGACTGCCGCTCGTCGACGATGAAGGATGACGACATGTCGACTACCCCATTAGTCTCCAGTAGTGCGATTTCTCGCCGCCGCCGGCCGTCCCAGGCGGATGAGCGCACGACGCTGGTGGCGTTCCTTCGCTGGCATCGGGAGACTTTGAAACTCAAATGCGCCGATCTCGCGCCAGATCAACTCGCATGCCGGTCGGTGGGGTCATCAGCCCTGTCCCTGCTGGGTCTCGTGCGCCACGCGGCCCAGTCGGAGCGCTTCTGGTTCAGGCAGGTCATGGCCGGACAGGAGTGCGTTCCTTTGTTTTCGTCTCCGGACGCGCCCGACGGCGACTTCGATGTGGCAGGCGCGGATGAGCAGACTGTCTCCCTGGCGTTCCACGCATGGCAAGCGGAGGTCGCGTTCGCGGACCGGTTCATTGACGCCGCGTCGGATCTTGACACCGTCGGGATGGAGCCCGGCGAGGGGCCAGTCTCACTGCGCTGGGTGCTCGCGCACTTGCTCGAGGAGTACGCGCGGCACAACGGCCATGCGGATCTGCTGCGGGAACAGATCGACGGAGTGGTTGGGCTCTGACAACCGACCGCGCTCACGCCGTCGCGGACAAGCTCGGATGACCGCTGTCCGACGGCGCCGCCCCGGTTGGACCTTGGTCCGTGATCATCGGTAGTGGGCCGGTCAGCGGTGGCAGCCACATGGGCAGCCAGTAAATCGAGGATCCTCTTCAGCTATGCGAACAGGTCGGCCAGCACGCCGACGCCGGCGTTGAGTTGGTCGAGGAGATGGTCGCTGGTCGGTTCGATTGACTCCACTACCGCCTGGCCGAGGCCGGGAAGAACGGCGATCGTCTCACCTTCGGTGAGGGATAGCCGCCAGCTACTGTCAGTGGCGTAGACGGCCACTCCGTGGCAACGTCGGTATTGGCGGACGGCGGCGAGTAGCCGCGGCAGACGTGGATCAAGAAGAGGATCCGCGATGCCTCGCACACCAAGGCGGACCTGGATCGCTGCGGCGCCGGGTGGCGCCTCGAGAGTCAGGTCGTCAAGGCCAAGCTCGGCCGCCGTGCGGACACACCAGAGATCATCATCGATGAATGCGATGACGCTCAGGAGCTGTTCGTCCACTTCGGCGCGAGTAATGGCGCGTCCGGTGATGGCGCTGAGGTATCTGGCAGTTTCGTCTGTCGGGTCGACCAGGTCGTGGTCGAACGCGGCGATGATGACGGGCTGGGCCTCCACAAACCGTTCCCGGCGGCGTGGACCAGGCTGCACTGTCAGCCAGCACAATGCGGCAGCGGCCTCCGGTAGCCACTGGGGCAGCCGTTGTGTGGCTTTCGTACGGACTTCTTGATCGACCTGGTTGAGCCAGCCAGGGCGGGTGCCCCCTCCCGCGAATCCGCCGAGCCAGCGCAGCCAAAGGTCATCAAGGTCTTGCTCGGTCAACTCCAGCCGGTCGGGCGTCTGGGCGGAGGTGAGGTTGAGTTCAGCGAACGCGCCGACAATCGTCGCGAAGTTGCCGGCCGGCGCAAGTGGTTCAACCCAGGCCAGGCGCGGGTCCGCTTGCGTGTCGGCCCAGCGTCGGAGGAGGTTACGGGCGCGTACCCGGACGCGGGCGGCGAGCCGCCACCTCCGCGGCGTCGGTGCCTCTTCGTCGGCGTCGCCTGCGTCGTCGAGGAGTCGTGCAAGCAGTGAATGCCCGGCGCGGCCGGAAGCGGGCTCCGATGGAGTCCGCGCGCGTAGCGCGTCGAGAAGCTCGATGATCGGTTCGCTGGCGTCGAGGCTGTCTCTCCAGATTCTTCCGTATCGGCTGGCGCGTGGGTCACGACCGAGTTGTTCACGTTCGAGGCGTACCCATAGGTCGTCGTTGCCCTGTTCGGTTTCCTCATCGGCCGTGACGCCGCCGACTGAGGTGGATGTCGGTCTGTCACTGACCTCCATCACCAAGTTGCGGTGCAGCCAGGCCAGCATCGTGCCGAGCGGGCTGTCGAGGTCACCAGTGACAAGGCCGTCCGGTAGGTCGACGCTGGGTCGCGCTGTCGCGGTGAGCGCGGCTGCGAGTGCGGTCGGGTCGTCCACGACTACCTGGTTGGACAGGACGGAATCGTTGGCGTCGACCAGGCGAACGAGTCGCCCATGCAGCGGACCAGCGGTGACGGCTCTCCCGGAGGTGTCGCGGGTGAGCGGTTGTCGGTGGGTCAGGTCGTCAAGCAGCCAACCGGGCTGGGCCTTCGGCTCGCTGGCCACTTCCACCCGTCCGTCGCCGTTCGCGGCTGCGGAGATCAGGCGTACTGAGGGCGCTGCAGGTTCCGGTTCGGATCGGAATGACCATGATCCGAGGTGGTCGAGGTTGGCGGCAACGGCTGTGGTGTCCGGCGGTGTGAACACCGCTCGGACCTCGTCTGCGGTGAGTTGGGTAAGGACGGCAACCTCGACGTTGCCGCTGTGGCCCACGGTGCGGGTCAACGCGGCTCGGGATAGGTTCGCTGATCCAGACAGCAGCCATCCTTGGTCACCGGCCACGGCGCCAATGAGCTTGGCGTGCACGAACTCGTCCGGCTGGTACATGAGCACGTCTGTTGGGGCGCCGCTGGCGATCAGTCGTTCCTTGAGCCGGTTGCCGTTGACGCTGGTGGCTTTCGTGAGGAACACACGAACGCGCCGAGGGCGTAGGTCGGTGAGTAGCTGCCCGACCGCCTCCGCACCGTCGTCGTAGTACGGGGCGCTGAGTAGCAGCTCGTCAATGTCCGATGGCGCCTGGGCGGTAAGGGCCGTCTTGAACTGTGCGGCGATCGGGGTGTCCAGATTGTGGAGCAGAGGCGAGTATGTTTGCGGCGTACCGGCTGGCTGGGGCGGCAGCCGGGTGTTCAGGTCGACGAGCCGTTGGGCGAGAGTTGTGTCATCGACGAGACCGACGACGCGGTGAATCCAGGTTCGCCAGGTTCCGATGGCTGCGTCGCCGACGGGGGTGCCGGATCGGAACGTGGTGAACACCTCATTGCCCCGATCGAGCCCGGTCATTGAAAGGTTCCCAGACCCGACCAGCAGGGTCACCCTGGTTCCGGCCACCGTGAGGTACGTCTTGGGGTGGAACGCCTGGCCGCCCGGACGTACACCGCGCAGCAGCCACCGCCGGTTCACGGCCGTGAGCGTGTCGACGGCATCAGCGGGAAGGCGGTCGAGGCCGGCGGTCAGCCTGCGGTGGTCCGCGAGGACGACGACGTTGAGCGGGGGGTCACCCAACCGAGGTAGCAGGAACTCGTTGAACAACGATAGGTCCACGCTGTACGTTGTGGCCCACATCGCCGACGCAGCGCCGATGAACAGTTCATGGACCGGGCGGCTTCGTTCCGCCGACGAGGCGGCCGGCTCGGTCATCCGAGAACCTCGTGGACGAACGCGGTGCCGCGATTGGTCAGTCGTGATTCGTTAGGCTCGTCGCCTTCCCACAGGCCCAGGTCCCAGGTGATCCAGCTCAACGGATCCGCACGGATCGCGGCGAGTGGGAACCGCTCGATGCCGTGGTCGTAGAACCGCAGGAGCCCTTCCTCCCAGCGGAACCGGAAGGTGAAGTCCGGCAGCTTGGAATAGGCGATGCGCTCATGCACCGGCACCACGAACCTAGACACGAGCCACCACAGCGTCTCACCGATGGACGGCTGACCGTCGAGATGCTCACCGACGCCGGCTAGGACCTCGGCAACCGACGGCTGCCATGCCGATCTCACCCGCGACGCCTTCACCCAGCCGGGATCGGAGCGACCCTTGGTCCGGCGCGCAAGTTCGAGCAGCACCACGACTGCCGAGGTGGCCGTGTCGAGTTCGGCGGTCAACCACCGAAGAGCATCCAGCGACGCTGTGGCGACGTCTATGTCCTCGCCGTCCCGGTCAGGCACGGTCAACGCCGCAGCCTCCAGCGCGGCGGCGATCGCAGCCGTAGGGTAGCCGGAGGCCCAGGCGGGTGGTCCGCCAACCATGCTTGAGGCCACGTCACGTACCTCGGAATGGGCGAGCCCGCGACCCAGATCGCGGCTGCGGGCCAGGCCGGCACGGCAGAACTGCGACCAGACCGAGCAGATGACCTCCTGCCAGACATCCTTGGCGATCAGCGCCGCCCACTGCCCGGCGACGAGAGCGTGCCCGTCGCTGCGCGGGTCCGGATACGACCACAACGCGTCCCTGTACGCGCGGCCGGACCAGGGCACATTTGGATCGGTGGCGACGAGGCTGAGATAGTGCCCCACGCTCCGTCGGCGCTGGACCGCACCGGCGTTCAGCGCGGCGCTAACGCCGGGTCCAGGCTCGTCGTCCTCGCGGGCAACGGGCGGGTCGCTACCGAAGATGGCGTCGTGCACGGCGTCACGTTCGTCCGGCCGCTCACGCAGCAGGCACAGGCAAGCGACCCCGGCGTATTCGTCGATGACCGTTGCGGGGACCGGATCGCCGGTCCACATGAATCGCTGGTAGTACTTCGTACCCTCCACCGCGCTCCGGAATGTCGCCGCCAGACGTCGGGCCCGTTCGGTGGCGCGAAGGACATCGATGGGAATCGGTTGGTCGCCGAGCATCGTGCCGGCTCTGGCGACGATGCCAAGCTCAATCAACGGCGAGCGGTAGTACAGCCCGTATCCGCCGAAGCTGCTCTCCACAGATTCCCCGCGCGGGAACGGCCCCGTCCCCTCGGCGATGTCGCCCAGCCGCCGAGCACCGACCGGGCTTGACCCACAACCGTTCGGGCACCGCTGCACCGCGAGGCCGAGTTCCCACTCGCGTCGGCGGATGAATGCGGCTAGCGACTTGCCGTCCGCCGGCAACCGTCGGACCTTGTACTCGTTGAGGAGAAACGCATGGAACGCGAAGTACCGCGCCCGTCGGGACAGTTCAAGGATGCCCGGCAGGAGCAGCGGCATGAGCCGATCTTGGGTAGTCGTCTGTAGACCGAGTGGGTCGCGGCCCTCGTTCTCTCGCAGGGAAGCCGCGATCCAGCGAGGCGCGGGCACCTCATCTGCGATGGTGCCGGGTGCAGCCGTCATGTCAGCACTCCAACCCTCGTCAGACCACTCGTTCGTAGAGAACGCCGTGCTTGCTGCGCATCAGGGACTCGATCGATTCCGCGAGGCTGGTGTCGTGGACCAGCAGGCCCAGTTCGACGTTGGTGTTTTCGGCGCTGTAGGAGAAGTTCGCGCTAGTCATCAGGGTGAGCGCACGGTCAATGATGATGAACTTGGCGTGGCTGACGAGAGGTTGGCGTGCGCCGGGCGGGGTCAACGTTCGGAAGACGGTCGCTTTCGGCAGGTGCGCCGCGACGGCCGTGGGTGATCCAGCATGTGTGTCGAGGTAGACCGTCACGGTCAGGTCGGGTCGGGTGGCTGCGGCGCGTAGCGCGGGCCACATGCCCGAATGGGGGGTGAAGTTGAAGCTGGAGCAGACGACGGACATGCGGGCTTCGTCGATGAGGCGTTGTGCTTCGCCAGTGAGGCGGCCGATCGTGGCTTCGGAGCCGGGCATGGTCCAGACGGGGGTGATAGTGGTGCGGACGGCGCGGGCGCCTGCGATGGCCCGTAGCACAGCCACCGTGGTCTCCACCTGGTGCGGGCCGAGTCCTGCCTCGATGAGCAGGCGTTTCGCTTCGCTGCGGCGGGCGGTATGTACCTCCTTCAGCGCTTGGGTGGTAGTGCTGCCAGCTTGGAGTGCCGTGGCCAGCCGCTCCGCCTCGAACGCGGTGAGGAAGGCGCCCAGCGTGGCGTGCGGGTCAGCAGCCATCGATGGTGCCGAAGAAGCCGGGTACCCGTTCGTCGTCGATGGTTGGCAGGGTAAGCAGGAATCGCCGGTCCAGGAACCGATTGGCGCGTTCGCAGGAGGTCTCCGAGGCGAAGCAGCAGCAGTGACAGGCTGCCCCGTGGAGGAAATCCTCGCCGTGTCGGGGGGTCCGCTGGCCGCAGACCGGGTCGGAGGAGCATCGGGCTGCCCGGCGTAGCGCGTCGATCACGAGTCCTTGCAGCCGCTCCGGTTGGCTGAGCGCGACCAGGCCGCCGAGGGTGCCTTCGCTGTCCGAGGCGGTGGTGCAGATGAGCAGACCGGCTGCTGCTGGCCGGTCGGGGGTGGCCGGCCAGGCGTAGAGCCGTTCGCTGAGGCTGGCGGCACCGTAGCCGCACGACATCGCCATCTCTCGGATGAGGATGTGCGCGAGGGAATGGATCAGCCAGTATCGCGGGGCGGGGAACCTTGTGTCCGGGTCGATCTGGGCGGCGGTTTCGGAGAAGCGGCGGGCGAAGTTGCGGCGGTGGGCGTCGCGATGCGCGCGCCACAGAGAAGACGGGAGGATCTGCGCTTCCCACGACGCGACGGCGTTCTCGTCGAGTTGTAGGAAGATGCCCTCGCCGCGGTCCTCGGTGGCTGGTACCCATGTCGGACGGCCGTCACGGGTGAGTTTGACCAGCCGGGTGGCGAGGTCGTTTACGCGGTCCATTTCGTCGATGCGGGTGAAGCCGATCACCGCGTTGACCTTCTTCATCCGGTTCACGGCGATGACGCGGTTGATATGTTTGGGTAGTTGGTCGCCGGTAGGCATCTCGGTGACCATGAGCCCGCTCGCGTTCTCCTGCTGGGCGAACAGGCTCGGCTTTTGCAGGTAGTCCCACTCCGGTACCAGCAGCTCAACCGGATCCCATTGCCGTAGCTTCTCCTGCCGCTCCTCCTCTGACGGCGGTGGTGCGAGAGCTTCGGCTGCCGAGGCGGTCAGTTCTTCGTCGGTGATGCCGCTGAGGTCGACCTTGTCGTCGAGAAGGTCCCGCAGCATGTCCGGCTTATTGGCGTACTTGGCGAGCTTCTCCACCGACAGATGGGTGCGCAGCTTCGTGGCGAGCGCCGTCCGGTCTTGTTCGGCGGTACGGGGCATGACGATGATCGACTGGGTGGAAGCGAACCACAGGTTCGAGGCGCCCATCATCATCAGCGACGTGCCGAGTCCGCACTTGGTGTCGAACGCGTTCAGGTGCGGGTGCCGGCCCCGACAGGCGGGCAGTTTCCGTTTCCCGGACTCGCCCTGCGCCTCGCTCATGCTGCGTCGCTGCTGGCACCGCTCACACGTGACGATCGCGCCCGCGCCCTGACCGACGTTGCTGTCGCGGAGCTTCAGATCCGGCTGCGGCGCCGCCGGGCACGGGTTGCCGTGGTGCACCCACAACGTGTACGGGAACTCGTCAAGGTGCCCATTCGCGCAGGCGAGCAGGTAGCGGGCCGGCACGGCCGGGCTGCGGCGCGCCTTACCCTTCGCGCCAGCCCTCGCCTTGCCCTTCGCCCCACCGGCAATGCCACGGCCGGGGCAACTGGCGTGTTCGAAGGTCGCCAGGTCCGGGCGGAACGGATGGGTGTTGGTGTAGCTGAACCGCGACAGCGGCCCCAGATAATCGCAGCCCGTGCAACGTAGCCACTGCGGAAACACCCGCGCCGGAATGCCGAGGTCAGAACCCTCCTGGGACATCGCGCGGGCCTTCGGCTGCCACGGGAACGGACGTAGCTGCTGCACTCGAGGCCCGAGATGTAGCTGCACGACCTTAAGAAGCCGCGGTTCCTCGATGGTTGGCACGGTGGGCCTGCGTCGCCAGATCGGCTCCCAGTCATCCAGCCCGGCCGGCATGATCGAGAACTGCGGCAGGTCCATGATCGAGCCGACACCGTAGGTGTAGAGCAAGGACGACGGGCGGGCTGAGCCGACCTTGGCCCGGTTCTTGGCTTGCGACTGCTCGCTTTCGGTCAGCGGGTCCATTGGCTCCGACGACTCGAAGATCATCGACAGTGGGTCAGCGTCGAGTGTCACGCGGTCCCTCCTTCGGCCGGCAGCTCCCAGCGCGGCGCGTCATCGGGCTCGACGGCGAACAGTCGCTCCGGTAACGGGCTCACCAACAGGTTGATTTCCGGCTGGACCTCCCTCATCGAGTGCGCGATGACGAACGGCGCCCGGTCTTTCAGATCCTGGTTTGCCTTCGCGTGCTCCGGGCTGATCAGCAGCGGCAGAAAGCTGTCGTTGTCGCCCGTGCGCTCGTAGACCAGGGTCTTGCTCAGCTTCGTGGCGTACACGCCCCGGGCGCTCCACTGGTCGAGGCGGTTGGCAAGCCGCTGCTGCGCCTGCGTCGTCAGGTCGTCCAACTGGGCTGCAGCCCGGATCCTGGCGTGTAGCCGGGCGATCAGGGCGGAAAGGGCGTCCTTCTCATCGCGGACCCGCCACGCACTGCGCTCCGGGGACAGCCCGTCATCCCGGTGCGCCTGCAACACCCGCGCCGCGCTGACCAACACCCCGTCGATGCCACGCTCCAGAGATGTAGGCGAGAACGGCGTGACCGACAACGCCTCCACCTGGGCGTAGAACGTCTCGTGGTAGTGCCGGAACTGCTCGAAGTGGGCCAGATCGCGAGGCCGCGCCCAGTTGCCCAGCGCGACGACCAGGCCCGGACGACCGCCGTCCTCGCCCGGACGGCCGGTGTCGCGACCAACCCGAGACGACGCCTGGATGTACTCGGCGGTGTTCTTCGGCTGCCCCACCACCAGCATCAGCCCGAGGCGCTGCACGTCCACGCCGACCTGCAACATCGACGTGGCCAGCACCACGTCGAACGGGTCGGCCTTCGGCCGGGCGGTCTTCTCACCCGCGTCCTGCTGTTCGAGCCGTTGCCGCATCGCGGCGGTCGTCGCGTACCCGGGGTCGAACTCCAACGCCAGGTT
>WNGL01008019.1_pt1 | contig 12374 bp, 6 predicted proteins | sample 5400591 | NCBI WGS metagenome assembly WNGL01 (sample SAMN13153377, study PRJNA577476) | soil metagenome | isolation source: 80 cm soil or saprolite under Garry oak tree replicate 1 | place: USA:California | collected 2016-06-15
TGGCTCAAGCTTCACGTGCCTGCCGTAAAGGGGTACGCGGGAGGGAAGCGAGGTGGGCTTCCACCCTAGGGGATTCAATTGTGTTTCCGACATGAGATCCACGCTAACAGGCCACCTGCTATTTCGAGAGCCGCGCCTTATTTATCTCTTGATCGCAATGCCAAAGTACTTGCCGGCGACGTCGAGGATATCCGCATCGACCATCACGCCGTATTCGACATGCGGCTTCTTGCCTGGGGCGATGAAGTAATACCCGATGCCGATTTTTCCAGTATGGAAGGTTCTGACTTTGCTGCCGGAGCGGATTGTGAACGATCGTGTGTCCGCCAGTTGGAAGTCGATGCCCGCCTCGCGAAGGGGCTTGCCTGCGGCTCCGGCGTAGAGCTGAAAGTCGCTGAGCGCCTCGTTGGTGTCGGGATTCGACTCCATTTCCGCGTCTGTCACGTGGGGAAAGAACGCCACGATCGTGGGCTTGTGAATATCGAAAACAGGAAGCGCCTTAGCCGCAACCTGCGAATATCCCCAGCCGGTTCCGGCGATGGCGAACATGAGGGCGACGATCAGCCTCTTCATGGCCACAACCGTAGCCCGAATCCTGGGAAGCGTCAACCAACGATGGCGAGTGAAGGAGGCGATGAGAGCAAAACCCAGGAAACCGTCCGATTCTCCACATTTCGCGCAATTTCGCACAGGGCTGTGCTTCGGATTGCACCGTTTCTGCGCCTTGCACCCCCATTAAATGGAGGAATAGGCTGGGTTTTAAGAGGAACGAGGCTCAAAAAGCCCGTCTGCACCGGTTTTGAGGCAAATGGCAGCCCCAAAATCCGCATCCGGCAAGGCTATTTGAGCTTTCCACAGGCGAATTCGCGGTGTTTAGAAGCCGGGTGCGGCAAATACCCCGAAAGTACTAGATGTTGTGGTTTGCAGTTGACAGGCACCATAGACAGCGGTATTTTTTCATCTGCGGCTGTTAACGGACTGTAACCTGATGCCACCCACAGCCCGCTGCTGGACGTAAAACCCGCAGTACTGAGAAAAGCCCCCGTTTCCCGTTCACTGCGCCATCTTTACCCCTGTCCAGACCAGGCGGTTTTTTCGCTTTTGGGACAGGTTTTCACAGATTTTGACGATCGAGAGGATTCTATGAGCGAGGCCAACCTTCAGACTGCTGCTTCGGCCCTGCAGGCGACTTATAGCCAGGGCGGATTGAGTTTTTCCCGTCGCTTTTCAACCGAGGGCGTTTCCCCCTACGACGAAGTCCAATGGGAACGGCGTACCGCTCTGATTACCGATAGCAAGGGAAACACCATATTTGAGCAGAAGGATGTAGAGACGCCGATCGATTGGTCCATGACGGCGACCAACATCGTGGCCTCCAAATACCTGCACGGACAGATGGGCGCGCCCGATCGCGAAACCGGAGTCCGCCAGCTTGTGGCCCGTGTGGCAGAGACGATCCGCGACTGGGGCATCGCCGGCGGCTACTTTGCAACCGATGCCGCCGCCGCCGCCTTCCATGACGAACTGGCGCACATGCTGCTCTCGCAGAAGGTCGCCTTCAACTCCCCAGTCTGGTTCAACGTGGGCTGCGACCGCCTCGAGCCCAACTCCGACGGCCAGAACTGGCACTGGGATGCGCCCTCGGGCGGCGTGAAGTTCTCCGCGACCGGCTATCGCAATCCGCAGTGCTCCGCCTGCTTCATCAACGCTGTCGACGACTCGCTCGATTCCATCCTCACCCTGGCCAAGACCGAGGGCATGCTCTTCAAATGGGGTTCAGGCACCGGAACCAACCTCTCCTCGATTCGCGGCTCCATGGAACTGCTCTCGGGCGGCGGCCAGGCCTCTGGTCCGCTCAGCTTCATGCGCGGCTTCGATGCATTCGCCGGCGTCATCAAGTCCGGCGGCAAGACGCGCCGCGCGGCCAAGATGGTCATCCTCAACGCCGACCATCCCGACATCGTCGATTTCATCGAGTGCAAAGCGAAAGAAGAAGCCAAAGCCTTTTCGCTGATCAAGGCCGGCTACGACGGCAGCGGTCCCGACTCTGAGGCGTATTCGTCGATCTTTTTTCAAAACGCCAACAACTCCGTCCGCGTCAGCGACGAGTTCATGCACGCCTACGAGACCGACGGCGAGTTCACCACCCATACCGTCAAGGACCACCAGCCCGTAAAGACCTACAAGGCGCGCGACATCATGCGCAAAATCGCCGAAGCCACATGGCTCTGCGGCGATCCGGGTCTGCAGTTCGACACAACGATCAACAAGTGGCACACCAGCAAGAACACCGCGCGCATCAACGCGTCCAATCCTTGCTCGGAGTACATGTTCCTCGACAACTCTGCGTGCAACCTGGCGAGCTTCAATCTGCTCAAGTTCGTTACACCGTCGGGAACCTTCAACATTCCCGCGTATCGTCACGCCATCTCTGTCGTCATCACGGCCATGGATATTCTGGTGGACAACTCCGGCTATCCCACCGAGTCCATTTCCAAGAATTCGCACGACTACCGCCCGCTCGGCTTGGGATACGCCAACCTCGGTGCGCTGCTCATGGCATTTGGCCTGCCCTACGATTCCACAGCCGGCCGCGATCTTGCAGGCGCCCTCACCGCCATCATGTGTGGCCAGGCGTATTTGCAGTCCGCAGTGCTGGCCGCCAACTGCCCGTCCATTCCTTCGGCCACACCTCTTACGGCCAGCGTCGAGCGCCAGGGCGGCGCTTGCCCCGGCTTCTATGTCAATCGTGAGCCATTCCTCGACGTCATCCGCATGCATCGCGCTGAAGTCAACAACATCGGCAAGTCGCGCATCAGCGGTGAACCCTTCAACGTGCCACAACTCGACGCGCTCATCGACTCCAGCCGCGAGTGCTGGGACATGGCGCTGTCCTACGGCGAGCGCTACGGATACCGCAACTCGCAGACCACTGTGCTCGCACCCACCGGCACCATCGGCTTCATGATGGACTGCGACACCACCGGCATCGAGCCTGACCTTGCGCTGGTGAAATACAAGAAACTCGTGGGCGGCGGCATGATCAAGATCGTCAACAACACCGTTCCCGCTGCTCTCTTCAAGCTCGGCTACGACAATGATCAGGTCGACGCGATCGTCAGCTACATCGACGCGACCGGCACCATCGAAGGCGCACCCGGCATAAAGCCCGAGCATCTGCCGGTCTTCGATTGCAGCTTCAAGCCGTCCAAGGGCACTCGCTCCATTCAATACATGGGCCACATCAAGATGATGGCCGCAGCACAGCCATTTCTCTCGGGCGCAATCTCCAAGACAGTGAACCTGCCTCACGAAGCAACAGTGGAAGATGTCGCAGAAGCCTACGCAGAGAGCTGGCGTCAAGGCATCAAGGCCGTGGCCATCTATCGCGATGGATCCAAGGGCACGCAGCCGTTGAACACCAGCATGGACGCCAAGCGTGAGCCTTCAGCGCTAGACGCTGCGGGCGCGCGAGTGATGTCGCAACTGGCCGCCGGCCAGCCCGCCGCGGAAGCCGACCTCAAGACTCTCGAAGCCAAGATCAGCGAGAAGCTCGAGGTCACCGCAAAGCAGGTCGTTGCAGCCGCCGCTGTATTCCAGCGCGCAATGGAGGAAATCGCGAAAGCGGTTTCCGTTCCGCAAATCACCGCTGCGCTGGATACGGATTTTGAAGCCAAGGCTGCGCAACAAAATCTCAACGCGCCCCCGCGCGCAGTACGTCATCGCCTGCCCGAGGAGCGTGCCTCCATCACTCACAAGTTCTCCATCGCGGGTCACGAAGGCTACATCACCGTCGGCCTCTACCCCACTGGCCAGCCGGGCGAAATCTTCATCAAGATGGCCAAGGAAGGCTCGACTGTTTCGGGACTTATGGATGCCTTCGCCACCTCCATCTCGCTTGCCCTGCAACACGGTGTCCCGCTCCGCGTACTCTGCGAGAAGTTCGCTCACACCCGCTTCGAACCCTCGGGCTGGACCGGCAACGAGCAAATCGGTTACGCCAAGAGCCTGATGGACTATATCTTCCGCTGGCTCAACCTGCGCTTCCTCTCTGGTGAACAGTTGACTTTGTTTGCAGGCCTCGCTCCGCAGGCCGCCCCGCTGCCTGAGACGCCAACCTTGCTCGCGGATCCCGAACACGAAGAGGATCCAGCCACGCACAATCAGCTTGCCCGTCTTGCTGAAGAAGTTGCGCGACGGCGGAGTCAGCCAAGCGGCCATCCCGGTGGCATGGGCAGCACATCGGCTCCCGGCGGCGGCATCGCTCCGGAAGTCCAGGCTTCCGGCACAACTGAGGCTACACCCACCCATGGCCCCGTTATGCAGGATCGCGGCCTCTTCCACGCGTCTGACGCCATGCGCAGCATGTACGAAATGGGCGACGCACCCAGTTGCTCAACCTGCGGCGCCATCATGGTCCGCAACGGCAGTTGCTACCGCTGCATGAGCTGCGGCTCCACCAGCGGTTGCAGCTAGAACCGACAACGAACTTCCAAAGAGCCGTTGTCCGCGACGCGCTGTCTGAAACTTTGCGACCGCCAGATTGCAGGCCTTAACTCCTGCAGTTTTGGCGGTCGCAATGCGTTTTGCCCCTTTTCTTCAACAGTAACGTCCATTCGGCAAGAACCTGCAGCATGACACAGCGACTGCCGCTCGCTATCCTCTTGCATATGACGGAGCGCAACCTTGGCAACGTCCTTCGCTGGCTGTTTAGCTGCCGCTACGGCCCCGCGTGCCGGTTCATGCCGCGATGGATCTTTCTTCGCGCGCTCGCAGTCATCTACTTTTCAGCTTTCTATGCGTTGCTGTTTCAGATCAAGGGATTGATCGGCCCGCAAGGCATTCTGCCTGCGCACGATTATCTTGCCGCTGTCGCCCGCGCCTTTCCAGCCACACAATACTGGTACGCACCATCGCTCTTCTGGTTCTCTACCAGCTCACACATGTTGATGGCCGTTACCTGGATCGGCATTGCCGCCTCCGTGGCTGCCTTTCTCAATCTCTGGCCGCGTTTCAACTTCTTCATCTGCTTCGTTTGCTTTCTCTCTTTCGTATCCTCCTCCGGCGAATTCTCAAGCTACCAATCCGATGGCATGCTGCTGGAGGCCGGCTTTCTCTCGTTGTTCTTTGCGCCACGTGGGATTCTGCCCGGCTGGGGAATCAATCATCCTCCTTCGCGTGCCTGCCTGTTTCTTCTTCAGTGGGAGTGGTTCCGCATCTACTTCGAATCCGGCATGGTTAAGCTGCTCAGTGGCGATCCGCAGTGGCGCGGCCTCACCGCGATGGACGAGTACTACCAGAACGGCCCACTCCCCACCTGGATCGGCTGGTATGTCGAGCACCTCCCACATTGGTTCCACGCTGCCTCGGCCGCAGGCACGCTCGTGCTTGAGCTCTGTCTCGTCTTCATGCTTTTCTTCCCGCGACGCGTGCGTCTCATCTGCTTTTTCATCGTCACGCCTTGGGAAGTTGGCATCATCGTCACAGCCAATTACACATTTCTGAACTATCTCGTCCTCTCACTCGGCTTCCTTCTGCTCGATGACAAGTTTCTGCTTCGATTCGTTCCAACTCGTTTTCTCCCGCAGCACTCACAGGCTTTCAAACATCCCAACGCGCGCGACGAAACAGCCTCCCCTGAAATCTCCTCTCTCGATACCAACTCAGTCGAACAATCTCCCGCACCCCGCCTCACCCGCCAGAGACTCTCCCAGCATCTAAACACAGTTCGTCTCGCGGTCACCGCAATCCTGCTCACGTGGATCGCCTACGACACCACCGCCGAGCTTATCGGCATACCTCTTCGCAGAGTGCCACTTCCAGCCGCTCCCATCACCGCGCTCGAGCCTTTCCGCATCGCGAACCAATATGGCCTATTCGCTGTAATGACAAACGGTCGTTACGAAATAGAATTCCAAGGATCTCGCGATGGCAACAACTGGATAGCGTATCCCTTCCGCAACAAGCCTCAAGCCCTGAATGAGCCACCCCGCATCTACGCGCCCTATCAGCCCCGCTTTGATTGGAATCTCTGGTTTGCATCGCTCGGTGATTGGCGCCAGAACGACATCGTTCCGCTCGCTGAAGAGCGTCTGCTTTCGAATGACGCCGACGTTCTGGCTCTATTCAAGAGCAACCCGTTTCAGGAATCTCCTCCCCGCTATGTCCGCGCGGTCCTGTGGCAGTATTGGTTCACAGCGACCGAAGAGAAACAGCGCACGGGTAACTGGTGGCGGCGACAGCTTCTCGGCCTCTACGCTCCTGAAATCACGTCCACCGCAGAAGGGAAGTTCGCCATTGTGCAGTGGCCAGACGAATTGCCGCCGCACAACTGACTGGCGGAGAAGGATGCGATGACGCGCGCCTACGTGATCGGCTCCGGCCCCAACGGTCTCGCTGCCGCCATCGTCCTCGCTCAAGCAGGACACGCCGTTGAGGTCTTCGAAGCGGAAGCCGAACCGGGCGGCGGCGCGCGCACTCTGCCTCTCACGCTGCCTGGATTCCAGCACGATTTCGGATCGGCGGTGCATCCCTTGGCTGCAGGCTCCCCATTCTTCGCAACGCTTCCTCTCGCAGATTACGGTCTTCAATGGATCCATGGAGAGTCTCCTCTAGCTCACCCGCTCGACGATGGCACTGCCGTGATGCTTGAACGCAACCTCGCCAATCAGGACAGGGAATTAGGTGCCGACGCAAAATCATGGCGCAGCCTTGTGCAGCCCATCGTCAATCATTGGGAACAATTCACGCAGGACAGCCTCGGACCCCTTGTTCGTTTTCCGCGCCATCAGCTGCTTATGGCTCGCTTCGCAACGGCGGCCTTTCAGCCTGCGCAGCGCCTGGCCTATCATCGTTTCGCCAACCCGCGCACTCGCGCTCTGTTTGCAGGCCTCGCCGCTCATTCGTTTCTGAGTCTCGACCGCCCCCTGAGTTCCGCCATTGCACTAGTGCTCGCGGCCGCAGCACACGCGGTCGGATGGCCCATTCCGCGCGGCGGTTCGCGCAGCATCACCCAGGCACTCGTCGCCCATCTCCATCAATTGGGTGGCGCGCTCCACACGTCCCGTCGCATCGATGCGGCAACGATTCGCGAATCGATCGGAGACAATACGCTAACGCTCTGCGACATTTCCCCGCGTCAATTGCTTTCTCTCGCGGGTGAACTTCTCCAGCCCAAGTTCCGCCGTGCGATGGAACGATTTCAGCCCGGCCCAGGAACATTCAAAATCGACTTCGCTCTTTCAGATCCCGTTCCATGGCGCGCACCCGAGTGCCGGCGCGCCATCAGCGTGCACCTTGGCGGCACATTCGAAGAGATCGCCGCATCCGAAGACGCAGTTGCTCATAACCACCATCCGGACCAGCCCTTTGTTCTGGTTGCGCAGCCGTCGCTGTTCGATCCCACACGTGCGCCTCAAGGCAAGCATGTTCTCTGGGCCTACTGTCACGTGCCGAATGCATCGACAGTCGACATGTCCAGTCTCATCGAAGCCCAGATCGAACGCTTCGCTCCGGGGTTTCGCGACTGCATCCTCGCGCGCACAATCTCGTCGCCCGCAACCCTCGAATCCATGGACGCAAATCTGATCGGTGGTGACATTAGTGGAGGAGCGATGACCCTGCGGCAATTCTTGTTCAGACCGACCGCACACCACTATGCCACCGGCACACCGAATCTATACCTGTGTTCGGCGTCCACGCCTCCCGGCGGTGGCGTTCACGGTATGTGCGGCTTCCACGCCGCAAATTTGGCTGTTCGCCGCACACGGCATTGAGGTGAAGCTGCAAATCGAAAAGCGCCGAAGTCGCGATGGCTTCGGCGCTTTTCCATTTCGCAGACTGCAACGTCCTATTTAATCTCCAACTGATCCAACTCGAATTGGAACTGTCCGGGCTCTCCCGCCTTCAAGAATCCCAGCCCGGTCAGATCGCTGCCGTCGGTTTGAAATGCCGAGTAGGGGAACGTGTATTGCTTCCACTCTGGACCCGCGATAAAGGGAACCATCGCAGGCGCCTCTCCCGTCTGTCCCGAGCGCGCTTCGGTAAGAACGATTAGCGTATAAGTCTTGCCATCGCCTTTCGCCCAGAAGCTGATCGTGTTCTTCTTCGACAGATTCGCCGGCTGCATCGGAGCAGCGCCAGGCGAGAAGAGCGCACCGGCAAACAGAAATTGCGCGCCCGGTATTACTTCGCCCGTTACCTGCAACGCGCCCTTCGTGTTCGCCGCTCCCGGCTGCACCACTTCAATTGAGGACGTCGATTTTCCGCCGCTCATGGTATCTCCCGCGGCCATCCACGACCCGTAACTCGCCGCAACCTTCAGATCGTCGAAGTTGCTTACCATCTCCGACTCCGATCCCGCGGGCGCTTTCGCAACTGCCTCAGGCTTGCCCGATTCCCCATGCGAACCCGCCACCGTCAGCTTTACCGTGGTGGTCTTGTCTGAACTCGGCCCGACCATCAGATCAAATACGCCCGGCTCCACCACGCGATGCATGTCGACATTCAGAATAGACAACATCTCCGACGTCACTGTGAATGTCACTGTCCGCTTCTCCCCGGGCTTCAGCGTAATACGTTCAAAGCCCTTCAACTGCATCACCGGCTGCGTGACCGAAGCAATCCGCTGGTGAATGTAGAGCTGCGGTACTTCGTCGCCCTCGCGCGTCCCGAAGTTCACTACGTCCACGCTTACCGTGGCCGTGCCGCCCTGCATAATCTGCTGCGGCTCCACTCGAAGATTGTCGAAATTGAAATTCGTATAGCTCAATCCATAGCCAAATGCAAACAGCGGCTGACGAGTCGAGAACGCATAGCTGCGATTCGCCGAAGGCTTGTGGTTGTAGAAATCAGGGAGTGCTCCCACCGTGTGCGGAAACGTGATCGGCAGCTTTCCGCCTGGATTCGCATCGCCGAAGATCACGTCGGCCGCGCCAGTACCGCCCTCTTCGCCGAGGTACCATCCCTCGAGAATCGCCGGAACTTTTTCCGCAATATAGTTGATCGAGAGTGGCCGCCCGTTGATTAGGAGCACAACTACCGGCTTGCCCGTCTCCACAACCGCCTTCACCAGGTCGTTCTGCGCTCCCAACAGGTCAAGCGAATCACGATCGCCGCGATGCGACTCCGACCACGCTTCGCGATTGGTGCTTTCGTTTTCGCCCACTACCAGAATCGCAACATCGGCCTTCTTTGCAACGTCCACCGCAGCCTGTATCGATGCGGTCTGCGTCTTCGGGTCGACCAGTTCCACATTCTCCGCCCACCAACCGCGGAAACCCTGCGGCGCCGTCGTTATCTTGCAGCCTTCCGCGTAGAGCACCTTCGCCTTGTCGCCCACCTTTGCGCGAATGCCGTCCAGCACGCTCACGCCGTATCCAGGATCGCGGCTATATCCGCCCAGATGAACATCCGCCGCATTGGGACCTATCACCGCAATCGATTTCAGCTTTCCGAGATCCAGCGGTAGCAGATTCTTGTCGTTCTTCAGCAGCACGATCACCTTCCGCGCCGCTTCAATCGCAAGCTTTTTATGCTCGGGGCTGTTGTTCACCTTCTCCGCATAGTCGGGATCAACATACGGGTCGTCGAACAACCCGAGCCTGAACTTCGTCTCCAGCACTCGTGCTGCGGCCTTATCTACGTCGCTCTCCGGCACCGTGCCTTGCTTTACTTGATCCACCAGCGTCTTGTACACCGACCCATCCGAAAGGTCGTAGTCCACTCCAGCGTGGAGCCCCTGCCGTGCCGCGTCGGCCAGATTGTAGGCCACATGATGCGTCCCAATTAGCATCTGCAATCCTTCGCCATCCGACACAAGGTATCCGTCAAAATCCCACTCCTGTCGCAGCACCTTGCCTAGCAGCCAATGGTTGATATGCGAAGGCACGCCATCGATCTCGTTGTACGAGGCCATCACGCTGCCAACATGTGCTTCCTGCACCGCAGCTTGGAAGGGAACCAAAAAGTTCTCACGGATAATGCGTTCTGAGAAATTGCCGGGCGCAGTATTCGTGCCACCTTCTGGTTGCCCGTGCACTGCGAAGTGCTTGGCGGTCGCCAGCACGTGGCGCCGCCCAATCATGCGCGAATCGCCCTGCAAGCCCTCAATCGCCGCCACGCCCATGCGCGAGACGAGATAAGGATCTTCGCCGTACGTCTCTTCCGTCCGTCCCCACCGCGGGTCTCGCGCCAGATCCAGCACCGGCGAGAATACCTGCCCCATGCCGCGCGAACCAGCCTCCTCACCAACTGCAGTGAAGATGCGCTTTACAAGCGCCGGATCGAATGTGCTTGCTAGGCTCAGTGCCTGCGGAAAGCTCGTGCTTCCGTATTCCATGAACCCGTGCAATCCCTCGCCCAGAAACATCGCCGGAATTCCAAGTCGCGTCTTTTCACGCATATATCGCTGCACGGCGTTGCGCAGAATCGCAGATTCCCGCGGAGTGAACTTAACCTCCGGTCCCCACTCGGCCGCCAGCGTCTGCCGCGCCTTTTCCGTCGTGAACGTCCCGGTCGGATCAATCACGCTTACCTGCTTATCCCATCCACCCGTCAGCTGAGATACCTTCTCTTCCATCGTCATTCGCAGCAGCAGGTCCGCCACGCGATCTTGAATCGGAAGACTCGCATCCTTGTAACGCGGCTTGTCGGTCAACGCGGCGGGCTTTTCTTGCCCCATCGCCGCTACGCTAAACGAAACAAGACCCATCAAAAGGCCTGACACCAGGTACTTTAAAAAACTGCGCATGGAATTGGTCATATTTGTTGCAGACAACTGCGATCCTTTCAGAGGTAACGGCGAGACATTCTATCTGAACTACGCAAGCGCAGTATGTGAGGTTCAACGAAGTTGCGCAGGCCTAATGCAAATACGATGGTGTGCAGGGCCGCTCACTGCTTTAGTCCATTCCCAGTCCGCTCGCATCTAAGCTAATGAGCACGGCATTGCCGGCACCCGTCTGCGAGAATGAAACCACTCTCCCGTCCGGGAGTCGGCACGAGGATAGAAAAAGAACAATGCGCCGTGTTGCGCTCATCTACAACCCGGCTTCAGGGCAATATTCCTCGCGGCGAGCCGCCGTGGTTCGGAAGCTGCTCTCCGTGCTCCGCAAGTCAGGCATCGAGGCAGAAGCTCTGGAGACGCATGCGCCCGGGAGCGCCAAATCCCTCGCCCTCGCCGCGATTCGCCAGGGCTACGACACGATACTGGCTTGCGGAGGGGATGGCACCGTCCATGAAACCCTGCAGCCCCTGGTGGGAACCGATGTTGCTCTCGGCGTTGTTCCCCTCGGCACCGCCAATGCGCTGGCCCAGAATCTCGGTCTTGGGCGGTCGCCTCTAAAAGCCCTGCGCGTGCTGCTCGAAGCCACGCCGGTTCGAGTCCCCGTGGGCCGCATTTTCTTCCAGGAAACCAATGGCGCCCAGGCCTGGCGTTACTTCACCGTTGCTGCCGGCGTCGGCGCAGACGCCCTTCTAATGTCTCGCATGGATGCGGAGCGCAAGCGACGGTTCGGCTATGTGCTCTACCTGGTTGAGGGCTTCGTCCTGTTGACCACTCATCCATTTCCGCTCTTCGACGCGTCCTTCACCATCAACGGCAACGGCAGCCCGAGAGTTGAGCAGGTCTCACAGCTTCTTGCCGTGCGAATTCGCACCTTCGGCGGTGCCCTTGGCACCCTTGCCCCCGGTGCCACTCTTCGCAAAAACACGCTTAGCCTCATGGCCTTCAAAACGCGCAGCCGCATCAAGTACCTTAGATTTCTCCTGGCCACCATCGTGGGTCGCCAAACATTCTCCGGGGCAATCGAACTGCTCGATGCCGATGCAGTGGATTGCCGCGCCAGCAATGGATCTGCCGCGCACGTTTACGTCGAAGCCGATGGCGAAGTGCTTGGCGCTCTCCCCGCCAGAATCGAAGTCGCCCGCGAGACTCTCACGCTGCTGGTACCACCGAACGCTCAGCTTTAGTAAATCCGTCCTGCAGTTTCAGTTCATTCGAAGAATTTGCATTTCCCGCATCCGCCTGCAATCATCGCTCCTGATTTTTCCAGAGGAGTAAGTCCCGGCATGAAAAAATCTGCAATCCTTCTTTGCGCTGCATTCGCGGCAACTTCCATCAGCCTTCTCGCTCAGCAGCCAGCCTGGCAGCCCACGCCCGGCCACCTCACACTGCCACTCTGGCCCGGAGTTGCTCCTGGTGCGCCCGCCGATCCCCCCGCTGAAGTTGACACCACCACCGCCAAGGACAACCTCATCGCCGGCCGCCCCCTCATCCGCCTCGGCAACGTGTCCAGCCCCACGCTCACCGTCTATTCACCCAAAGAGAACAACACCGGCGCAGCCATCGCCGTCTTTCCAGGGGGAGGCTATCG
>WNGL01009746.1_pt1 | contig 12373 bp, 10 predicted proteins | sample 5400591 | NCBI WGS metagenome assembly WNGL01 (sample SAMN13153377, study PRJNA577476) | soil metagenome | isolation source: 80 cm soil or saprolite under Garry oak tree replicate 1 | place: USA:California | collected 2016-06-15
GCCGCGGCGATGTTGGGCTGGGCGACAGCGGCCTGACCGCCGGGGGCGGCTGGCGCGCCGCCCTGAAGCGACCGCAGGCGATCTTCGAGCTGCCGGTTGCGGTATTGCAACTCCTCATTCTGGCCGGTGAGTTGCCGCAGCTGATTCTCAAGCTGCTGAATCCGCATTTCCGGGTCATCGGATTGCGCCGATACCTGCGAGGACAGCGCCAGCATCGCGGACAGTGCCGCGGCGCGCGTAATTCCATGAAATCTGGATGACATTTTGGCCTTGCGACGAAATCGGCGTGACATCGAAAGCGGATCACATTGAGAGATGGAGTACGCCAAAAATGTGACTGGTTTCCCAGATCCGGCGCGCGTCTCCTGCCGCATGGTCTAGTGTTCCCACCGAAACAATCAAGCCGCTTGGTCAACCGAATCGAGCGCTGATTCGCACGGAGACGTGTTCACAAAGGAGGCTGGGCCAGTGCGACTTATGCCGATATCGGCATAACGGTCAAAAGTCGGGCGCAATTCTCCGACTTTTGTAGTGGACTTTTGCGACAGGCTTTCCCTTTGTCTTTCACCCCGGTGGTGGGTCTGGTGGTTGAAGAGTTCAATAGCACAGAGAGCCTTTGGCTTCTCGATCCGCGTTGAACCGTCCCCGGGATACCAAACAATCATTCCGTTGAGGTCCGCGTCGAGCAATCGTGCTGCCCACTCTTCGATTTCCTCGTCCCGTTGCAAACGGAGCGTCTTGAAGTCATCCCAACCCGATGGGCTTGTGAGGGAGTGCTTGATGGTTTCCTCTGGGCGCTCGTTCCCCTTTAATCGCTGTAGCATCAGGGCATCAGCCCAATAAATATGATTCAATGTAGCTGCGATCGATTGGAAGAACGCGCCTCGGTCCTTCCAACGATCCACATTCGTGAGTCCATCAGCGGCAGTTACCAAAGAGGCATTCTGCCAAGTATTGTAACGAGCCATAAGTCGGCAGTATTCAGCTAATAACATTTTCTTGGGCTCCATGGTTATTGATGTTGGCTGCTTCCGGCTCCGGTTTTGTCGTTCGAAGCAACGTGAGCATGCGGATTTCGCATCCGCAGCGAATGACGGCTTCGTCCCGCTCGGAGAAACAGCTTTTTTTGGGGGGTGAGGCGCAGCTCGAACCGCTGTCACAGACAGGCAGCGCGTCGGATTTGACCCTATCAAGGATCAGGACGCGCAACGGCAACAAAGGTACACTTCACGGAAGCTTCCGAAAAGTGCGAAACTGCCGATCCGACATACCGACGCCGTAAGTCAGAAAAGGGTCAAAAGCCGAAACTGCCTTGTCGCAAAAATCCCGATTAAAGCGACGATTCCGAATCTGACTTCTGCAGCGTTGCAAAATAGGAATTTTCGCAACGGCTGCAAAGCCCATTCGGGCGTCTGCGATCGAATGCACTTCAGCATAATCTGGTCGCTTATGCCGAATGCCCTATGGCCGACATGGGTATCTACCGGCCATTAAAGCCAACCATGCGGCATAATCCGACTTACGGCATGTACTCGTCAATGGGGTGCGTCTGTTCTTCGACGTGGAGGACGCCAAGCTGGTGCCGGACGGTCCCGTCATGCGGGAAAAGCCGACATTACTGCTGCTTCACAAGCAAACCGCCAAAACAAAACCGGCGCCCGAGGGCGCCGGCGATGAACTTTGCGTACGGCGAATGCTTTAAGAGCTGGCGTTCAAGACCGTCACGGCGCGGCGATTCTGCGACCAGCACGAGATGTCGTTACACACCGCAACCGGTCGTTCCTTGCCGTAGGAAATCGTCCGCATCCGGCCGGGATCAATGCCGCGCGATGCCAGATAGGTTCGAACCGACTGGGCACGCCGCGCCCCCAGCGCGATGTTGTATTCGCGGGTACCGCGCTCATCCGCGTGACCTTCAATGGTGAAGGAATAGCGATTGTAGCTCTGCAGCCATTGCGCCTGCTTTTCCAGGGTCGCGATCGCCTGCGGCGTCAAATCGGTCTGGTCGCTCTCGAAGAACACGCGGTCGCCGACATTGACCACGAAATCCTGCTGGCTGCCGGGGGTCGCGGCATTTGCCATGGCGCCGTCGGCGCCGAGGTTCTTGTTCGCGCAGGCGCCCATCGACAGCGCCACCGCGAGCACCGCGGCCAGCTTCAATCCCTGAAGGATTCGCATCTGATGTTTCATTCGGGAGCCTCCACGCTCACGTTTTTCGACTGTTTCCGGTCTACAGGGCGATGGTTAAGCGAACGTTCCGTCAACCTTGATGAGGTGTTGCCAGAACCGACCAAATGCCAGCAAACGGGGAAAAGCAAACGCGATAGTTAATGGTTTGTAAATGTGGCGCGACGGTGAAAGGCAAGCGCGCACGGATATCCGGCCGATGCGGCCGGAACCCGCCGAGCCAAGGCGGCTCGGGGGTGCGCCTTGAAGTCCGGCCGGCTAATTCGGAACGATCGAGGGGCGCTCGAAGGAGGTGACAACCCCGCGTGGCGGCGAATGTCGCTCGCCGGCGCGCTGGAACAGCATCCGCTGCTCGACGGACGTCGAACGCATGATGGGAAAACGGGTCAAGACCTTTTCCCGCACGGCCCGGAAATCGCACGCCATCAATGCCACCTTTTGTAATATGATCGGAATCGGACGCGGTTCGGCGATGGTCTCTTGCAAAAAGACCCGGCGATAAAACGCCTGGTGCTCGGCACGAACGAGCGCGAGCCCCGTATCGGCGTTGAAATATTCGCACGCCATAAAGCCCAACCGCACCGTCAGGTAGGGAAGTTCCGGAAACCGCCGGGCTTTTTCGGGGTCTGCAGCCAAGCGCGACGGATCGACGAAAACTTCGCCCCGATCGAGGCGAGGGTGAAGCACATCGCCGAACAATTCGGTTGCGTGGGACATCCGCCATTCCGGGGTCAGGACGTGGAGGCGGACAGAGCTGCAGAGTTCTCCGTCAACATAAATTCCAAGCGTCCAGGCGTTAGGAGCATCATCATAGGGATCGTAGACGCGCTGAGCCTCTGATGGCGGGATTAATCCGCCATTCAGATAGGCTCTGTAACGCAACGAACAGATGCGATCTCTTTCCTCAGCAGTTTCGACGAGTCGGTAATCGACGCGATCAAGCAGCCCTGATCCCCAAACAGAGTGCGAAGTGCGCGTTTCGACTGCGGACTTCATTTGATACTCCTTACAACTTCCCAGCACTTCCCGGCAACTTCCGCGCGAACGCAGGCGCTGCAACTCACGCGAGCATTAAAGAAGATTAACATCTCCTTAAGGGAATGCAAACGAATCGAGACAATAGAGTTAATCCGGCGGCGCGGAATCCACCCCTGCATCTGACCAATGTGGCGCGAAGTTGCAGCGGCGAGGCAGCTTGATTTTCAGGCGATCGAGCGCGATGGCAGCTCGATCAAGTTGTCGTCCGGCAGGCGCCGGCCGTGCGAAGCATGCAGCAACTGGCGAACGCGCACCGCCGGCACCGGCCGGCTGAACAGATAGCCCTGCGCCTCGGTCACCGTGCCGTCGGCGCTGATCAGTTCCAGTTGCTCGTTGGTCTCGATGCCTTCGACCACCACCGACATTCCGAGATCGGCACTGAGCCGCGCCACGCCGCGCAACAGCGTCAGCGGACGATCGCTATCGATTCCCTCCAGGAAGGAACGATCGATCTTCACTTTCTGCAGCGGGAAGTTATGCAGATAGCTCAGGCTCGAATAGCCGGTACCGAAATCGTCCAGCGATATCCGCACACCGATCATGTGCAGCTGCGACAGCACATCGTGGGTCAATTGTGTGTTGCGCAGCAGCGACGATTCGGTGATCTCGATTTCGAGGCGGTGCGCGGGCAATCCGGAGACCTCGAGCGCGTAACGCACCTCGCTCAGCACATCGCGCTGATGGAACTGCTGCGGCGAAAAATTGACCGCAACGCTGACGCCTTCCGGCCATTTCATGCATTCCATGCAGGCCTTGCGCAGGATCCAGCGGCCAAGATCGACGATGAGACCCATGTCCTCGGCCACCGGAATGATGTCGATCGGAGAAACCGTGCCCCGCGCCGGATGATTCCATCGCAGCAACGCTTCGCAAGTCGCTATTCGCCCGGATTTGAGATTGACGAGCGGTTGATAGAACAACTCGAACTCCTCATGGGCAAGCGCCTTGCGCAGATCCAGCTCCAGAATGCGGCGAGCCTCGACGGTTTGCGCCATCTCGTCGCGGAAGAAGCAGAACGTGCCGCGGCCGTCCGCCTTGGCGCGATAGAGCGCCATGTCTGCGTTCTTCAACAGCGTATCGGCGCTGATACCCGCGGGCGAAGTCATTGCGATGCCGACGCTGGCGCCGATTTCGACCAGATGATTATCGATCTTGTAGCGCTCGCTGAGGCGGTCGACGATGCGCCGGGCGAGACCCGCGGCGTCCTCATTCGACGCAATGTTCTGCTGGAACACGACGAATTCATCGCCGCCGAACCGCGCCACGAAATCCTCCGGGCGCAGCATTTCGCGCAGCCTGCCGGCGACGGCGCATAACAGCTGGTCGCCGCAGGGGTGACCCAGGGTGTCGTTGACCTGCTTGAACTGATCGAGATCGACAAACAGCAGCGCCGACAACCGCTCGGCGCTGTGCGAAATCACCAGCAGGCGCTCGATTTCATCACGGAAATTGACCCGGTTGGGCAGCGCTGTCAGTTCGTCGTAGCGCGCCAGATGGCTGATCCGCGCTTCGGCATCCTTGCGTTCGGTGATGTCTTCCACCAGCACGACGGACCCGCCGCCGGCCATCGGCTGGAATGTCCAGGACAGCGACTGGCTCCTGCTCGCGTCGGGATCGGCCGTGACGAGATCCCCCGCCTGCGAATTCTCGATTTCCGAGAGAATCATGTTTCCGCTCGCCGCCGAGATCGACCCGGAGTCGACGCAGGCGAAGATAATGTCGGGTGCGCTCGCGCCGCGGCGCACCAGATCGTCCGACAGGTTCATCATGTCGCTGAAGCGATGATTCATGACCGCAAGCCGCCCGTCGGCGGCGAACATGCACAGACCGTGCGGCATGTTGTTCAGGGCGGTATCGAACTGGCCGGCCAGCGCCGCCTCGCGCTCGCGTGCCACAAGCGCTTGCATAAAAATTCTGTGCAGGTTGGCCGAGAGTTTAATGAGAGTCACAAGGAACACGGCGGTGACGACCGACATGGCTACGTAATAGGGTGTGCCACGCAACGCCAGCGCGATCGCAGTCGGACCCAAGGCAAGGAGAACCTGCAGCCTAAATATCCACTGCCACCCATAGGCTCTGCCCGCTCCACCCGCGAGGAGTCCGATCGTCACGGACAAGGCAATCATGTGGGCCACAGCATCGTCACTGCTCAACAGAGTGGTGCTGCACCATATTCCGATCGCAATGGCCTGGATCATTGCCCCGATCTGATAGCGCGTCTGCCACAACGCAGCACCATCGGCAGTGAGGGTCGATTTCCGCGCTTGGTAAAGCTGCAAATCGATCGCCCGGAGAACTCCGGCCACGGCGAGAAGCGCGACACATGCCCAGATGAAATCGCTTCCGGTCTTTAGCGCGGTCATGGCCGCGGTGATGGTCGCGAAGACGATGCCCACATGCACCGTGCCGGGAGTTTCGAAGAGCGAATCAATCAACGCCGCGCGAATGGACGGCGACATCCTCTGGTCGGGGTCTGGGGCTTCGCTTGCAAGCTGCATCAGATGCGCGCACGTCCTTTAGGAAGTGCCGTATATTTACCGCTTCCAGATGAAGTCTTCCTGAGGGAACATCGTTACCGAGAAGTTGTTTTTGATCCGGCGTGCCAATATATGCCTGCGAAATCAGCAGGCTAGGCAAGGTTTGCCGGGAAGGACATCGGCGCCGGCGGATTACCGCACCGTGCTACGATAGCAGCGGCGACCATGCCGGATCGGACGCAAATCCGGGGGTTGGAACCCGCTGTTCGTTACGTCCGGAAATATCCACGGTGAACAGCGAAGGTCCGGCATTGCCGCCGGGGTCGCGGAAGAACATCAACACGCGGCCGTTCGGCGCAAAGGTTGGCCCTTCGTTATGGAAGCCGGACGTAAGTATTCGTTCGCCGGAGCCGTCGGGCTTCATGATGCCGATGGAAAACTGTCCGGCGCCCTGCTTGGTGAAGGCAATGTAGTCGCCGCGCGGCGACCAGACCGGGGTGGAATAGCTGCCTTCGCCAAAGGATATGCGTTGCGCGGATCCGCCGGTCGCCGGCATCACATAGATCTGCGGCTTTCCACCGCGGTCGGATTCAAAACAAATGCGAGCCCCATCGGGCGCGTAGGACGGCGAGGTATCGATCGCCGGAGTGTCGGTGAGGCGCGTGGTAGACTTCGAGCGCAGATCCATCACGAACAGGTTCGAATTACCGCCCTGCTGCAAGCTCATGATCACGCGCTGACCATCCGGCGAGAAACGCGGCGAGAACGACATGCCGGGAAAATTGCCGACGATTTCGCGTTCGCCGGTCTCGATTCTGTACAAGTAGACGCGCGGGTCGCCCTGGCCGAATTCCATATAGGTAATCAACTGCTCGTCGCGCGCGGGAGAGAACCGCGGCGTCAGCACCAGATCCGCGCCCTTGGTCAGGTAACGCACATTGAAGCCATCCTGATCCATCAGTGCCAGCCGCTTGACGCGCCGCTCCTTGGATCCGGTCTCATCGACGAACACCACGCGGCTGTCGAAATAGCCCTTCTCGCCGGTCAGGCGCTCGTAGATCTGGTCGGAAATGATGTGTGCAATCCGCCGCGAATATTCCGGAGACGTGAAGTATTGCTGGCCGGCGAGTTGCTGGCCCGTGTTCACATCCCAGAGACGGAATTCCGCCTTCAGACGTCTGTCGGCCTGGAGGGTCATCCGGCCGGTCACCAGGGCCTGCGCGTTGATGGTCTTCCAGTTCTGGAATTGCGGCGCCTTGTCGATGTCGTTGATCTTTTCAATGAAGGCCGCCGGATCGATCGGCGCGAACAGTCCGCAGCGCTTGAGGTTGTTGGTAATGACCTGGGCCACACTGACGCCGACCTCGCCATCCCCCGGCGTTCCCGCCACAAAATTCGGAATCGCGATCGGAAGTGGCGCAAAGTCGCCCTCGGGGATAATGACCCGCTTCTGTCCGAAGGCGCTGCGTGCAGCTCCCCCGGTCAGCACACCAAGCGACGCCATCCCGGAAATAATCTGCCGGCGGCTCAGGCGGAGCGGCATGTCGTGCAATCCATCTTTGTCGGTCATATTGTTACGAGCTTTGCTTCATGTCTGCGATCGCTGGAGAGCAATCGCCTTCACGTCTTTCGTTCGGTAAACACCGGCGCAAAATATTTCCATTCGTCGAAATAGGCGGCGGGCAAATTATACGGCTGGCATTCGATGATCGCGCGCAAGGCACTCTCTTGGTAGACGCGAAGATACGGCGTGGCCGGTGTGCCTTCCGGAACCGGCATCCCTTCAAGCGTGCCGTCGCGCTTCAGCTTGATGGCGAAAGCCGCCTCGGATTTCTGAGCCTCGATACCGCCATAGGGCTTCTTCCAGCAGCGCTCGACCTGCGACTGGAATAGCGCGCCCCACGTCGCCGAGTTGTCCGCGGCTTTGCCCTTGGCCAGACCCAGCGCGGCGTTGGAGTTCAGCGTGTCGCCGGTTACGGCCTGCCGGGTCGGGTCGCGCTTGTCGAGCAAGGCCGCGATCTTCGACTGGTCAAAGGTCCGCTCGGTCTTCGGCTTCGAAGGCTGCGGTGGTGGTGGTGTCGCGGCCTGGACCGGCGGCTTCGGCGGCGGCTTCTTCTCTTCCTTCTTCAAAGCTTCCGCGATCGGATCGACCTTGGGCGGATCCGGCTTCTTCTCGATCGGCTTCGGCTCTTCCTTGGGCTTGGCCTCGGCGACCGGCTTCGGCGGATCGGGCTTTTTCTCGACCGGCTTTTCCTCCGGTTTTGGCTGCGGCGGCGGAGCCGTTTCCGTCACGACCGGCGGCTTCTCGGTGATCTTGCCGACGGCGTCTTCGACCGGTTTGGCCTCGGCGACTTTTTCAACCACCGGCTTCGGATTTTCTTTCTTGCCGGTTTTCACGCCGGCCATGACCTTGGCGAGTTGATCCGACGAAATGATATCGACCGGCAAGGATTCTTCCGGCATCGATTCGAACGCCTTGGACGAGAACGACACCAGTCCCCACCCGATCACGAGGACGTGCAGGGCCACGGACGCCACCAGTGTCTTGTCGACGTTCACCCCTAGGACCCCTGCTCCACCTCGGTGACCAGCGCCAGCCGCTTGAACCCCGCGCCCGACAACTGCCCCATGACCCTCGCCACGGTTCCGTAATCCGCCTTCTTGTCCGCCCGCATGAATATACGCTCTTCCATGCCGCCACGGGCGTCCGTGATCGCCTTTAATTTCGGTATCAGCTCGTTCATGGCCACTTCGGTGTCGTTGATAAACACCTTTCCCTGAACATCGACTGAAAGCTGCAGCGGGGTCTTGTCCTGCTCCAGGCTCTTGGCCTGGGTCTGCGGCAGATCGAGCGGCACGCCGACCGTCAACAGCGGCGCCGACACCATGAAGATGATCAGCAACACCAGCATTACGTCGACCATCGGCGTAACGTTGATCTCCGCCATCACCGCGCGACGCCGGCCGCGGCGTCCGCCGCCCGGCGAACCTGCCATGTTCATCGCCATGATATGTTCCTCATCACGATGGGCTCATAACATACCGCGCCTCACGCCCGTTCGTCGATCTGGCGCGACAGGATCGCGGAAAATTCGTCGGCGAACCCTTCCAGCCGCTGGGCCTGCCGATTCACCTCGGAGGTAAACTTATTGTAGAAGATAGTCGCCGGAATGGCAGCGATAAGGCCGATTGCCGTGGCAAACAGCGCCTCCGCGATGCCCGGGGCCACCACCGCGAGCGAGGTGTTCTTCGAGGCCGCGATCGACTGGAAGCTCGACATGATGCCCCAGACGGTGCCGAACAGGCCGACGAACGGGCCCGCCGAACCGACCGTCGCCAGCACCAGCAGGCGGCGTTCCAGCCGCTCGATTTCCCGGGCGATGGAGACGTTCATGACCTTTTCGATGCGCATCTGAAGCCCGGCGAAAGAGCGCGCCTGGCTTTCGAACGACCGTTTCCATTCGCGCATCGCCGCGACGAAGCAGGCCGCCATCGATTGCGTCGGCTTGGCCGATAGCGCGCGATAAAGTTCCTCGATCGACTGCCCCGACCAGAACGCCTGTTCGAAGCGATCCATGGCGCGCTTGGTGCGCGCATACAGGAACGTCTTGTCGATCGCGATCGCCCATACCCAGACCGAACAGGCCAACAGCCCCAGCATGACCGCTTTCACGATCCAGTGAGCCTGAAAGAAAAGCGCGATCAGCGATACGTCAGTGGATGCCAGCGGCAAGGCTGTCTGAGCCACGTCGGCCGGATTCATAAGCGGTATCCTCTCAACGCAAGCGTCCCAAATTCTCCGGGAGCAAATGGCTGCCGGTTCCACAGCCGCGCGCCAGACGCAGCGGCAAACGCCAACGCTGGCGCCCTGTTGTGTCGCATGGGAGGCCCGCCGAAGCCGAGGCTTGCATCCGCCGCCAACATGTCAAAACAAGGGCCTATCGGCGCGACCTTACGCCTCTAACCAGACGCCAATCATGGTTAATGCGAGGTTACCAAAGGAGAATTTGGTGCGGCAAAGGGCGGCAGCGGAGGTAACGGACTGCGCCAGAATCGGGCTCCCATAAGCAAAACCGCCCGTCTGCTTTCGCAAACGGGCGGGGCGTGTGGCCGTTAGGCTGGATGGGCGCATTACGCCGGAGGCCGAGCCCCCATATTTCCGAGACTTACGCCTGGGGCTGACCATCCGAGGGCGGCGGCGGCGTCGGGCGGGTCCGATGCTGCGCCATGAACTGGTCGAACTCTTCCTTGTCCTTGGCGTGGCGCAGGCGATCGAGGAAATCCCGAAACTCGGTCTGCTCTTCCTCGAGGCGCCGCAGGGTTTCCATGCGGTATTCGTCGAAGGCGCGGTTGCCGCTCGAGGGCGGACCGAAACCGCCGAAACCGAAGCCGCGACGCTCCATGCGGCCGCGCATCCGCTCCATCTTGTACTGCATCCGCTCCATCTTGTTCGCCCAGCGGTCTTGATGACTCCAACAACCCATTTTTCTGCTCCCGAGTGTGAAAAAGAGAAGGGCAAGGCCGATCGGCCACCAGATGATGAAACCCAGCACGGTCACGGCGATCCAGCCGGGGTGCCACGGCGACTCAAGCATATGCGGTCGGTAGTTCTCTTCGGCGGGGCCGCGCCATCGATTGACATCTGCGGTGTAGGCCATTTCCCTCTCCATGACGGCATCACGCCGTTGTGAATGTAAATAACATTTACATACGTAAACCATCCCGGATTTTTGTCAAGCCGGGCACCAGCGGCGCGCTCGAATTTATTTTGGGGTGCCCCAAGGACCCGATGGCGGCACCGGCGGCGGCCCGGGCGGCTTCTGATCCGCCTGGTCTTTTTGGGCGGGCGGCCGACGGTCGGTCGGGAAGCCGAGGCCGCGCAGATAGATCAACACCTCCGCTTCCAGAAGGTCTTCCGCCGACATCGGCAGCTTGCGGCGTGCCGCATCGCCACGAGCGAACAGCGACGCCACACCGTGCGACATCGACCAGATATGCAGTGCCATCATCAATGCCGGCGGGCGCGGCATGCCGGGTGGCGCCAGCGCGGCTAAACGTTCGGCGGCGGCCCGGATGATGCCGAAAGCGCGCTCGCTTGCGGCTAACAATGCAGGATTAAGGTCGACGGGAAGCCCTGATTCGAACATCGCCGAATAGAACGCCGGCTCCGCGCGGGCGAACGCGAGATAGGCTTTGCCGACCCGCTCGAACGCCGTGACGGTGTCCGGACGGCCATCGTCCCAGGCCTGGGTCAGTGCTTCCTCGAACTGCTCGAAGCCGCGCTGCGCGATGCTCGAAAGCAGCTCGTCGCGATCGCGAAAATGCCGGTACGGCGCCGCGGGGCTGACGCCGGCCGAACGCGCGGCGTCGGCGAAGGTGAACCCCGCCGGGCCCTTCTCCGCGATCAGCCCGAGTGCGGCCTGCAGCAGCGCCTCTTTCAGATTGCCGTGATGATAGCCGCGCTCGGCGCGGCGTTGTTCCTTGCGCCAGCTCATGTGAAAGGCTTTTACATGAGCCGGCCGCAAAGGTCACTAGCGCCAGTTCCAGCGACCCAGCCCCGAGTCATGCGACGAGACGCTGGCACAAACGTTAACGTCCGTTAACGTCCGGGGCCTGCGCCTTCGGCGCATCCCGGAATGACAATGGATGAACTGCTATTTCTTCGCCACCTGCGCGCGGAGGCGTTGTTCCTGCAGCGCCTCGCCGAAATCCTCTGCATCGAAGACCTGCCGGATTTCGATCTCGGAGCCGCCGTCGAACGGCGCGCGCTTCATCCATTCGATCGCCTCGTCCCGCGACTTCACCTGGATCAGCCAGAAGCCGGCGACGAGTTCGCGGGTGGCCGCAAAAGGACCCGTGGTGACGGTACGATCCTTGCCGGAATATTTGATGCGGGCGCCGTTCGAACTCGGATGCAGACCTTCGCCTGCCAGCATGACATCGGCCTTCACCATCTCTTCATTGAACTTGCCCATTGCCGTCAGCAATTCCGTGCTCGGCATCACGCCGGCTTCGCTGTCGTTGTCGGCCTTCACAATCACCATGAATCGCATCGTCTCGCTCCGTTGGGTTCAAATTCCAGCGACCGGGTTTTGGGCGATCGCCGAGCCCCGGCTCTATGGATATGACGAACCGTGTTTTGCGGCACCGACATGCCGGACGAAATTATTTCGGAAGTCATTGCGGACGGGATCGCATCGCCTCGGGCACCCTGCATTGGGCGATCGGTTTGTCCAAAATGCCTTTTCGCGATCTGTCCATAGCGGACGTTAGATTGCCGCATCGCTAATGCTCCCGCCAACGATCCTCGCCCGCGCCGAGGTGATCGAATAGCGACCGTTCTGCTGGTCCAATGTCTTACGATGGCTGCTTGACGAACGCGCCATTTTCGTATGTCGCGCCGAAATAGACATCGATGCGTTTGACCCTGTCACCATCGAAGGTGAAAAACTCCGTGTTCCGGAAATTCTTGCCGCCTTTGGCTACGCACCTATAGGTCACAAACGCCTCATTGCCGTCGACGAAGATCTTTTCGAGTTCGTGGCGCTCGATCCAGTCGCTGTTGCGCCAGCAGCGCTCGAAATAGGTCGCCTTGTCGATCTCGTCGTCATATGGGCTCGTGAAGTGGAAATCGTCGGTGAGTGCATCCTCGACCACTTTGCGATCGTTCG
>WNGL01011104.1_pt1 | contig 12372 bp, 8 predicted proteins | sample 5400591 | NCBI WGS metagenome assembly WNGL01 (sample SAMN13153377, study PRJNA577476) | soil metagenome | isolation source: 80 cm soil or saprolite under Garry oak tree replicate 1 | place: USA:California | collected 2016-06-15
TCGGAAATGCTCTTTTCTCAATGCGTTTCCTTGTCCAATGGCTCGCTTCAGAGCGCCAGGGCGAAAGCGTGATTCCGGTGTCGTTCTGGTACTGGAGCATCGCGGGAAGCGCGCTGATGTGCCTTTATTTTATTTTCCGGCGCGATCCGGTTGGCATCCTGGCTTATCTTCCGAACTCGCTTATTTACATTCGCAATTTGATGCTGATCCGCAGACGCAAGTTCGCTTTCACCGCTGCCGCGCCGTCGCAGCACCCGCGCGAATTGGGCCATTGTCCACATTGCGGACACAGGTTGGGCTGACCACATCATTGCCGCCCTCGAAGCGAAAACCACGCGACGCGAACGGCATAAGGTAAGCGCCACCGGGTTCATCGCGCTGCGGTTACGGTTTTTCGACGGTGGGTTCGGCAGTCTGCGCTTCCTCTTCTTCCGCCTGACTGACTACTGGTGCAATTGCCTGAAGCTTTTCGCCGTTGCGCAGATCCATCAGTTTCACACCCATCGTGTTGCGGCCGGTTTCGCGAATTTCTTTGACTCGGGTGCGCACCATTTGGCCTTTGTTGGTGATAAGCATGATCTCATCAGATTCGCGCACGGTTAATGCGCCAACCACATTGCCAGTTTTTTCGCCGGTTCTCATCGTGATGATGCCTTTGCCGCCGCGCGATTGCCTCCGGTAATCATCAAACGACGTCCGCTTGCCGATTCCATTTTCGCCAGCGACGAGCAACATAGCGTTTGGATCGACAATGGCGTTGGCCACAACATGATCGCCTTTCTCCGGGCGAATTCCCCAAACGCCGACGGTGTTGCGGCCCTGATCGCGCAGTTGCTCTTCGTGAAAGCGTAAGCTCATTCCATCTTTTGTGATGAGAACGATCTCGTTGTTGCCGTTCGTTAGCTTCGCGTCGATCAAACGGTCGCCTTCCTCGATTTGAATGGCGATGATGCCGCCGCGTCGGACGTTCGCGTAATCAGACAAGTTGGATTTTTTGACGATGCCTGACTTCGTTGCGAAAACGATGTGCAGATTTTCATCCCACGTTTCATCAACGACGTTCGGGCCCGTGCCGGATTTTTTGGACTGGACGCGAATCGTGGCCGCGATTTTTTCGTCAGGCTTTAGTTCGAGAAGGTTCGCGATTGAACGGCCTTTCGCCGCGCGGCCCATCTCGGGAATTTCGTAAACTTTCTCCACGTAAGCGCGTCCCGTCGCAGTGAAGAACATCAGATAATCGTGCGTGGTAGCGGTGAAGAGGTGCTCGACGAAATCACCTTCCTCTTCCTCAGTGGCGCCCTCGCGTGTTTGCATGCCAATGACACCTTTGCCGCCACGCCGCTGTGCACGAAACGCGCTCACGGCCGTGCGCTTGATAAAACCGCCATGCGTAATGCTGATGATGCAGCCCTCGTTCGCGATCAGGTCTTCGATGTTGATCTCGGCCTGATCAGGAACGATTCCCGTCAGGCGCGGCGAACCGTGTTTGTCGCGGATTTCGCGCAATTCCTTTTTAACGATGGTGAAAACGCGCTCCTCTTTGGCGAGAATGTCGCGCAAGTCGTTGATGGCATTGATGAGGTCCTTGTATTCCTTGTCGATCTTTTCGCGCTCGAGGCCGGTCAATTGATACAGCCGGAGATTGAGAATGTCGTCTGCCTGCTGCTCACTGAACGCGTAGCGGCCATTAGTTAAGCGCGCGGGATTGCGAATCAGAATCCCGAGTTGTTCCACCTGACGTTTGGTGAATTCGAATGCCAGCAGTTTTACTCGTGCTTCGTCACGATTGGCCGAGCCGCGAATGATGCGCAGAAATTCGTCTAGATTCGCCAGCGCAATGAGATAACCTTCCAGCGTCTCTGCGCGCTCTTCCGCCTTGCGCAGTTCGAAACGCGTGCGGCGCAGGACGACTTCGCGGCGATGCTCGATATAAGCCGCGTTTGCTTCCTTGAGCGAGAGCAGCTTCGGCCGGCCATGGTCGATCGCCAGCATGATCACCGCAAACGAAGTCTCCAGCGCGGTGTGCTTGTAGAGATTGGCAATGATGACTTTCGGGTTCGCATCGCGCTTCAGCTCGATGACCACGCGTGTATTTTCATCCGACTCGTCGCGAACGGCGCTGATTTCTGTCAGCACTTTTTCGTTCACCAGCGACGCGATGCGTTCGACGAGGGTGGCGCGATTGACGTTGTATGGAATTTCAGTGATGACAATTTGTTCCCTGCCGCCTTTGAGCTCCTCGAGAAAATCCGGGCCCTTCACGTGCTTCATGAGCTCGTCGAGCGTGATGTCTGGATCGTCGATTTGCGCGCAGATTCCGTCGATCACCTCGCTCAGATTGTGCGGCGGAATATTGGTCGCCATGCCGACGGCGATGCCGGTTCCGCCATTAACGAGCAAATTCGGAAACGCAGCTGGGAAAACTGTTGGCTCGGTGCGCGTCTCGTCGTAATTAGGGACAAAATCGACAGTGTCCTTCTCCATGTCGGTCATGAGCGCGGCGCCGAGATGCGTCATGCGCGCTTCGGTGTAACGCATGGCAGCAGGCGGATCGCCTTCCACCGATCCAAAATTGCCCTGCCCATCGACCAACCGCTCGCGCATCGCCCAGGGTTGCGCCATGTGGACGAGCGTGGGGTAAATCACCGCTTCCCCGTGGGGATGATAATTTCCGCTGGTGTCGCCGCAAATCTTTGCGCACTTGCGGTGCTGCCGCCCTGGGAAAAGCGACAGATCGTGCATCGCATAAAGAATTCTTCGCTGCGATGGCTTGAGTCCGTCGCGTGCGTCCGGTAGCGCGCGAGAAATAATCACCGACATCGAGTAATCGAGGAAGGACCGTGAAACTTCCTCGGCTACATTTACCGGCTCTATTTTTTCGTTCGGATTCAACATGATTTGCTCTAACTAGAAGCTGGCGAATATGCAGAAGGGCGCTCCGCCAGGAATCGCTTTTCCCACATCTGTGAAATCTCGTCGGCCTGCCGCATCGTCACAGGTGGACCGACGCGCGCAGTGGCCGGAAGCCCGATTTTTAAAAAACTCAACACTGCGCGGATCGTCGCCTCATAATCATGGCAGAGTTTTTCGTACTCAACCTGGAAAGGTTTGATTCCGATCCGTCGAAAGAACCCATCCCAGATTCTCTCCTGCCGCTCAGCTTCATGGAGTGATTGCTCGATCAAATCCGGATCGAACTCCGGTTCTCGCAAGGTGGTTTTACCCTTCTGCACTTTCCAAAGTCCTGTCTGCAGCGCACGAGCCGTAGACAAGGCCTGGCGCAACTTGTGGCGACGCACGATGCGGACAAAGAGAAGACGCGGGAAAGCCTTTCGCAGCAGGTCCAGATCGCTCGTCGACGAATTGCCAAAAGCGTGTGCCTCTCGCAGACGCGCGAGAAAATCGTCCAAGTACCAGCTCATCAGTTTGAAACCGAAGACCTCGTTGTGTGTTCTTTTGCCGTTCGCGATGCCGCGCACGTACGCAGCATAATCGGCGGCCGCGTTGAGCCCGAGCTCTGTGGCATAGCGCGATTCGTCTTTCGGCAGAAAAAACTGTTTCGGCATGCCCGCGCGGCGTGTGTCGCGCAATCCATCAGTTAACAAATTGCTGCCAGACCGTGGAATTGTGCAGACAACATAGCAACGCCGCGGATGCCGCAGTTTATGGAGCAAACCTCCCATTTTACACATCGAGATTGCGCACGTTTAGCGCGTTATCTTCGATATACTGACGTCGTGGTTCGACGAGATCGCCCATCAGTCTGGTGAACATCTCATTGGCTTTCGTCTCGTCGGTGAGGTCCACCTTCAAAAGCCTGCGTTTTTCTGGGTTCATCGTAGTCTGAAACAACTCTTTCGCGTTCATCTCGCCGAGACCTTTGAAACGCTTGATCTGCACTCCGCGACGGCCAATCTCCAAAATCCTTTGCAGGATTTCGGGAATGGAAAACAGCGGACGCGATACTGCTTTCTCGCCTTCACCTTCGATCAACTCGAAGATCGGCTGATCGCTGGTCGCATAATGCGCGACTTTCAAACCTTTGCGAGCGAGTTCCGCGATGATTTTTTCGATCGCAGCCGATTCGTGCAGCTCGACCAATCTGCCGCGTCGCCGAGTTCCATCAGCGCGCGCCGGAGCTTCGCCTAGTGGTAGCAATTCCTGACCGATCTGCGTATCGAACAAATTCAGATCGAGATTGTCCTGATGAAATTTCCGGACTCCTTTTTCGTCGTGAAAATAATGCGCGGTTTCCTCGTTTCCGTCGCGCACCTTTACCAGATAATTCGGAAGCTTGCCCGACTTGGAATTCCGGTGGGCGAGATAAATTTCAAAATCGCCGCCGTGACGTCGCACCGCTTCGCTCAACTTGGCGAGTTTCTCGAGTGATTCGAGAATGTCCTTCAGTTGCGCCGCAGTAATTTCCTTGTCGTCGGCCAAATTTTTCAGACGCACATCCTCGGCGCCGAGGGAAATCAGGATTTTGTTCAGACGCGCATCGTCGTCGACGTATTCTTCGCGTTTCTTCCGCTTGATTTGATAGAGCGGCGGTTGCGCGATGTAAATCCTTCCGGCGCGCACCAGCTCGGTCATTTGCCGGAAGAAAAAGGTCAGCAACAGCGTTCGAATGTGCGAGCCATCAACATCCGCGTCCGTCATGATAATGATGCGACCGTAGCGGAGTTTTGCGATGTCGAACCGGCCTTCGTCCTTGCCGTTGGCTTCTTCCTTCGGTTTGCCGATCCCCGTGCCAATCGCCGTGATCATCGCCTGGATCTCGGCGTTTTTAAGAAATTGATCTTCGCGCGCTTTCTCGACGTTGATGAGTTTTCCTCGGATCGGCAAAATCGCTTGGTAGCGCCGGTCGCGACCCTGCTTGGCGGAGCCGCCAGCCGAGTCACCTTCCACAATGTAGAGCTCCGTCAATTCCGGATCGCGCTCTGAGCAATCCGCCAGTTTCCCAGGCAATCCACCGCCCGTGAGAGCGCCCTTTCGAATTGTTTCCCGCGCTTTACGCGCAGCTTCACGCGCTCTGGCCGCGGTGAGAACTTTGTCAAAAATGCGTCGGGCAATTGGCGGATTCTTGTCGAAGTAAGTCATTAGCCCGTCATAGGCGACCGAGTTTACAATGCCGTCGATCTCGGTGTTCACGAGCTTCACTTTGGTCTGCGATTCGAAGCGTGGATTGGGCAACTTGATGCTGAGCACGCAAATCAACCCTTCGCGCACATCATCTCCGGAAATCGAAGGATCTTTCTCCTTCAAAAGATTGTTTTGCCGTGAGTATTGGTTGATTGCCTTCGTGAGCGCTGTGCGGAATCCCGTTAGATGCGTGCCGCCATCTGGGTTCGCGATTGAATTCGCAAACGGCAAAATCTGGTCGTTGTAGCTGTCGTTGTATTGCAGGACCACGTCGATAAAAACTTCGTCACGCTGACGTGAAATAACGATCGGCTTGGGATGCAGAACCTGTTTATTTTCGCCCAGCTGCTTTACGAATTCTTCAATGCCGTGCTTGTAAAAAAATGTCTCTTTCTTCGGAGGGTCGGCACGCTCGTCTGTAAGTGTGATTTCAAGGCCGGGATTAAGAAATGCTAGCTCGCGCAACCGCGTGGCCAGACGTTCAAACTTAAACTCCGTCGTGATTGTGAAAATCGTCGGATCGGGCAAGAAAGTGATCAGCGTGCCGGTGGTCTTTTTGTTCGTAACTTCGCCGATGACAGTGAGTTTATCGGTCGTTTTTCCTCTGGCGAAAGCCATGTGATAGACCTTGCCGTCGCGAGATACCTCGGCTTTGAACCATTCCGAAAGCGCGTTTGTGCATTTCGCGCCCACGCCATGCAAGCCGCCAGAATATTTGTATGCGCCTTGTCCAAATTTCCCGCCGGCGTGCAAATTTGTCAGCACCAGCTCGACTGCCGGCATTTTCCATTTTGGATGTATATCGGTTGGAATCCCACGGCCATTGTCACGCACCGAGATCGAGCCATCGACGTGAATGGTCACTTCTATTTTGGTGCAAAATCCTGCCAGGTGTTCATCGATGGAGTTATCGACGACTTCGTAAACCAAGTGATGCAGTCCTCGCTCATCGGGATCTCCGATGAACATTCCTGGCCGTTTCCGAACCGCTTCGAGGCCTTCTAATTTGTCGATCTGCGCTGCGTCGTATTTTTGCGTGGCGGCGATTCCGGTCGAGCTGCGAGATACTTTTTCGACCGGAATTTCTGCTTGAACTTGCGGCATAGAAGAGGGCCTACCCGACCCTTATAAAAGACCATAGCCAGAAACGGCTCGGAAACAATTAATAATCTCGCGGTTATAAGTAGTTTATTTCCCCTACCTGTTGGAGGCGAACGGGTCCAAAAGCCCACGATATTGTGGTTCAGGGTTTAGGTCGTTTTTGGGCATTTTTGGTGCCTTGACCGAGCTCTTTCAAGTTCCGAATATGGTGCCCTTTATGCGTCTCCAAACCATCTTGGAAGCACGTTGGATCTTAGGCTTCTTTGCGCTGCTCGCTGTGGTTTGTGGGTTGTTCTGGGCATGGACGTTCTGGTTCTTTTTACTGCTGTTTTTATGCACTGTTGCGTTCTTCCGCGATCCGAAGCGCACAGTGCCGGCAGATCCGAATCTAATCGTAGCCGCTGCCGATGGCACAGTGATGGACATCACAGAATCGGATGAAAACCAGGTCCTGAAAACGAAAACGCGACGTGTCGGAATTTTTTTGTCAATCTTTGATGTGCATACGAATCGTGCGCCAATCGATGGTCGCGTCATCTATCGCGAACACCGAAAAGGACTCTATCTCGACGCGCGCCGCCGGGAGTGTTCCGAGAAGAACGAATCCATGACGTGGGCTTTTGAGAATCCGTGCGTCACGATCGTCGTGCGCCAGATCACAGGCGCGATTGCGAGGCGCATTGTGGCATGGGCGAAAATTGGAGATGAGTTGAAAAAAGGCGACCGCTTTGGGATGATTCGCTTCGGATCGCGAACAGAATTATATTTGCCGTTAAACGCTGAGCTGCTCGTGAAAACAGGCGATCATGTTTTCGGTGGATCGACGATCATAGCGCGGCTATCCGACTCATGAACGAACACCCTCCGAAGATTTACCTGCTGCCGAATCTCATGACGGCGGGAAATTTGTTTTGCGGGTTCACGGCGACGCTCAAAATTCTGGAAGGCGCTTTGCTCCAAGCTTCCAATCCAGATGCGGCATCTGATCTTTTTCACACCGCAATCTGGTTTGTCCTTGGCGCTTTCGTTTTTGATTTTCTCGATGGACGCCTGGCGCGGTTGGGTGGGCACGAGAGTCCCTTCGGGCGCGAGTTCGATTCGCTGGCAGACATTGTTTCATTCGGGTTGGCCCCGGCGCTGATGGTTTACCGCGTCGTCTTGCAGGAGTTCCCGCGCGCGTGCTGGATTATCGCGTTCATTTACCTGGCCTGTGGCGCGCTGCGCCTGGCGCGCTTCAACTCTGTGGCTGCGAATCATCACGGAACCAATCAAGACACTTTCACAGGTTTTCCCATTCCAGCCGCGGCTGGTCTCATTGCCTCAATCACGCTCTTCCTGCTTTGGCTCGCTGAAGGTGAACATCAGCTTGGCAACTGGCGCTTCGTTCTGCCGCCGTTGCTACTCTTTTTGTCCTTCATGATGTTCAGCCGGTTTCAATATCCCAGTTTCAAGGCGGTTAATTGGAAGACGAAGAAATCGATTCCCCGATTTCTTGCCATTATCCTCGTTCTCATCTTCACCGTGCTTAATTACGAGTGGATGCCTGCAGTTCTGTTCCTGGCCTATTTACTTTACGGAGTGTTAAGGCCATGGCTCTCGCGCGAATGGCGACGCGAAATCGAAGAAGAAATTGGCGAAGAACCAACTGCGGAACCGCTCGAACAAGTGCGGTAAGATCGACCACTCTGTAGCGGCGATCTCTGATCTTCGCGATTCGGCTGTCGAAAACCGCCGCTACAGTTTCTGATTCAAGCGCGCGAGAATTTCTGGGTCACGGACGTCGGCCCACTCGCCGGTGAGCTCCAGCGCCTGCACTTTTCTTCCGGATTGTGCAAGGTCGCGGATTGCATCAGTTAGCTCGTATTCCCCACGTGGCGATGGTTTCAATTTTGCAGTGAAATCGAAGATGCTTGGTCGAAATGCGTAAATGCCGGCGTTGTACCAGGGGCTGGTCGCTTGGCCCGGCTTTGCTTTTTCACGAAGATCCACGAGCTCCATTCGCTCGTTTACAAAAACCGCACCGCCTTTGCTCACATCTTCACCGCGCGTGACCGTAATGACTGCATCGACATTGTCAGGCAGGTCGGCGACGCGTTTGTAATTCACCGGATCAACCAGGATGTCACCGTAGCTCAGGATAAATGGAAAATCGCCGACGAAATCCCGCGCAAGATCCACAACGCGACCTGTCCCATCCTGTGCTGTCTGCGTTGCATATTGGATCGTGATATTGTGGCGCGAACCGTCACCAAAAAAATTCCGCACAGCATCAGCGCGATACCCCACGACAACAAGAAATTGGCGAATTTCCGCGTCGCGCAATCCTTCTATGATGTGCTGCAAAACTGGTTGGCCGCGCACCTCGATCATTGGCTTGGGAACTTCGGCCGTGAGTTCGCGCATTCGCGTGCCGCGCCCGGCAGCCAGCACGACAGCCTTGTCGGTCTTGCTCATCGCGGGAAGATGGAGGTCGCGCTTTGCGAGCCCGTGGCGTCGCGGGAGCTCCGTTCTTCGGTCATCATCCGGTTTTCTTTTCCGTGATGATTAGCGCAGGCAAATTCGCCTGTTTGATCAATTCACTCACCTTGGGCAAATCTTCGTTCTTGAGCTGCGCCCATTTCTTTAACTGTTCGTCGAGCTGGCTGTTCAACATTTGAAATACATCGAGCTGCGGCTTGGTCGGCTCACCATCGCCGGTCTCGATCGTATGGCTAAACGTGTCGAAGCGCTCGTTCAACATGTTTGGGAAGGCGAGATTCGCTTCCGAGCCTTTCATGTTCACCTGGATGAGCTTCTGCTCGACCTCGGACATTTTGCGATCGAGATCGTCTGCCGCTGCGAGCGCGGGTTTCAAACGCTGATCGTCGCCGAAACGCTTGTGCAGGGTTTGAATTTGTGTTCTGAGATCGCGAATTTCATTGACGGCTTGATGCAGTTGCGAAATCCGATCGTTCACCTGCGTCGCTAAGGTGAATTGTTTTTGCAGTCCGGATTCATCTCCTTTTGTTCGCGGGTCGATCACTAAACGCAGCGGCGCAGTCTGCGATTTGCCGCCAACGGTCAGTTTCACCTGATAGTCGCCCGGCAACGCCAGCGGGCCCTTGGGTCCGGTGCTCGAATAGAATGCGCCTGGGATTTGAATCGGATCATCGTAACGCAGATCCCATGCGAAGCGGTTCATCCCTTCATTGGCTGGAATTGTCTTCACGCGCTCGACACGATCCGGCCACTCAGGTGGTTGCTCGCCTTCTTTTTTCTCTTTGCTGGAAAGATGCCTGAGTACTTTGCCGGAACTGTCGAGGATATCGAGCGAGACCTCCTCTTTTCGCACGGTCTTGAAATAGTAATCGATGATTGCCCCAGACGGCGGGTTGTCGCCCACTGGCTGGCGTTTGTCGAATTCCTCTGGGTAATGCAGACGGAATGCGGTCTGCGGCTGATAAAGAATGATGTCTGCCGTGCCGGATTGCGTGTTGAGTTGACGGAGCGGCGTCAAATCGTCCAGGACCCAGAACGAGCGACCATGTGTCGCAACGACAAGGTCGTCGTCTTTTACAACGAGATCATGGATCGGTGTTACCGGCAGATTCAACTGCAATGGTTGCCAACGGGCGCCGTCATCGAACGAAACAAAAACGCCGAGCTCGGTTCCAGCATAGAGCAAACCTTTGCGCTTCGGATCCTCGCGCACGGCGTGTACGTATGCGCCTTCGGGTATTCCATTTGTAATTGCGCTCCAGTTTTTTCCCAAGTCTGTTGTTTTGAAAATGTACGGCTTGAAGTCGTCGAGTTTATGTCGGTCCACGGCGACGTAAGCGGTGTTGCCGTCATGCGGGGAAGGCTCGATCAGATCAATAGTGCTCCACTCGGGCATTTTCGGTGTGACTTTTGACCAATGCTGCCCGTCATCCGTCGTGACGTGGACGAGCCCATCATCTGTGCCTGCCCAGATGGTTCCTTTTGTTACTGGGGATTCAGCCAGCGCAAAGACTGTGTCGTAGTATTCGACCGAAGTGATGTCGTTCGTCAGCGGACCGCCGCTTGGCTGCTGTTTCGATTTGTCGTTGCGCGTGAGATCACCGCTGATTTGCGTCCAGTTTTGTCCGTGATCGGTGGATTTGAAAACGCACTCCGCCGCGGTGTAGAGCACATCCGGATTGTGCGGCGAAAGCATCAGCGGCGTGACCCATTGGAACCGGTGGACAAGATCGACAGCGCCGTGTCCCGAATTATCCAGAGGAACGGGACTAACGTCCTGTACGTCCTCCTTATTTTTGTCATAGCGACTGATGTAGCCTTCACTGTTTGAATAAATGACGTGCCAATCCCGTGGGTCGGGCACGACGAAACCGCACTCGCCGCCACCTGCTTCGAACCAATTCTGCCGCCCGATCACGCCGGAATCCGTGCGACTGGCGATACCGACATTCGAGTTGTCCTGTTGCGCGCCGTAAATGTGGTAGGGAAACGCGTTGTCCACAGCAACGTGATAAAACTGTGCAGTCGGTTGGTTGTTTTGGGTCGTCCAATTTTTGCCGCCGTCAGTTGAGATACTGGCGCCACCGTCACTGACATTTGCGATACGGTTTGGGTTCGTCGGATCGATCCACAGCCCGTGATGATCGCCGTGACGCGCGGGCATGAGATTGAACGTCTTTCCACCATCTACTGATTTAAAAAGGCCCGTATTTAAGAGATAAACCGTGTCCGCAGATTTCGGGTCGACGTAAACTTTGCTGAAGTACCACGCGCGTTGACGAAAGCGTCCGTCGTCATTCACGCGCGTCCAATGTTGCCCTGCATCGTCGGAGCGGTAGAGACCGCCTTCCTTGGCCTCGATAATTGCATAGACGCGATTGGAATCGGCTCCCGAAACCGCGATGCCAATCTTGCCCAGGATTCCGCCAGGAAGACCGTTACCCTCGAGCCGCTTCCATGTGACGCCATTATCTTCTGATCGATACAAGCCGCTGCCGGGACCGCCGCTGGAGAAAAACCATGGCTGCCGGCGCGCTTGCCAGAGCGATGCGAATACGATGTTCGGATTATGCGGATCAAAGACAATGTCGATGCCGCCAGTGTTTTCATCCTTCGACAGAACTTTGGTCCACGTTTTCCCGCCATCAGTGGTACGAAAAATTCCGCGTTCCTGGTTTGGACTAAACGCATGTCCCAACGCCGCTACGAGAACCACGTTCTCGTTTCTCGGATCAACAATTAGCGCACCGATCTGCCGCGTATCATTCAAGCCGACGTTTTCCCACGTTTTGCCGCCGTCAATCGATTTGAAAACTCCAGTGCCGTACGTGGTATTACCGCGAATCGCCGCTTCACCCGTGCCGGCATAAATCACATTGTGATCGGAGGGCGCGACTGCGATCGCCCCAATCGAAGAAATCGGTTGTTTGTCGAAAAGCGGAATCCAGTTTGCGCCGCCATCGGTCGTCTTCCAGACTCCGCCCGCGACTGCTCCAAAGTAGTACGTGTCCGGCTCGCCGACGACCCCTTCGATCGCCAGCGCGCGTCCGCCGCGAAACGGACCGACTTGTCTCCAACGCATTCCATTGAACAATTTTTCGTTGATCGTTCCAGGAGGCGTTGGAGTGGGGGAGGGAGCGGATTGAAGAGGTGCTGCGAAAAGCAATACGAAAACTATTTGAACGAACTGAAGACAACGATAACCCGGCGAAATCATCCGCCTAAGGTGTAAAGCTCTGCGCTACGTTCAACTGGATTCGCGCTAGACACTGGTAGGGTCGGCGCGCTGCGCCGACCGGACGCCGCCGCGCGGCGTCCCTACCTAAGCGTTGATCGCGGCCATGTCGGGCGCGCGAGCTTCAATTGCGGTTTCACCTGATGCTCCTCCACCAAAGTGACGTGCCGCGTAATAGGAGCCAATCACCAGCACTGCTGCAATGACCTGCGCAACGAGTGTTTCGATTGTCGGGAATACCGCAAACCAGAGACCCATCCAAGGCGGAATATAAGGTTTCAACGAATCGATAGGCGTCGTGGAAATCCAATGTGCCAGCTGCATTTCCTGGGCTTGTTCGCCAACCATAACGAGCAACACAACTCCCAGCAGAATTCCTGTGGTGATCAACATTTTGCGGTACGGCAACCGCTGTT
>WNGL01021389.1_pt1 | contig 12372 bp, 12 predicted proteins | sample 5400591 | NCBI WGS metagenome assembly WNGL01 (sample SAMN13153377, study PRJNA577476) | soil metagenome | isolation source: 80 cm soil or saprolite under Garry oak tree replicate 1 | place: USA:California | collected 2016-06-15
CTTCAGCGCGATCACCAGTGTCGCGACGGCGCCGATATCCTTCGGCGATGGATTGAGACGCACACCTTTTGTCACCAGCGCGCTGATCTCATCGGAGGGAAGCGGCTCGATCACGACGACGCGCTTGCCATCCAGCCCCTGCGCCAGCCACCCCGACAGCAACGCACCGCCCATCTTCCCCGCGCCGGCGAGGACGATGGTGTCTTTGATATCTCGTAAAGCGTTGGTGGTGTTCGAAGTCATCGGAAACAAATACCTGCGTCGTCCCTGCGAACGCAGGGACCCATAACCACCAGCGTTTCTATTGAAACGAAGAATAGGCCACAAGTACTTTTGCTTGAACTTCGACGACACGGCGTATGGGTCCCTGCGTTCGCAGGGACGACTGATGATTGAAGCGCGTACGCTGAAAAGACGAACTTAAGCCTCGCCATCGGTGTCGAACATCGCCGCGCTCATGGCTTCCGGTGCTGATTTGCCGGCCCACACCACGAACTGGAACGCCGGATAATAGCGCTCGCAGGCGTGGATGGCGCCGACCAGCATGGTCTCGCACTGCGCGGTCGAAGCGGTGAGCCCGCCCGGCAGCACCAGTGCCTGCCGGTACATGATCATCCCGGTGTGGGTCCAGATGTCGAAATGCCCGACCCATAATTGCTCGTTGATCGCTGCGATCAGCCGCTGCACCTCGGCGCGGCGGGCCGCGGGAATCTTCATGTCGAAGGCGCAGGCCAGATGCAGCGCCTCGATCTCGGTCATCCAGGTAAAGGACAGTTGGTAATCGGTCCACTCGCCCTTGGAGACGATCGTCACCTCGTCTGTGCCGGAGCGTTCGAACGACCAGTTATTATCGGCGGCGATGTCCTCGACGACCGCAAGCGGATTGTTCAGGGAATCGATGATGCCTTCGAGGAGGGACATTCCGTCTCGACCTTACCGTTTTCAGAGAAAAGATTCAGACACGATGGTTTGATACGCACGCAGCAGGCCGACACAAGTTGGCATGATGCGTGGCTGCCGACTGCAATCCCCTGATCGCGCCCCGGGGCTTGCCGGGATCAAGTGATGTGATTTGCGGAATCGGCGCAACCGCACCGGGAGTCCGTCCACAGCCAAAGCGGCGCTCGTCCACAGCTGATCGCGCGCCGAAATTATTAATTTTGAGAACAAACCGGAGTCGGATTCGCGCAGGCCGAGTCCGGCGCACGGAATTCGCTCCAGGCGAGCCGGATCGGGCCGCCTTAATCGTTAATTTCGCGGAAGCAAATCACCCAGATTCGCTCTGGAGACATAGGGACATGCAGAATCCCCATGATGAAGGTGCTTGCTGGCGTCCGGGCCATTCGCCATAGTTCCCCTCAGGCCGTTCATACCGGGCGGCCGATGTTCTCAGGGCGGGGTGAAAGTCCCCACCGGCGGTAAGGGTGGATAAGCCCAAGCCCGCGAGCGCCTTCTTCCCTTGGAATCCGCTTGGGAAAAAGGGTCAGCAGATTCGGTGTGATTCCGAAGCCGACGGTTAAAGTCCGGATGAAAGAGAACGGTCGCGACAGCCGCATTGCGCGCGGCGCGTCGTTCCGTATGCCCTGATTCTGGTCCTGAAAGAGGAAAGCCATGAATCAGATGTTGCAAGAACCCCACTTACAAGACGCTCCCGAAGTAAACGAATCTTCCGAAGCAAAACAACCTGCCGAAACGATCGGCCGGCCGCCGGTTCCCGCGCACCCGCGATTTGCAAAACCGCAGCGGGTCGCCTTCGTGCAGTCGTCCTGGCATCGCGAGGTGGTGGAGGAATGCCGGATCGCCTTCCTCGATGAGATCGAGGCGCGCCACATCGCGCGTGCGCAGATCGATCTGTTCGAGGTGCCGGGTTCGTTCGAAATCCCGCTGCATGCGCAGCTGCTCGCCAAGACCAGGCGCTACACCGCGATCGTCGCGGCGGGGCTCGTGGTCGATGGCGGCATCTACCGCCATGAATTTGTCGCAGACACGGTGATCAAGGCGCTGATGGATGTGCAGTTGCGCACCGAGGTGCCGGTGTTTTCCGCGGTGCTGACGCCGCAGCAGTTCCACGAGAGCGCCGCGCATTTCGACTTCTTCCGCAAGCATTTTGCGACCAAGGGCGTCGAGGTCGCGGAAGCCTGCGCCAACACGCTGCTCAGCCTGGAGCGGCTGCGCGGTCAGGTCGCGGCGGGGATCGTGTAGGAAAAGCGAACCCGGACGGATTGATTGTCATTTCCGCCGCCGCACCTATAAACTCGGCGGCGGGAGGAGGCACGCCCGTGGAGACGGGCGGCCGAGACGATCATGTTCGAAGGACACGATCCCTATCTCGTCGCGCTCTCGGTGGTGATCGCGATCCTGGGGGGATACACCGGCTTCAGCCTCGCGGCGCGTATCCGCGGGGCGCCGGGCGTCAGCCATCGCGTGTTGCTGGCCGGTGCTGCCGCGTTCCTCGCGGTCGGCATCTGGACCATGCATTTTGTCGGCATGCTGGCCGCGCCGATCCCGGCTGATACCGTCTACCTCGTTCTCCCCACCATCGTGTCGTTCCTGATCTGCGCGCTGGTGGTCGGCATATCCCTGTTTTTCGTCAGCATCGGCGAACCTTCGCTGCGCCGCGTGGTGTCGTCGGCGGTGCTGCTCGGAGCGGGCATCGCCAGCATGCATTATGTCGGCATTCACGGTCTGGCCGGCCGTTTCGCCATCGAGCACGACACCCCGATGATCCTGCTCTCCATTCTGATTGCTGTCGTCACCGCCTATGGCGGCCTGCTCGCGTTCCTGGCCCGGCAGGACGGAATCCGGCTGATCGTGAGCTCGATCGCGTACGGTATCGCGGTGTCCGGCATGCACTACACCGCGATGGACGGCATGCATTTTGTTCCGCTGGCGGATGGGTCGCAGCACCATGCCGGCGGGTTGGCAGCGTCGCAGCAAATCCTCTCGGTGGTGGTGGCGCTGCTCTGTTTTGTCATTGCGGCCGGCTTCCTGCTCTCGCTGGTGCCGGATCCGCGACGGCAGGCGATGGCGGCGACGGCGATCGATCCGGTTGCGGTGGCCGCGGCCGGTGTCGCGCAGGCGTCATGGCCCGAACAGGGGCTGGCGCCTTTGCCGCGGCCGATGTCGGCGCCGCTCGGCGGCCTCGGCCAGCCGCCGCGCGCCGCCCCGGCGCCCCGGCTGCCGGTCGAAGGCGCCAACGGCACCCATTTCATCAATAGCGCCGATGTGCGGAGCGTGCGGGCCGACGCCCATTATACCAGGGTTCATGACGGCACCCGCGAGCGGATGTGCCCATGGTCGATCTCGGAGGCCGAAGCGCAGCTCGATCCCGGGCTGTTCGTCCGGGTGCACCGCAGCCACATCGTGGCGATCCCCCATGTCACCTTTGTTCGCAAGGAGGGCGATGGCGCCATCGTCGAGCTCGACGGGCCGTCGCCGCACCGGGTGCCCGTGAGCCGCGCCAAGATCGCCGAGGTCAAGGCCCGGCTCGGTCTCGCCAGGCGTCACGCGCAGTCAGCGGCCGGATTAGGTCGCGAAGCCTGACGCATTTCGTGCGTCGTAATCCGCAATTGGTGCGAATTTCCTTAGTCCGTGCCCCGTCGACCGCCGTGGCCTTGCTTACGAAAAATTCCGGGAACAGCCTCTCATCCAACGTCTGCACTCACAGGACGGATGGAGGAGACCATGATTCCTGGCCCATTCAGTTATCACCGGCCCGCGACCGTGGCCGATGCGGTCAAATTACTGTCAACACTGGGCGAAGAAGCCCGCCCCCTTGCCGGCGGCCATAGTCTGGTCCCGATGATGAAGCTTCGGCTGGCCACCCCCGAACATCTGGTCGATCTGCACGGGATCGACGGCTTGAAGGGCATCGGCCGCGACGGCAATCGCATCGTGATCGGCGCGATGACCACCCAGCACGAGCTGCTTGCGTCCGACGACATCGGCAAATCGCTGCCGATCCTTCATGAGACCGCGCTTTTGATTGCCGATCCGCAGGTGCGCTACATGGGCACGATCGGCGGCAACGTCGCCAATGGCGATCCCGGCAATGACATGCCGGCGCTGATGATGACGCTGGGCGCCAGCTACCGGATCGAAGGGCCTGCGGGCGCTCGCGACGTCGCGGCTTCGGAATTCTATCAGGGCGCCTATTTCACCTCGCTGGAGCCCGGCGAAATCCTGACTGCGATTTCAATTCCGACGCCTGCGGCCGGTCACGGCTACGCCTACGAAAAACTCAAGCGCAAGATCGGCGACTACGCCACCGCCGCGGCGGCGGTCGTGCTGACGATGGCGGGCGGCAAGGTCGCCAGTTGCGCGATCGGCCTCACCAATCTGCACGAAACGCCGCTGCTGGCTGTGGACGCGGCGAAGGTCGTGATCGGAACCAGCCTCGACGAGGCGACGCTCAAAAAGGCCGCGGCGGCGGCGGTGGCGATCATGTCGCCGGCCGCGGACGCCCGCGGCCCGATCGAATACCGCAAACATGTCGGCGGCATCATGGTGACGCGGGCGCTGACCCGCGCCGCCGGCCGCGCTAGTTAAGAGGGGGATCAAGAAATGGCAAAGACCCATGTGACCATGAAGGTGAACGGCGCCGAGGTCGAAGGCCTCGTCGAACCGCGCACACTGCTCGTGCATTTCATCCGCGAGAACCTGCAGCTCACCGGCACCCATATCGGCTGCGAGACCACCCATTGCGGCGCCTGCACCGTCGATCTCGACGGCATGTCGGTGAAAAGCTGCACTATGTTCGCGGTGCAGGCTCAGGGCTCCGAGATCACCACCATCGAGGGCGTGGCCAATGCCGACGGTTCGCTGTCGGCATTGCAGGAAGGCTTTCGCCTGATGCACGGGCTGCAATGCGGCTTCTGCACGCCCGGCATGATTTTGCGCGCGCAACGTCTGCTGCAGGAGAATCCGTCGCCGTCAGAGGCGGAAATCCGGATGGGTATTTCCGGCAATATCTGCCGCTGCACCGGCTATCAGAACATCGTCAAGGCGATCCAGTACGCCGCCGCCAAGATCAATGGCGTCCAATTCCAGGAGGCTGCGGAATGAACGACATGACTCCCACGCGGGAACAACGTGAAGCCAAGCTCGAAGGCATGGGCTGCAAGCGCAAGCGGGTCGAGGATGCCCGCTTCACGCAAGGCAAGGGCAACTATGTCGACGATTTGAAGCTGCCGGGCATGCTGCACGGCGATTTTGTTAGATCGCCGCACGCGCATGCACGGGTCAAGTCGATCAACAGCGAAGAGGCGCTGAAGGTGCCGGGCGTATTGGCTGTCATCACCGCCGAAACTCTCAAAACCGTCAACCTCGCCTGGATGCCGACGCTCGCCGGCGACGTGCAGATGGTGCTGGCCGACGGCAAGGTGCTGTTCCAGAATCAGGAAGTCGCCTTCGTGGTCGCCACCGACCGTTATGCCGCCGATGACGGCATCAACAAGGTGCGCCGGTGCTGCGCGAAGACCTCGCCGGCAAGACCACCGGCGCGCACGGGCCGCGCAAGCATCACAACCACATCTTCGAATGGACGGTCGGCGACAAGGATCTCACCGACGCCGCGTTCAGGAAGGCGGATGTAACGATCAAGGAGATGCTCTCCTATCATCGCACCCATCCGTCGCCGCTGGAGACCTGCCAGTGCGTGTGCTCGTTCGACAAGATCAAGGGCGAATTGTCGATCTGGGGCACCTTCCAGGCGCCGCATGTGATCCGCACCGTGGTGGCGCTGATCGCCAAGATCCCGGAACACAAGATCCACGTGATCTCGCCCGATGTCGGCGGCGGTTTTGGTAACAAGGTGGGCGCCTATCCCGGCTACATCTGTGCGGCCGTCGCTTCGATTGTGACCGGCAAGCCCGTAAAGTGGGTCGAGGACCGCATTGAGAACCTCACCGCCACTTCGTTTGCGCGCGACTATCACATGACCACCGAAATCGCGGCGACCAGGGAAGGCAAGGTCACCGGTCTGCGCGTCCATGTGCTCGCCGATCACGGCGCGTTCGATGCCTGTGCCGATCCGTCGAAATGGCCGGCCGGCTTCTTCAACATCGTCACCGGGTCCTACGACTTCCCGGTCGCGCATCTGTCGGTGGACGGCATCTACACCAACAAGGCGCCGGGCGGCGTCGCCTATCGCTGCTCGTTCCGGGTGACGGAGGCGGCCTATTGCATCGAGCGCGGCATGGACATTCTCGCCCAGAAGCTCGGAATAGATCCTGCGGAATTGCGGCTGAAGAATTTCATCAGGCCGGAGCAGTTTCCATATCACTCCGCGTTGGGCTGGGAATACGATTCCGGCGACTACCACACCGCGATGAAGAAGATGATGGAAACGGTGGACTATGCCGGCCTGCGCAAGCAGCAGGCGGACCAGCGCGCGGCGTTCAAGCGCGGCGAGACCCGCGAGATCATGGGCCTCGGCGTGTCGTTCTTCACCGAGATTGTCGGCGCCGGTCCGTCGAAGAATTGCGACATTCTGGGCATCGCGATGTTCGATTCCTGCGAAATTCGCCTGCATCCGACCGGCGCGGGCATTGCCCGGGTCGGCACGAAAAGCACCGGGCAGGGTCATGAGACCACCTGGGCGCAGATCATCGCCACCGAGATCGGCATTCCCGCCGACGATATCATGGTGGAGGAAGGCAACACCGATACCGCGCCTTACGGGCTCGGCACCTACGGGTCGCGCTCGACGCCGGTGGCGGGAGCCGCGATCGCCATGGCGGCGCGCAAGATCAAGGCCAAGGCGCAGATGATCGCCGCCTACAAGCTCGAGGTGCACGAGGGCGACCTCGAATGGGACATCGACGGCTTTAAGGTGAAGGGTCTGCCGGAAAAGACGATGTCGATGAAGGACATTTGCTGGGCGGCCTACAACTCGGTTCCCCCGGGCATGGAGCCGGGCCTCGAGGCGGTGAGTTACTACGATCCGCCCAACATGACCTATCCGTTCGGCGCCTATATCTGCGTGATGAATATCGACGTCGATACCGGGGTCTACAAGATCCGTCGCTTCTATGCGCTCGACGATTGCGGCACCCGCATCAACCCGATGATCATCGAGGGCCAGGTGCATGGCGGACTGACCGAAGCCTTCGCGATCGCGATGGGCCAGGAAATCCGCTACGACGACGAGGGCAACGTGGTGACCGGTTCGTTCATGGATTTCTTCATGCCCACTGCTGTTGAGACGCCGCACTGGGAGACCGACTTCACCGTCACGCCGTCGCCGCATCACCCGATCGGCGCCAAGGGCGTCGGCGAGAGCCCCAATGTCGGCGGCGTGCCGGCGTTTTCCAACGCCGTCAACGACGCCTTCTCGTTCCTAGGGTCGACCCACATCCAGATGCCGCACGACTACTGGCGCAACTGGCGGGCGGCCAAGAGTTTGGGAGTGTTCGCGTAATTACACCTTATGGCTTCATCCTCCGTCATTGCGAGCGAAGCGAAGCAATCCATGTCGCCGAGCCAAGAAAGAATGGATTGCTTCGTCGCTTCGCTCCTCGCAATGACGACAAATACAGCCGGATGAGGTCTCAGACCCTCATGGTGAGGAGCGCGTCTTGACGCGTCTCCGGACGATGCTTCGTATCGCCTTGAGAACCATGAGGCCACAGGAGGAGCGACAATGATTCGAGCGAACCGGAGAACGCTCTGGCAATGAAAGATAGCGAGGAGATCGCGATGAGGGATCGCGACGAGATCGCGCAAGCCTTCGCGGCTAGCGGCTATATCGCCGACGTCGAACTTGCGACCGCGATCTCGCTGATGCAGTTGCTCCGGCGTCCGCTGTTGCTGGAAGGCGAGGCGGGCGTCGGCAAGACCGAAGTGGCAAAAGCGCTGGCCGCGGCGCACGCGACCGAGCTGATCCGGTTGCAGTGCTATGAGGGCCTCGATCAGTCATCGGCGCTTTATGAATGGAATTACCAGCGCCAACTGCTGGCGATCCAGGCGCATCGCGGCGGGGATGCCGACGCGATCGAGGATCAGATCTTTTCGGAAAAGTATTTGCTGGAGCGGCCGCTGCTGGCCGCGATCCGCCGCGACAAGCCGCCGGTGCTGCTGATCGATGAGATCGACCGCGCCGACGACGAGTTCGAGGCGTTCCTGCTGGAACTGTTATCCGACTTTCAGGTTTCGATCCCCGAACTGGGAACGATTTCGGCGACAACCATTCCGCATGTGATCCTGACCTCGAACGGCACCCGCGAACTGTCCGACGCGCTACGCCGCCGCTGTCTCTATCACTATGTCGATTATCCCGACGTCGACCGCGAGGCCCGCATCATCATGGCGCGGATCGATGGCGCAGGCGCCTCGCTGTCGCTGCAGATCGCGCGCATGGTCGAAAACATCCGCAAGGAGGAGCTGCGCAAGGTCCCGGGCGTTGCGGAGACGCTGGACTGGGCCGCAGCGCTGGTCGGGCTCGATGTGCGCGACCTGCATGACGCGCCCGAAATGGTGCACGATACCCTGATGTGCCTGCTCAAGACCCACGAGGACAAGTCGCGGGTGACGCGTGAAGTGACGGAGCGTCTGCTGGGGAAGGTCGCATGAGCTGCTGCGGCTCCAATCCCGGATATGACGAACTCGACGAGGTCTCGCGCCTGGTCGCGACAAAACTCGCCGCGTTTCTCAAGACGTTGCGCGACAACGCCTTCATCGTCGGCCTGCACGAAGGCCGCGACGCCGCGGCCTTGATGGCGGCGGGCCTTGCCGAAAAGCCGGCCTTGTTGCGCTCCGCGTTCAAGCATTTGTTTTCGGCGCGGAAATCCGACTGGGAAAAGTTCGATGGACTGTTCGACGCGTTCTGGCTCGGCAGCCGCGTTAAATCGCGATCTCTGACGGTGGGCTCGGCGAAGGCGGCCAACAGCCCGTCGCTGAAAAGCCTGCAGGACAGCAAATCCGAACGCAGGGGCAGCGAAGGCGCTACCGACCAGATTCCTTCCACGGATGATGCGCCCGAGGCGCGCGCCGGCGAAGGCCGCTTGGAAGGTGCCTCGCGCGCCGATAACCTCGCCGAAATCGATTTCCGCAACATGGCGGACCCCGAACAGATCGGGGAAGCCCATGCGGTCGCGGCGCGGCTGGCCAAAACCATGCGGACGCGGCTGACCCGCCGCGATCTGGCGCGGCGGCGCGGCTACCGGCTCGACCTGCGAAGGACGATCCACAGCAATATCAGCCATGGCGGGGTGCCGATCAGCCTGGTCAAGCGGCAGCGCAAGGAGAAGCCGCTGCGTCTGGTCATGCTGCTCGATGCCTCCGGCTCGATGAGCATGTACACCGCCGTGTTCCTGCGCTTCATCCACGGCGTGCTCGATGAGTTTCGCGAGGCCGAGGCGTTCCTGTTCCACACCCGGCTCGCTTACGTCTCCGATGCGATGAAGGAAAAGGATGCAGGCCGCGCGCTCGATCGTCTGTCGATCATGGCGCAGGGCGCGGGCGGCGGCACCCGGATCGGCGAAAGCCTGCAGACCTTCAACCGCTGGCACGCCGCGCGCGTGCTGCATTCGCGCTCCTGCGTGATGATCGTATCCGACGGCTATGAGACCGGCGACGCCGCATTGCTCGGCCGCGAGATGGCGGCACTCGCAAAGCGCTGCCGCCGCATCGTCTGGCTCAATCCGATGCTGGCGTGGCAGGGCTATGCGCCGGAGGCCGCGGGCATCAAGGCCGCATTGCCTCATGTCGATCTCTATGCGCCCGCCAATACGCTTAAAAGCCTGACCGAGCTTGAACCCTATCTGGCGAAACTCTGAGGGAGACGCCAATGACAGCGCATGTTGAAGTGATGGAACTGGTGGCCCGGCTCAAGGCCGCCGAGGAAACCTTCGTTCTCGCCACCGTGGTGCGCACGGTGTCGGTGACCGCGGCCAAGGCCGGCGCCAAGGCGATCATCCGCCCCGATGGCACCATCGTGGCGGGCTGGATCGGCGGCGGCTGCGCCCGCGGCGCCGTGCTGAAGGCCGCGCGCGAAGCGCTGGCGGACGGCGAGCCGCGCATGGTCTCGGTGCAGCCGGAAAATCTGCTCGCCGAACTCGGCGTCAAGCCCGGCGAGAACCGCGACGGCGTGCGCTTCGCGCAGAACATGTGCCCGAGCAAGGGCACCATGGATATCTTCGTCGAACCGGTGCTGCCGCATCCCTCGCTGGTTATTCTCGGCGTCAGCCCAGTGGCGCTGTCGCTCGCCACCCAGGCGCGGCAGCTCGGTTACCACGTCACCGTGGCAGCACCCGCCGCCGACCTCGCCAATACGCCCGACGCCGATATGCTGATCGACGGCTACGCGCTCGGCGGGCTCCACCAGGCCCGGCGCTTCATCGTGGTGTCGACGCAGGGCAAGGGCGACGAAGCCGCATTGCGCACCGCGGTCTCCACCGATGCCGCCTATCACGCCTTTGTCGGCAGCCGCCGCAAGATGGCGGCGCTGCGCGAGAAGCTGATCGCAGAGGGCATCGACGCATCCGCGATCGACCGCATCAAGGCGCCGGCCGGTCTCGATCTCGGCGCCATCACGCCGGAAGAAATCGCGATGTCGATCCTGGCCGAGATCACCACCCTGCGCCGGCGCGGGCAGCGCGTCCCTTCACCATGATCAACAGACAGGAACCCAGCACATGCAGATGAATGACAGCCAGCGCATCCCCGCGTCGAATGATAAAGTGTGGGCCGCGCTCAACGATCCGGAAGTCCTGAAGAAATCCATTCCGGGATGTCAGAACCTCGAGATGTCCTCGCCGACCGAGATGACCGCCACGGTGGTCTTCAGGGTTGGCCCGGTCAAGGCGACGTTCGGCGGCAAGGTGACGTTGTCGGATCTCGATCCGCCGAACAGCTATCGGATATCAGGCGAAGGCTCCGGCGGGGTGGCGGGTTTCGCCAAAGGCGCCGCCGCCGTGCGTCTGGAATCCGAAAATCCCGATGTCACGATCCTGCATTATGAGGTCGACGCGCAGATCGGCGGCAAGCTGGCACAGCTCGGCCAACGCTTGATCGATTCCACTGCGAAGAAACTCGCAGGCGAATTCTTCGCATCGTTCGGTGCGGTGGTCGGCGGCGAGGCAGCGGCGCCCGCGGAAGCAGCCGCCGCGCCGAAGGGCTGGTTGGGCAAACTGACTGGCGCTGCCTAGCAGTTACCGCGTCCGAATTACTTGAATGTAACCTGCAGATCGTTGTCCAACATGATCTGCTTGAGGATGCTAGCGAGGCGTTCATAGTAGTCCCTCTGCTTCCGCAGCGACCAATCGTTTACGTCACCGTTCCAGTCCCGCGCCTCGGCGTCGCTAAGACGGGAACGAAGCAGGGTGAAGAGGTTCCTTTTGTCCACCGTATTCAGCCGGGAGCCCTGCAGCCGCCCGACCTTGAGTCCGAAATTGTGGAGTTTGCGGAACGATTCGGCCTTCTCGGTAAAGATGCTTTCGATGGGCGTGTAGGCCCACTGCGGATTGAAGTTGTCCACCGTCTCGGCCGACCAGCCATCCGCGGTCATGACGAAAGTTGAACAGAATGCAGTGAAAAAGTGCTCCCTGGTCCTCTTCTTCAAGCCAACGTTCCAGGCTGCGCCCAGCGCAAAGGGCCCACCGACCGCCGCTACGAGCGGGCCGACCACGATCATTCCCCCCTCGATCAGCGCGCCAACCGGAATTTCCAACACGCCGATGCCTAGATCCGCCATGTTGTAAATATCCAGCGCTTTGCCAATTGTATCGAAAGCGGTCTTATCGCTGTATCCGGGAGCGCTTACCCCGCCCAGACCGCGTGAGCCGGTTATGGCGATCGCGTCCATGTCATATGTGAGGGTCGGGAGGAAGATGTATCCAGGGTCCGCATCGTCCGTGAAGGCCCAGTTTCGTCCGCCGTCAAGGCTGTGACGGCAGCCGACATATTCACGTAAGTACCAGTTGACCTGATCCGTGTAGAAGTGGTCCAGCGGACTGAGACGGAAATTGAGCCAAATGAGCATGTGCTCGCCGAATTGATGATGGTTCTGGGCGCCCAACGTGAGCCAAGTGTCGCCGGTCTTTACCTTGTATTTGAAGGTGTCGGGCGGCTGGGTCCAAGGCTGCAGCGGCTTCAGCGGGGGCCTCTCGTTGCGCAATGGCTTTGCGGTCATGTTCACATCTCCGGGGGTCGTCTGAGACATATTGCGTGGTCGCCTGAGACCTATTTCGTGGTCGTCTGAGACATACTTGCGTAACGGCTGGCCCACCCATGAGGGTGAACTTCCGATCTTCGTCGGACGTCAGTTGGAAAAGGTTCAACCGAATAGTTGACTCTCGTTGAGATTTTAAATTTGCAAAACGGCCCTGGTGACCGTGCACTTAATTGGCCTCACAAAATGTGAGGTTCAGTCGA
>WNGL01008024.1_pt1 | contig 12371 bp, 11 predicted proteins | sample 5400591 | NCBI WGS metagenome assembly WNGL01 (sample SAMN13153377, study PRJNA577476) | soil metagenome | isolation source: 80 cm soil or saprolite under Garry oak tree replicate 1 | place: USA:California | collected 2016-06-15
CGCGAGCAGTTCCTTGGCCCGGACCACGGCCGCGGACGCGTCGGACGCGTATCCGTCCGCGCCCACCACGTCGGCGTACTCCTGGGTGACCGGGGCGCCGCCGACCATCACGATGACCTGATCCCGCAGGCCGGACTTCTGCAGCGCGTTGATGTTCGCCTTGAACATCGGCATCGTCGTGGTCAGGAACGCGGAGAACCCCACGATGTCGGGCTTGTGCTCCTTGATCGCCTCGACGAATTTCTCCGGCGCGACCTGCACCCCGAGGTCGATGACCTGGAACCCGGCCCCCTCGAACATGATGTTGACCAGGTTCTTGCCGATGTCGTGCACGTCGCCCTTGACCGTGCCCATCACGATCGTGCCGATCGTCTGCGCGCCGGTCTCGGCCAGCAGCGGGCGCAGGATCTCCAGCGCGCCGGCCATCGCCTTGCCCGCGATCAGCATCTCGGGCACGAAGAAGTCACCGCGCTCGAACCGGGCGCCCACCTCTTCCAGCGACGGGATCAGCGCCTCGTACAGCAGCGTCTCCGGGCCGAGGCCCAGGGCCAGCCCGGCGTTGGTGAGCTCGAGCACCGCGGGCCTATTGCCGACAAGCGTCTGGTCGTAGAGCTGGCCCAGCAATTCCTCAGTCGTCATGCCACACCTGCCTTCCGGTTCGCCCTGCTGGCACGCTGCCGGTAGCCGAGCACCGCGGACAGCCCGGCCGCCTCCTCCGCGCAGTATCCGGCCACCGTCGCCACGCCCTCGCGGCCCAGCCGGGTCGTGGGGGCCGACACGGACAGCGCCGCGACCACGGCGCCGTCGTAACCGCGGATGGGGGTGGCCACCGCGATCAGGCCGGGTTCGAGTTCCTCGTCGGTCACCGCGTAGCCGCGGGCCCGCACGGTGGCCAGGTCGGTGCGCAGCGCCGCCTCGCTGGTGATCGTCTTGTCCGTGCGCCGCTCGAGCTTCTCCGCCGGAAGCTGGGCCGCGCCGTAGGCCAGCAGCACCTTGCCCAGCGCGGAGCAGTGCAGCGGCACCGACATGCCGACCCAGTTGGTGCCGCCGATCAGGTAGGTGCTGTCGACCTGGGCGATCTGCTCGACCATCCCGCTGCTGGCCACGCCGAGGTTGATCGTCTCGCCGGTCGCCTTGCCGAGCCGCTCGAGGAACGGCTGGGCCACCGCGACCAGGCCGGCCTCGGCGCCGCCCCGCCAGGCGAAGCTGACGAACATCTCGCCGGGCAGGAACCGGCCGTGGTCGTCCCGCCGGACCAGCCCGTTGCGCTCGAGCGCGAGCAGCAGCCGGGAGGTGGTCGACTTGGCCAGCCCGGTGGCCGCGCTCAGACCGGTGAACGTCATCGGGTCCGAGGAGTGCACGACCTCGGCGAGCAGCCGGGCCGCCCGGTCGACGGCCTGCGTGCCGTTCTGGTTGCTCATTGCCGCGTGGAGTTTCCGTTCGTGCTCAGCTGACCTAGGTTCCACTTTATGGGACCGAGTTCTACTATGTGATCGTAGGGTCCGGGTCTAATATCGGTCAAGTTGCCGTCCGTTGCCGCCATCTGTGGAGAGTGAGAGCCGATGTTCGTCAACACGATGCCGAGGTACGAGATCCTCTCCGCCGACGCGATCGCGGTGCTCGACCGCGGCTGGCGCCGGATCGTCTCCGAGATCGGCGTCCAGTTCGCCAAGCCCGAGGCGGTGGAACTGTTCGCCAAGGCGGGCCAGCGGACGGACGGCGAAGTGGTGTACCTGGACCCCGAGTTCGTGCTGGAGCAGGTGGCCAAGGCGCCCTGCGAGTTCGACGTGCAGGCCCGCAACCCGGCCCGCAACGTGCACATCGGCGGCGACCACATGGTGTTCAGCTCGGTCTACGGCTGCCCGTTCGTGCGCGAGGGCGACGTCCGCCGGGACGCCACCCTGCAGGATTTCCGCCAGCTGGCCAGCCTGTCCCAGGCGTTCGACGAGCTGGACTCGGCCGGCGGCGTGATCTGCGAGCCGAACGACGCGCCGCTCGACTCCCGGCACCTGGACATGATCTACGCGCTGCAGACGCTGACCGACAAGATCTACATGGGCAACGTGGTCTCCGGGCCGAACGCCGCCGACACGATCGCCATGACGTCGATCCTGTTCGGCGGGCGCTCGGTGATTGAGCAGACCCCGGCCACGATCTCGCTGATCAACTGCAACTCGCCGCTGCGCTGGGACGACCGGATGCTGGACGCCCAGTTCGAGTACTGTGCCGCGGCCCAGCCCGTGGTCCTGACGCCGTTCCTGCTGATGGGGGCGATGTCCCCGGTGACGATCCCGGCCGCGCTGGTCCAGCAGCTGGCCGAGGCGCTGTCCGGCATCGCGCTGGCCCAGCTGATCCGGCCGGGCTGCCCGGTGATCTTCGGGTCGTTCCTGTCCAACATCGACATGCAGTCCGGGTCGCCGTCGTTCGGCACGCCGGAGTCGGCTATCGGCCTGCTGTGCACCGGCCAGCTGGCCCGGCACTACGGGCTGCCGTTCCGCACCGGCGGCGGGCTGAACTCCAGCCAGACCGCGGACGCGCAGTCCGCGTACGAGGCACTGATGACGCTGCTGCCGACCTTCCTGGCCGGCACCAACTTCGTCATGCACGCGGCCGGCTGGCTGGAGGGCGGGCTGGTCAGCTGCTACGAGAAGTTCATCATCGACGTCGAGCTGCTCAAGATGCTCCGGGTGGAGTTCACCCCGCTGGAGATCGACGAGGAGTCCCTGGCGTTCGGCGCGCACGAGGAGGTCAGGCACGGCGGGCACTTCCTCGGCGCGGCGCACACGATGGAGCGGTTCCGCGAGTGCTTCTACCGGCCGATGCTGTCGTCCACCGCCAACTTCGAGCGGTGGATCAAGCTGGGCGGCAAGGACACCGCCGCCCGGGCCGGGGAGATCTGGCGGAAGAAGCTGGCGGAGTTCGAGCCGCCGCCGCTGGATGACGCGATCCGCGCCGAGCTCGACGACTTCGTGGCGCGCCGCCGCCGCGAACTCGGCGACTAGCGCGGGCCATAGTCTTTCACTGACAACGGCGTCTGCGGGGTTAACAGCCATGGCGATCAGCGTCTTCGACCTGTTCAAGGTGGGCATCGGCCCGTCGAGCTCGCACACGGTCGGGCCGATGAAGGCGGCCGGGATGTTCGGCCGGGGGCTGCGCGACGACGGCCTGATGCCCCAGGTGGCGACGGTGCGGGTGGCCCTGTACGGCTCGCTCGGGCTGACCGGCCCGGGGCACGGCAGCGACAAGGCCGTCCTGCTGGGGCTGGAAGGCGAGGAGCCGGCCACCGTTGACGTGGACGCGGTCCCGGCGCGCCTGGAAGCCATCGCCCGGCGCGGGAGCGTGCGGCTCCTCGGCGAGCACGAGATCCCCTTCACCGTCGGCCAGCACCTGGAGTTCAACCGCAGGAAGAAGCTCGGCTACCACCCGAACGGCATGCGGTTCACCGCCTACGACGCCGGCGGCGCGGCCATCCGCGAGCGCGCCTACTACTCGGTCGGCGGCGGCTTCGTCGCCGACGAGACCGGCGCCGAGGCCCGGCCGGACGAGACCGCGCCGTCCGGCCCCGACCTGCCCTACCCGTTTACGACCGGCGGAGAACTTCTCGCGCACGCCAGTTCGAGCGGCCTGCCCATCTCCGGGATCATGCTGGAGAACGAGAAGGCACTGGGCCGGACGGCCGAGCAGGTCCGGGCGGGCCTCGGCGACATCTGGCAGGTCATGCGGGCCTGCGTGAACCGCGGCTGCGCCACCGACGGCATGCTGCCCGGCGGCCTGAAGGTACCGCGCCGGGCGCCGCGGCTGTTCCGGCAGCTCACCTGCGAGCGCAACGACGACGACCCGCTGCGGGCGATGGACTGGGTGACGCTGTACGCGCTCGCCGTCAACGAGGAGAACGCGGCCGGCGGCCGCGTCGTCACCGCACCGACCAACGGCGCGGCCGGCATCATCCCGGCCGTGCTGCACTACTACGACCGGTTCGTGCCCGGCGCGTCCGAGGCGGGCGTGACCCGGTTCCTGCTGACCGCGGCGGCCATCGGCACCCTGTTCAAGGAGAACGCTTCCATCTCCGGCGCCGAGGTCGGCTGCCAGGGCGAGGTCGGGTCGGCCTGCTCGATGGCGGCAGGCGCGCTGGCCGAGGTGCTCGGCGGCACCCCGGCGCAGGTGGAGAACGCCGCGGAGATCGGCATCGAGCACAACCTCGGACTGACCTGCGACCCGGTCGGCGGCCTGGTCCAGGTGCCGTGCATCGAGCGCAACGCGGTCGCCTCCGTCACCGCGATCAACGCGGCCCGCATGGCCCTGCGCGGCGACGGCACTCACTTCGTCTCGCTCGACAAGGCCATCGCCACGATGCGCGCCACCGGGCGCGACATGCTGGACAAATACAAGGAGACTTCGCGTGGCGGCCTCGCCGTCAACGTCATAGAGTGCTAGCCCATGGGTGGGTTTGAGCTGTTCCGCGGCGATGCGCTCGACGCCTACCCGAACTGGCCGGCCCCCGCGACGATCATCAGCGACGGCGCCTACGGCGTGCGCGGCTTCCACGGCGACACCGTCGGGTCCGACGCGCTCCCGCACTGGTACCGGCCGCACATCGCGCGCTGGTCGGCGGCCGCCGGGCCGACCACCACGCTGTGGTTCTGGAACACCGAGCTCGGCTGGGCCAGCGTGCACCCGGTGCTCGCCGAGCACGGCTGGGAGTACATCCAGCTCATCGTCTGGGACAAGGGCCTGGCCCACATCGCGGGCAACGTGAACGGCCGGACCATCAGGCAGTTCCCGGTGGTGACCGAGGTCTGCGCGTTCTACCAGCGGATCTTCACCATCACCGGTCCGGACGGGCCGATGCCGGTGAAGCAGTGGGTCAGGCACGAATGGGCCAGGTCCGGGTTGTCGCTGCAGAAGGCGAACGAGGCCTGCGGGGTGAAGAACGCGGCCACCCGCAAGTACCTCACCAGGGACTGGCTGTGGTACTGGCCGCCGGGGGCGATGACCGAGCGCCTCGCCGCCTACGCCAACGCCCGCGGACGCCCGACGCGCTGGCCGTATTACTCGCTCGACGGCAGCCGCCCGGTCGGCGCCGCCGAATGGGACGCCCTGCGGTACAGCTGGCGGCACGCGCACGGCGTGACCAACGTCTGGTCGCGCCGGCCGCTGCACGACGAGGAGCGGCTGAAGGGCACCGGCCGCCGGGCCGCGCCGCGGGTACACAACCCGACGGCGGCCAGTTCGGCGCACCTGAACCAAAAACCGCTAGAGTTCATGGAACGCCTGATCAGCGCGGTAACCGAGCCGGGTGACGTGGTGTGGGAACCGTTCGGCGGCCTGTGCTCGGCGTCGGTGGCGGCGGTCAGGCTGGGCCGCCGTGCCTTCACCGCGGAGACCGACCCGGCGTTCGCCGACCTTGCCGCCGAACGACTAGGGCGGACCGAGATCGTCGTCGGTGTCGGCGCCACCAGGGGAATCGGGGTCCTTGCGCGGGCGGCCGGGGCGGCGCACCGGTGACAGCTTGGCCGGGAGCCGCCCCGCGTCGTCCAGGCCCCGGCGCAGCACCATCTCGATCTGCGCGTTGGTGCTGCGCAGCTCGTCCGCGGCCCACTTCGCGAGCGCGTCGTAAACCGCCGGGTCGAGCCGGAGCAGGATCGGCTTGCGTTCGGCCATCAGCCCCCCAACGGCGTCACGAGTAGAGCGTCCCGGTGTTGACGATGGGCTGGGTGGCCTGTTCGCTGCACAGGACGACCATCATGTTGCTGACCATCGCCGCCCTGCGTTCGTCGTCGAGGTCCACCACGCCGTCGGCGGACAGCCGTGCCAGGGCGGCCTCCACCATGCCGACCGCGCCCTCCACGATCCGGAAGCGCGCCGCCACTATCGCGTTGGCCTGCTGGCGGCGCAGCATCACGGTCGCGATCTCCGGCGCGTAGGACAGCCGGGTGAGGCGGGCCTCCATGATCCGCACCCCGGCCGGGCGGACCCGCTCCGCGATCTCGGCGGCCAGGCTGGCCGTGATCTCGTCGGCGTTCTCCCGCAGCGACAGCTTGCCCTCACCGTGGGCGTCGTACGGGTAGCTCCCGGCCACCCGGCGGACCGCGGTCTCCGCCTGGATGGCCACGAAGCTGGTGAAGTTGTCGACTCCGAAGAGCGCCTTCCCGGTGTCGGCGACCTGCCAGACGACCACGGCCGCGATCTCGATCGGGTTTCCGTCCGCGTCGTTCACCTTGGCCTGGCCGGTCTCGTGGTTGCGGATCCGGGTCGAGATCTTCCGCCGCTTGGTCACCGGGCTCACCCACTGCAGGCCCTGCGCCCTGATCGTGCCGGTGTACCGGCCGAGCAACTGGACCACCCGGGCCTCGCCGGGCGCGATCGCCGTCAGCCCTCCGAGGGCGAACCCGGCGATGGTGATCAGCACCACGCCGGCCGGGACGGCGGCCGCGCCCCCGACGGCGGTGAGCGCGATGCCGGCGGCCATCACCGCCAGGCAGACCCAGGCCATCGGCCAGCCCGGCAGGGTGGTCGCGGCGAACTCGGTCACCTCGGCCGGGACCGGCGCGGCCGGCTCCGCCGTGGTCACCGCGGCCGGGTCGGTCATGCCCGCGCCGTCACTCGCGTCACCAGTCACCGCAGCCGGAACGGCCGCGGTCGCACCCTCAGTCCCATCAGCAGTCATGAACGACCTCCAGCAGGCGGCCAGGAACGGGTTCCGTTCGGAACTCCATTGTGATATCACTTTTCACTGCAGCCGGCAAGGGAGCCACGCCGGCACGGGGATGGAGGCACAGCGACCGTGACGTCCGCGGCGGCAGGTACCGACACCAACGGCGGGAGGTGTCCCTCGAGCTTATCGGGCTGAGCCGCAGGTTCGGGCCGGTGGTCGCGCTGGACGGCCTCACCTTCAGCGTCCCGCCCGGCCAGGTCTTCGGCTTCCTTGGGCCGAACGGGGCGGGCAAGACGACGGCCATGCGCTTGTCCGGCTGCGCCAGGTGCTCGCCCGCGGCGAAGCCGCTTAGGGTGGCCGGGTGGACAGGCAGCAGTGGGACGAGCGGTACGCCGGCGCCGAGTTCGAGTGGTCGATGCACCCCCGTTCGGCACCAATGAATCCGTGACCTCGGTGAACGTCCTTCCCCGCCCTCTCCTGACGCCGGCCCGCGCCGGGAAGGACCGGGGAAGGCGCAGCTCATAGTGTTAGGGCAGGAACAGCCACTAGGAGCAAAGGACAATCACCGTGGCCATCGGGACAACCATTCCTTCCATCACTCACGTCGCCGTGACCGTGACCGACCTGTCGGTCAGCGAGGCCTGGTACACCAGGGTCCTCGGCGTCGAGCCGGTCCTGGACGAGGACACCGGCCCGTTCCGGCACATCGTCTACCAGGTCGGCAACACCCTGTTGGGGCTGCACGGGTTCCCCGACCTGACCAGCAAGGAGCCGTTCAACGAGCGCACGCCGGGACTCGATCACATCTCGTTCGGCTGCGCCAGCCGCGCCGAGCTGGTCGAATGGGCCGCCCGGCTGGACGAGCTGGGCGTGGCCCACGGCGAGATCGTCGACGCGGGCTATGGCTCGGGCCTGGCGTTCCGCGACCCCGACAACATCGCCCTCGAGCTGTTCGCGCCAGTGGCGCGTAAGGCCCCGCGGACGCGGTAGCGGAGGTACACGACGCCGCTGGTGAAGCGGCGCTCCTCGGCCAGCACCAGGCCCGCGCGAACCCCGTTCGGGAAGACAGGAGTCCCGCCGCCGACCACCACAGGCGTCACGAATAGCTGGTACTCGTCCACCAGCCCGGCCCGTATCGCCGACGCGGCCAGACCCGGGCCGCCGATGCTGACATCGCCGCGCTGCTTGAGCGCACGGACGGCTTCCGGGTCGAAGCGGGGCTCGATTCGCGTCCTCGCGCTGGACGCAGCCCGCAGCGTCGTGGAGTAGACGATCTTGTCCGCCGCCCGCCATATCCCGGCGAAGTCCCGCCCCGCGGGGCTCCGGCCCTCAAGGGACGCGGTTTCCCAGTAAAGCATGACCTCATACATGCGGCGCCCGTACAGGTACGTCCCGATTCCCCGCTCCAGGTCGTTGACGAAGGCGTGGACCTCCTCGTCCGGTGCGCCCCAGTCGAAATTGCCTTCCGCGTCGGCCGTGTAACCGTCCAGCGACGCGATCGCCGAGTAGACCAGCATGCTCGTGCCTCCACTCCATAAATGTCATCCAAGCGCCGCAAGGCAAGACGATCCCCGCCCGCCGCACTCATCGCGGCACCCGGATCCGGCCGGCCCTTCTCCGACAAGGCCAGCGCTTACCGCACGCAGGCGGCGATCGTCTGCGCGCACTCCAGAGCCTCGGTGTGTGTCGTATCTACTTGCAGGTCATAGACGACACCCTGGTGGACCGCGTCTGCCTGGGACGCCGCCTGCCCGGCGACCCGGTTGCCTCGCGCGATCTCCCGGCCGGCGGCGACCGCGCTGTCACACCGGACGCCGACCCACAGCACCGGCAGCGCGCCCAGCGCCGTCTTCCACCGCCGCTGCGACGCCGCACCACCGAGGAAGACCTCATCGACGATGATCCGGGCACCGGCATGCGCCATCGCCGCCACCCCTTCGATCCACGCCGCCTCGAGTGTGCGGAACTGGGGCCCGAGGATGATCGCACCGTCTGAGGCGAAGTCGATCCCCGTAACCGACCTCCGCGGGGACACCGGCATCGCGCGGATCAGCGTGTCCACTCCCAGGGCCAGCCAGGGATCCGGTAGTACCGCCTGCAGACACCGGGCGATCCCGGACTTTCCCGAGCTAGAGCCGCCGTTGAGAACGATCGCCGCAGTTGTCACCACGCCACAGTACCCAGGCACACGCGCCAGGCCGGCGACGATTTACCGGTGTCGTCCGGCTGTCCGCTCATCAGGAATTCACCGACCTGGACCCAGCCGTGCAGGCGACCGAGACCCCAGGGCCGGGCCCCGTGCTGCGGTTAAGAGCTGCGGCCCGTGATTCGCCTGTAGTGGTGTGCGATTTGATCTCGGGTCTCCTGCGCTCCGAACGTTTCTGCGAACTCGTCCGTGCTCTGCTCCACCGCTGCCTCAAGCGGATTGTTGAGCCAGAGGCTGAAGAGCCGGCGTTGGGCGGCAGTGACCGTACGAGTATGCGTCGCGGTGCGTTCAAGCAGACTCTCGGTGGCATCGGCGAGAAGGCCGGGCTCGGTGATGACGTTGGCGATGCTGTGCGGCGGTAGCTGGTCAAGCCGGTAGGTGTCACCGGTAAGGATCATCTCGCGTGCCTTGCTGAGGCCGACGAAACCGGGCAGCAGGGCCGCGTCGATGACGGATGGCACTCCGACCTTGATCTCGGGCAGCCCGAAGGCTGCCGTCGTGGTGACCACGCGCAGGTCGCAGGCAAGGGCCAGTTCGAACGCTCCGCCCAGGCAGTATCCGCTGACCGCGGCGACGGTGACGACCGGCGACCGCCTGATGGCTCGCATGATCCCAGCGAGTTGGCTGATGAACGCCTTTGCGCCTGCACAGTCCATACCGACGAACGTCTCGATGTTCATCCCCGCGCTGAACGCCGCCGACCCGGCGCCCGTGAAGACCAGACCCAAGACGCCTGGATCGAGACTCGCGATGATCTCCCGGAGTCCGGGCAGGTCTTCGGCATGCAGCACGTTGAGCTTGTCTGGACGGTCGAAGGTGAGCCACATGAAGGGCCCGCGACGCTCAACTGCGATATATCTCATTGCTACTCCGATCGGCGATACAGGGCAGGTCATACAGACGCTGGCCCGGCACGGTGCCGACCTGCAGGAAATCACACGCCAGGACGCCGATGCCCGGCCGGCCGGGACCTGCCGTCGTGTCGGTCATGGTGGCGGCTGGTGGCACGGAGGGCGCGCTCTCCGCTCGGCGGCTATAGCAGAGTGCGCAGCAGTCCGGCCGTGCCTTCGGGTGTGTCGATGATCATGTCGGCGGCCTGCAGCAGTTCCGCGGGCGACTCGTCACTGCGCACCGCGATCCGTACCGTGCTGATCCCTTGGGTGGCCAGCTGGTCGAGGGCGCGGAAGGCGGCCAGGTCGCCGAGGTCATCACCGAGATAGCAGGCAGAGCGAAGGGGCGCGGCCCGCTTCCTGATGACCGTGCCCTTGTCCGCGTGGATGGGGGGAAGCAGTTCCACGGACTTGCGGCCGGCGTGCGCGACCAGCCCGGTCGCTGCTGCCACCTCCTGGGCCAGGGCCATCACCTGTGGCTCGAGGGACGGGTTGGTCCGGTAGTGGCACGTGACTGACAGACCCTTCGGCTCGACCAGCACGCCAGGTGGTGCGAGTGCGCGGAGACGGGTGACCGCCGCGCTGACCGCCGCGCGCCACCGTTCAGCCTCGGGGTCGAACTGCCGTTCGCCGTGGCGCTGCACTTCCAGGCCGTACAGGCCCGCCAGCAGGACCGAAGCGGGCAGGCGGGCGGCGAGGAAGGCGACCGGGCGACCCGAGACGACAGCAACGACGGCGTAACGCCGGGCCAGTTCTGCGAGGAGTCTGGGAACCCCCGCTACCGGCTCGGCGAGCTCAGGGTCATCAACGATGGGCGACAGGGTCCCGTCGAAGTCGCTGAAGATCCCGGCCGTCGCGGGATCGCGCCGAAGCGGTGCGAGCGGGTCGCCGGTGTCAGGGGCCACAGCGTGACGGTACAGCCGCGGCCCCGGCGCTTTCGACCTCGGCGGATTATTCCGTTTCGCGCGGCGGTGCGGATGGGGGGGACTGGGTACACCTTCGACGCGGTGGCCTTCGATCCCTGCCCGGGGGCCGCAGCGCTGCTGAGGGGTCCGGCTACCGGCCTGCCGGCCCGCAGGCCGGGGATGCACGTCATGTTCTCCGCATCTGGCACATGGTAGTGGGAAGTCCGGTTCGGTACCGGGCGCGACGGCTGCGGTGTGCCGAGGCGACGAGGAGGAGCCGTGGACGGTTTCTTGGTCACATATGACGGCTTTGAGCCTGAGTCTGAGGGGCTTCGCGAAGCGCTGACCTCGACGGGGAACGGCTACCTGTGCACGCGCGGCGCGGCGGAGTGGGAAGACGCCGATGGCGTACATTATCCCGGCACCTACGTACACGGCGGTTACAACCGCGAGACGACGATCCTGAGCAGCGTGCCCGTGCTCAACGAGGATCTTGTCAACATGCCGAACTGGCTGGTCCTCCAGCTGCGCATCGAGGGCGGCGAGGCGATCAGGCTCGCCGACGTGGATCTGCTCGGTTACCGCCACGAACTGGACATCCGGTACGCGACTATCGTCCGCCACCTTCGTTTCCGTGATCCCAGCGGCCGGGAGACGACGCTGCACAGCCGCCGATTCGTCAGCATGGGTGACCCGCACCACGCGGGGATCGAGTGGACGCTGGTTCCGGAGAACTGGTCGGGGCACGTCGAGGTCGTCACGGCGATCGACGGCCGGGTGAGCAATGGCGGTGTCGCCCGCTACCGGCAGCTGGAGGGCCGCCAGCTGAACCCCGTTTCCCCGCGGACGTTCGGGCCAGAGGTGATCGCGCTGAAGGCCGAGACCCGGCAGTCGAATCTGTACATCAGCCATGCGGCCCGCACGCGCGTGTTCGCCGCTGATCGATGCCTCCAGGTCGAGCGGAGGCTGTATCAGGTTGAGGACTATATCCAGCAGGTTCTCGCCTTCGACGTGCAACAGGGCACGGCGACGCGGGTCGAGAAGATGGTGGCGTTCTACACGTCGCGGGATCCGGCGGTCAGCGACACGCTGGTGAGGGCGGCCAGGTCGGCGGCCCGCCATGCCGACTTCGCCGCCGCATTCGAGCGCCATACCGCGGCATGGGACGAACTGTGGCGGGTATGCGACATGCGGGTGTCGGGAGACGAGAGCGTGCAACGGCTGCTGCGGCTGCACATCGCGCACGTCCTCCAGGTCTGTTCCCGTCACACCGCCGACCTCGACGCCGGTATGCCTGCCCGCGGACTCAACGGCGAGGCCTATCGCGGGCATGTGTTCTGGGACGAGATCTACGCGTTCCCGTTCTTCAACGTCCGGTTGCCCGAGGTCACGCGCGGGCTGCTGATGTACCGCTACCGCCGGATGGGCGAGGCCAGGGCGGCCGCCCATGAGGCAGGGTTCCGTGGGGCAATGTTCCCGTGGCAGAGCGGGAGCGAGGGAATCGAGGAGACCCAGCTGGTCCACCTCAACCCGGTCTCTGGCATCTGGGAGCCCGACCTCAGCCGCAACCAGCGGCACGTCAACGCGGCGATCTTCTACAACATATGGCACTACTTCCAGACCACGAATGACCAGGCGTTCCTGCGCGACTACGGAGCGGAGATGATGCTGGAGATCATGCGCTTCTGGGCGTCGATCGCCCACTTCAATCCCGA
>WNGL01008025.1_pt1 | contig 12371 bp, 9 predicted proteins | sample 5400591 | NCBI WGS metagenome assembly WNGL01 (sample SAMN13153377, study PRJNA577476) | soil metagenome | isolation source: 80 cm soil or saprolite under Garry oak tree replicate 1 | place: USA:California | collected 2016-06-15
CGAGCATGCCGTGGAGGGCCTCAAGGTCGAAGTCAACTTGATACCTACGGATACTGGAACAATTGAGACCGAGATAAGTTCGCCAGGAGAACGGTTCAGTTCGCAGGCGCGTGCCTTCGAGAACGTCTGATCTTGTGCTTACTATGCTCGCCGCTGGCGAGCGCGTAAGAGACGACGTCCCACCCGGCTCTGACCGCAGCGCCCTCGATGTTTTCCTCAAGGGCGGTGAGAAAGCGGCGCGCCTCCCCTGTAGTAAGTTTGATATCATCATTCTCAGCGTATTCTTTAATGTCCTCGACTGTCCACCATACAGTCGCAAACCTTGCAGCTGCTTGCCGCGCCATTTGAGTCCCCTCCTAGTCTCTCGCTCTTTAACTGCGGATACTACGTCGCGGTAGGTGCTCCTGACCCCGGCTTGAAACCGGTCTTGACTGTTCTACGCGATGATCCCGAGCGCCCTTTCAAACTCCCGATAGCTCGCCTTTCTTCTGTGTAACTCTGCAATATAGTTTGCTTGTATAAAGCGCACTCTCTGCTCTATCTCGTGAAATGTCCCCGAGACGAGTTCATCAAATTTCGGTTTGTCATCGAGTGAAGCGACTAGGAAAATGTGACTGTTCCACAGATCAAATGCATGTTTGAGCTTGGCGAGGGCGTGATAAATGTCGCCGCTAACTTGAACCTCGAATGCATAAGTGGGAACAGACCGCTCCACGCGCCGCCACACCACGTCTAGACGATTACTCTCGATTGGGTATTCCTCCTCCGCTAAGAAACCTTGGATTCGGCCCACCTCAGTGAGTTGCCGCTTGAGAGTCTCGTGGTCGATGGTCGGAAGTGTGGCCGCAGCCGACGCTAAGCTCGGGCCCGGTGACCTTTCCGACTCTTCGTCTTGCAAGCCGAAATGAGATCTAATCGCCTGCGCGACAGACAAAGGAATACATTGAAAAACCATGCGGGTGATCAATTGCAGGTTTGTTTCACGATAGCATCTAGATTTCCACAGGGACGAACTTAGGCAATACTCAACGTCGAACTCGAATCGTAAAGGCCAGATGACCGTGTTTCGTCTCGTCTCCTCAGGCCACAGCGGTTTTGTCTGACGAAATTTTGTTGTTACGGTAGCAACTCCAATAACCCCGCTGACCGGCTTAGAGACGTAAAACAATATCTTGTCACCCTCTTGCAGCAGATTCCAGAGAGCTAGGGATTCACGGAAATCCTTCAAACCCCATAAATTTCCGTTCTCAAAGGAAAATTTCCAGTTCTTTTCGGTTCCAACAAGCAGCCAGTATTGTTTCGCCAAAGTTCGTCCACCCCGTAGCTAGGATAAGCGCTCTAATGACCGGAGAAGACGGCTACTTTGCGAAACTGCTCGCTCCGGGCTAGGAACCAGCGAACGTACTCGCTCGGCTTGATCCCACCATACGTCTTGCTTCGCTGGTCAGCGTAAGGCGGGGAAGTCACAATAAGGTCGAACGTGTTGTTTTTGAATCGCTGGAGGGCTTTGGCGCAATCTCCGCAAACTACTTCTGTCGATGTCGTCAATTTCTTACCTTTTTGACCTTGTCGATTCTGGCGGACCAGGTCGTTAACATCACCGTGGTCCCGAATTGTTTTCCGCATTTTCATTGCCACGCATGGTAACAAATTCGCTTTTGATTCGCTAGGAGTTACTGTGGAAATCGCGAAGAATTGATTCCTTCTTTCATGTTCTGGATTTCTTTTTGGTACGGACGAAGTCCCAAAATGGAACTTGCCTTCACGGATGCGTGAGGCGCATAGGATTTTCTTCTTTAGCATAAAGGCACTGACGAAGTACATCATTCGGCAATGGTGCCGAGTGAGCTGATTAGATGACGGTGTCGGCTCCTGGCTCCGAGTAAATTTGGTTGCGCGAACGACCGAGGCTCGGAAGAAAGGAGCCGAGCATCAGCAGACTGCCATCGCCTTTTCCCCCATAGCTTTATTGTTAGGGGACAACCCCGTTGCAGGCTTGTGCACGGGGCCTCGCCAACTGCTGCATCTTGCCGCGCCAGTTGCACTACACTAATTGCATCGGGAATTGCACAGGATGTGTGTCTCCGCGCATGAGCGCCAATCAAATCCTTGCCACTCAGGCCGACCGCGGCCACTTCGAGCTGCAAATCCTGTTTGCGCGCCCGATTTTTGTTTTGCTGGCGCTGCTTGCCGCTTTGGAACAGCCTGCGTCGCGCCAGGAGCGCCGTTCGGTTTCGTTTTTGATTGCGTATCTCATCGTGGCGCTGGTCATCACGCAAGTGGAGCGCCTGCTGCAGCGCCGTTCGTGGCATCTACCGTTAGCCTGCGACCTTCTGGCGCTTGGTTATTTCATGTTTATCAGCCCTTCGACCGTTCCCGTGTGGTTTCCGTATATGTTCATTTGCTATGCCGCGGGAATTCGCTGGGGCTTTGACCTGACGCTGCCGTTGGCCGGGGCGCTTTCCTTAACGCTGGTGCTGCTGACCGCGGTAAAAGGAGAGATCCACTGGATGCGCGTGGTGGCGTGGGTCGGCTTGACCGCGGCCACGTTTGCGGGCGGCGCGGGGTTGGCTTTTCTGGGAGACCGCAACAAGCGCTTCGCGTCGCAAATTGATTTTTTCTCTCGAATCAATGCGACGATGCAGGTGGATCAAGGGCTGGCGGAGTCGCTGCGGCTTTTTCTGCAGGAGGTGGGCACGACGTTCGATGTGGAAGAGGCGCTGCTTTTGTATCGCGATGCGGACCTGGAGCGCATTTTCTTGTGGCGGATGAAGGCGGGGGAGAACGACCGGCTGGTTCCGGACAGCCTGCCGCTTTCGCGCACGGACGGGTTTCTTTTGGACGATATGGACGCGACGCTTTGCTGGAACTCGCTGGCTGGTCCGGGCGTGGGCTTTGGCTGGGACCGGCGCGACGGGCGAACCATCAAGAATATGCCGCGGCTGCCGGGTCCGGTGGTGCAAGAGTTCAAAATCCGCTCTTTGCTGACTGTTTCGTTTGATCAGAGCGGGCAGCCGTCGGGGCGGATTTTTCTTTTGAACGGGCGCAAGCCGTTTCAAAAACAAGATTTGGTGTGGCTGGAAAGCATTGCGCAGCATATCGGGCCGGCGCTCGAAAACATTTTCCTTTTGCGGCATCTTCGCGCGCGAGCCATTGAAGCGGAGCGCAGCCGCATTGCGCGCGACCTGCACGATGGGATTTTGCAGACACTGCTGAGCATCGAAATTCAACTGGATGTGCTGCGGCGGCGCGTGCCTGCGACGCCCGAACAGGCTTCGAACGCGCTCGCCAACTTGCAGCAGACGGTGAAGAACGAGGCGGCCGACCTGCGCCAGACGGTGACCGACTTGCGGCCTCTGCGCGTGCAGAGCGCGGACCTGGTGGACCTGATGAGGGGCTTTGCCGAGCGGTACCGGAACGAGTCCACGATTGCGCTGGACCTGCTAATTGATTCGACACAATTGCGGGCGCCGGACCGCGTCTGCCGCGAGATTTTCCAGATTTACCGAGAAGCACTCAACAACATAAAAAAGCATGCGAAGGCTTCCCATGTCGTGGTAAAACTGTCGCAGGATGACAGCCGTCTAGTACTTGTAGTAGACGACAACGGCGAGGGATTTAGCTTTGCCGGCCGGTTTACGGCCGACGAGCTGGATCGCCTGCGGTTGGGCCCGATTTCCATAAAGGAACGTTCTCGAACAGTGGGTGGGGTGCTCACCGTCGAGTCAAATCCGGGGCATGGGGCGCGTCTGACAATCGAAGTGCCGCTCGGTTGATATGGCAAAAACAGCGAAGCAGCAAATACGGGTACTACTAGCCGACGACCACGCGATCTTTCGCGATGGGTTGCGGAAGCTCTTGGACTCCGACGAAGAAATCACGATTGTCGGCGAAGCGCAGAACGGGGCGGAGTGCATCAAGCTGCTCACGAAGCTGAAGCCGGATATTTTGTTGCTCGATTTGCGCATGCCGGACAAGGACGGACTCGCGGTTTTGGAAGAAGTGAATTTCGACACGCTGCCGACGCGCGTGGTGGTGCTGACGGCGGCGGAAGATGATCGCGACGTGGTGCGGGCGATGCGGCTGGGCGCGCGCGGCGTGGTGCTGAAGCAGTCCGCGACGGATTTGCTGGTGAAGAGCATTCATCGCGTGCATGCGGGAGAGATTTGGCTGGACAATCGCATGACCGCGGAAGTGATGAAGGCGTTCTCGAAGTCTTCGGAAGCGGGACCGCGGCGCGAAAAGCCGTTGCTGAGCGACCGCGAGAAAGAAATCGTTCAGCTGGTGGCACAGGGTTTTCGAAACAAGGAAATTGGCGAAAAACTTTTCATCTCCGAGCAAACGGTCAAGAACCATCTGCACAATATTTTTGACAAGCTGGGAGTTTCCGACCGGCTCGAGCTTGCGCTGTACGCGATTCATCACCGGCTCATTGATCATTCGTAAACGGACCCTGAATCTCTCCTGAAGTGCACACTTTTTCCCATTCATTTCCGGCGTTCTGTAATAGGGTTCGCGAAAGAAGAACGGGCACGGCATACCGTGCCCCTACAACAGCCGCCGCACCATGCTTGTTTAACGAATCCGGAGACAAGACACTACATGAAGCTTTCGAATGGCGCGGCCGGGAAATGTGCAGAATCGAAGTGTCGTTAAAGAGAGTTATGAGCAAGCAATAAAGAATGGTTGAGGTCGAGAGCGTAGGGTGAAAACTCCTGCAAAAAACTGAGGTGAAAGCTCTGTGAAGAAAGGAAGCAGATTGGGAAAGTTTGCAGGGCCTAGTACCGGGCGAAATTGTTTATCCGCAGTCGACGAACTCCAGTAAGTCACTGAATTCCATGCATTTACAGAAACATTCCGTAATGGCAGCGCGATTGCGCGCAAAAGAAACAGGTTTGATTCATTCAGGCTCGTGGGAGTTAGCACGCGAGGCTAACTGCCCAACAAATTTAAATCTCCAAGAGAGTGCCCAGCGCGCAGGATGTGCGCCTGAGGATGAGGAGGTAGTGGTGTATCGCCAGAGAAGCATGGAACTTCGTGAGTTGCCTGAGGCCCAGCTCATTCGGATGGCACAACGGGGCGACGCGGGAGCGTTTGAGCGGCTTTACCGGTTGCATAGTGCACGTGTCTACGCTTTGTGCATGCGCATGCTGAGGAATCCCGACGAAGCCGAAGATTTAACTCAAGAAGTTTTTCTGCACGTGTTCCGCAAGATTCAGGGATTCCGAGGCGCGTCGGCATTTTCCACGTGGCTGCACCGCGTGACGGTGAACACAGTGTTGATGCGGATGCGCGGATCCAAGCTGGCGAAGGCGGCGCTGGTGAAAGACACGCCGGAAGGTTCCGATGAAAACGGAAACGCGCGGCGGGAGCTAGGAGCGCCGGACTTGCACCTGGAAGGCTATATGGACCGGGTGGCTCTGGAGAACGCCATCAAGCAACTGCCGCCACGATGCAAACTGATGTTTGTGCTGTACGACGTTCAGGGTTACGCGCATGGCGAAATCGCGAGGCTGCTGGGATGTTCGGTGGGGAATGCCAAATCTCAGTTGCACAAGGCGCGAGTGCGGCTGCGAAAACTCCTGCGGCCGAAGACAGACCACAACGACGAAACAGGGAACGGGGCTGCCGGACTGCCAGGAAAAGATGCCAGCGAACGAGGGGGTAAGCCGTTTCTGAACGGCGCGGAGCTGTGCCAATCCGTTTGATTTCCTATACACGCAATCAGTTGAACCAATAGGGAGTTTTCTTCGTCCACTCGCTGTTTGGGTAGTGTTTGTGGAGAAACTCAAACGCCTGTTTCGAATAGTTTTCCCCGGTGCTCTCCGTGCAACCATAGCGCCACGCACGCACGACGAGGTGCAAGGCTTCCGGAACGCGGGGATCGTCTGGATGAGCGTTGGCCCACTCGATGGTGAGCTTGCCGAGCCAACGAGGCGCGGAAGCCAGAGCCACAAGCGCGGCCCATTCTTCGTTGGCAGAAGACTTCTCCTCGTTCCGCAGGAAGCCGGGTTGGGGAACAGCACCGTCCGGATAGACATCCTTTAGAGAATCGCGCAATGGCGCGAACATCCGATAATAATTCCCGCCGACCCAATTTTCCTCTTTCGGGGGCGGGGCAAAGGTGCACCACCAGTTGTCGTGGAGATTGTCGATTTTGTCGAAGCCGGATTCTTCGGTGAAGGAATAAAACCAGCCGCGGCCGGGGTCGGCGCTGACAAAGGGGCGAAAGCCGGGATTGTGGAGAATTGCAAAGACAGCCGCGAATTCGCGTTGTTCCGTGGCCGCAGAAGAATATTCAGCAAGAGCGGCCTTGACTTCGGGAACGAGCTCCCCAAGCGCGGGCGTGAGTTCACGGGCGACGGCGTCGTTTTTGAGAAGGATGGCGCGAGTCCATGCGGCGATGGCGACGTCGCGGCGCAAGTCCTGCGGCAAGAGATTTGACTCTGTGGCATCCGCAAGGAGGCGCAAAGGCAATTTCTCAGTGAGAACGACGGAGGCATCGGAATCAAAATGGGGCCGCGTGGCGGCGTATTCCGGCGAGCCGGGTTTGTAATCGGCTTGCCCAGCGGGCAGCGGAGCGACGCCGGCGGCATCTACTGAAAGACGCGGGGCGAACTGGAGCAATTCGGAAAGATTGACGGCGAGTTTCATGCGCAAGGCGCGAAACTCGTTCCGCGCGGAGATGGGCATGGTGGCTGCGCGCTGCGTGAGTAGAGCGTCGAGTTCGCGGCGCGCCTGGTCGGCTTGTCCCGATAACTCGAGCAAACGCAGATGGTGAAACGTCAGCGTGAGAAAGGCGGGCGAGTCGGGGCCGATCTTGTCGGCCGCGGCGGTGAGTTCCGCTACGGCAGCGGCATCTTTGGGATTTGCTTTCATCATCGCGGCAATGAGCCAGGGAAGCGATTTCGTTTCCTGCCAGCGTTGGAAGGAGTGCTGGAATGCCGCTTCGCTGTTTTCCTGATAGGTGAGAATCCAATCCGTCAAATCGCTGCCCTTGATGCGTGTTGCCTTCGGAACGGAATGCTGCGGTTGGGCTACGATTCCAGTTGGTTGTGGTGGAACCGGAATCGCAGAAGTACGGTCCGTGAAAGGGTGATCGAACAGCCAGAGATAGTCGGTCAAATCCTGGTCCCAGTTCGGCGTGGGCTTGGCGCCTAGCAGAACCGCCTCCAGTTCCCGCAGACGTTGCTCTGGATGCAGCCGAATCCGAACAAAACCGAGCAGGCGCTCGGCGGCAGGATGAAATTCAGCGACGTTCTTGTCGGCAAGGATGGTGAGGAGTTGCTTTTCGGCCTGGGCCATGGTCTCGGGATCGAATTGATCTTCGGTTTCCGTGAGAGTGGCTTTCCGAAGGAGAGCGCGCGCAACCAGATAAGGAGCAATTCCCCGATAAGGAGACGACTGGTCCTGGGCGATTTGCTCGAACTCTGCTTTCGCGCCGTTAAAATCTCCGGAATAAAAATGCGCCGCGGCGATTTGATAAGCGCGGTCGGCACGGATGACTTGCGGATCTTCGGCGCGCGCGGCAGCAGGAATCACCGCTGGCTTGGGCGTCGGCGGATAGTTCTGGTTCCCGGAGCAGTTCTCGAAGACCTGATCCTGCGCGATGATCCATTGTTTGTAGACAGGATTATCGACGCCGAACTGTTTTTCTCTTTCGTTGGCGATTCGGACCGCATTCTGAAAGGCGTCTTGCAGGCAGTTGTAGTAGGAATGAAACAGCTGATCGCGGAACTCCATTCGAACGATTCCGGCGGCGTCGGAATACGGCTCTCTTCGGTTTCGCGGCAAGCCGAGTGCTTTCGTATTGATCTCGCCCCAGGGGCCAATCCAATCCTGGGTTTTCTGGCCTGAAGCGTTCTGCCCGTCAGGCGGCCCGGCAATTCCATGCGGCCAATCTTTCAGGGCTTTCAATTCGGCTTCGCTGAACGGCTTTCCACTTAAATTGCGATAGGCCTCGTAAAGATAAACGTGGTAATAGCCGCGCTGGAGCACACCGAGTTGCCCGCGCTCATAGGAGAGATTGCGGCTGTCAGGGGCGTGAAAATCCGTGTAGGCCGGGAGAGTAAAGTCCGGTCCGCATGCAATGGTTGGCGCGGGAGGAAAAATGAGTGCGGCGATGAGGATGAAGATCAAAGAGATGCGAGCGAGACGTTGCATCATGGTTGCCACTCCTTGAGAATGGAATCCGCGCCGGATGGGGTCCAGGGGCGCGGAGAGAAAACGTAAATTCTTCTTTGACGCCATGCCGAAGGCATGCCGGGGAGATTCCCGTTGAGCAATTTTGAGGAAAAGGTCTCATCGATGGAGACGCCAATGCTCCCGCGGCAGGCCGCGACCGGGAAGTCCTCGGCGGAGTGCAGAAATTTGGCGACGTTGACGGCATCGGGTCCCATGCGGAAGAGCATGGGAACGGCTTCTTGAATCGTTCCGCGTGGCAACTGCTCGAGCCAAGGGTCGCCGATGCACCAAGATGCCAAGGCGGTGATGGAAAGAGGCACCTTGTCGGGCAGTTTGCGGCGGACATCGGAAAGAAGCGCGGAATAGAAACCGTGCTCGCGTGTGGTGGCGTCGAAATCAATCTGGACGGCGCGCACGGCGGGAAAGGATCCGAGTTCTACGATTTGAGAGGCGATGTCCTGGAGCTGAGAAGTGGAATAGTTCGGCGCGACGGGCGCGGTGGTGTGCGCCGCGCCTTGGAGTCCCGAAGAGGTTTCGATGCGCACGACGGCGATGAGTGCCGTCTCGGGAGCGACGCGAAGCGGTTGCAAGCGAGGCCTAACCAGGAAACCTGCCGCGGACTTAACGGAGGAGGCCGGATTGGGAGGCGAAAGATAGATGGTCTTGGCCAGAAAGGCTACGGCAGCGCTGTTTGGATTGAGAAGTCGCAAATCCTCGGGCTTTTCCCAAGCCCAAAAAACAACGGGTGGAAGCGGAACGGTGTTGTCCTGATTCGATGGGAAGCAATTGCGAGAGCGGCAGCCAGAAAACCAATGATGAGCGGTCCGGGCGTAGTCAAGGCTTGCTGCAAGTCCGAGCAGCAGAGCCACTACCAGGATCGCCGAGACCTTGCTGATTCCTCTTGTCTTGGCCATCGCAGTAGCCACAGCATGCAAGAAATTGGCCGATTCGGATCTTGTGGATTCCTCACAAGTTACCGGACGAAGTAAGTCCGAGCGCGTAATACATTCCACAGTGTGTGCTCGAGGACCCGCGAAGCAAGGCAGAGCATGGCGTTGTTCGGGGAGCGGTTCAAGGCGAAGAAGAAGCGATAGTGCAGGTATCTTGCTTTTGTCTTGTGAGAGGAATATACTCTAAATTCGCTCTGAAGCGGGTCGAACGGATAAGTGGGCGCGAGCCCACTTTTTTGTTGGGGCCGGGCGGAGTGTGGTGCGAACCGGCTACGGTATAGGAGTCTCTATAAGTGGATTTGGAGAAAATCCGCGCCGCTGCCGAGCGAGTAGCGCGTTCGGAAGGCCTGGAAGTCGTTGATGTCGAATGGAAAATCGGCAAGCAGCGGTTCCTGCGCGTGTACATCGACCGGGTGCCAAAGCCCGCGGCGGTGATAAGCGATGCCGCCGGCACGCTGGCGCCGGGCGAAGTCGTAAATGACCCGTTTCCGAAGATCAGCCACGCGGATTGCGAACGGGTGAGCCAGCAGCTTAGCGTAATTTTGGACGTGGAAGAGCTGGTTCCTGGGCCCGCGTACATTCTGGAGGTCAGTTCTCCGGGGATGGATAGGGCGCTGAAGAAGGCCACCGACTTTGAGCGATTCCGGGGACGGCTGGCGAAAATCACGACCACGGAGCCAATCGGAGACGCGAAGTTTTTTGAAGGGCGGCTGGCGGGATTTGCGGAGGGGAAAGTACGAATGGAGTTGAAAGGGAAGGTAGCGAGGACCGTGGAGCTGCCTCTCGAGTCGATTCGCAAGGCGAATTTGGTGGTGGAGTTTTAGGGGCTGAGGGCTGGGGATTAGAGACGCGATATGGCGAATTTGCTTTATCAACAGATCGAGATGCTGAGCCGCGAGAAGCACATCGAGCCGGAAATAGTGGTGTCGGCGATCGAAGACGCGATGGTGGTGGCGGCCCGGAAATTCTATAAGACAGAAGAAGACCTGCGGGGGAAGTTCAACCCGGAAACGGGCCAGGTGGACGTGTTCTCCGTGCAGACCGTCGTCGAGGAAGTGACCGACCCGAAGAAAGAGATCACGGTAGCGGAAGCAAAGAAAAAGAATCCCTCCGCAGAGGTCGGCACGGAAATCCTGACGGCGAAGCCGACGGACGTGCTGGGGCGCATTGCAGCGCAGACGGCGAAGCAGGTGATCCTGCAGAAGGTGCGCGAAGCTGAACGCGACACAATTTTCAATGAGTACCACGGGCGCGTCGGAGAGCTCGTGACTGTGATTGTGAAGCGCGCCGAGGGGCCGGACCTGATCGTGGACATGGGCCGGACGGAGTCGCGGCTGCCAAAGCGAGAGCAATCGAAGCTCGAAACCTACAACATCGGTGAGCGGTTGCGGGTGGTAATTAAAGCGGTGGATCGCGCGGCGAAGGGGCCGCAGGTGATTGTGTCCCGCGCGGACGCGAGCCTGGTGCAGCGCCTCTTCGAAATGGAAGTGCCGGAGATTTACGACGGCACGGTGCAGATCCGCCATGCTGCGCGCGAAGCGGGCGAGCGCACCAAAGTGGCGGTGATGAGCCGCGACAAGGATGTCGACCCGGTGGGCGCGTGCGTGGGTATGAAAGGCATGCGCGTGCAGTCCATCATCCGTGAATTGCGCGGCGAAAAGATCGACATTATTCCGTACAGCGAAGAGACGGTGGCGTTCGCGCAGAAGGCGCTTAGCCCCGCGAAAGTGACGCGCGTGCAAATCACCGATCCAGAAGCGAAAAAGCTGGAAGTGATTGTCGAGGATTCGCAGCTTTCACTGGCGATCGGCAAGAAAGGGCAAAACGTCCGGCTGGCGAGCAAGCTCATTGGCTGGGACATTGACATCAAGAGCGAGGAAGAGAAGCGCCAGGAAATCGAAGAGCAGATGAGCGCGCTGACCGCGCCGACAACGCCGCTAACTTCGCTTGCGGGCGTCGGGGCGAAAACTATCGAAAAGATGGAAGCCGCGGGAATCAATTCAGTGGAAAAACTCGCGTCGATGACCCCGGAACAATTGATGGAGATTCCGGGTATCGGCGAAAAGATGGTGGACAAAATCTACCAGGCCGTGAACCAGTTCTATGAGAGCGCTTCTGAGGCTGCGCCAGCGGGTGAAAGCGCAGCGAGCGCGGAACCCGCGGAGGCTGCAGCCGAAGGCGGCGAAGAGGCCACAACTGAAGCAGCTGTAGAAGAGAGTACGACCGAAACTGCAGACGGAGCACAAGCAGCAGAGGAAGCTTCAACGGAAGCGGAAACTGTTGCTGCAGAGAAGACGGCGCCCGCGGAAGACGCGCAAGCCGAGGTTTCGACAGAGGAAAACGGCAGCGAAGCAACACGCGCGGGAGAGGCAAAGCCGGAGTAAGAGGGTCCAATTAACGAACGGAGCGCATGAGCGACGCGAATCAAGTCCGAATCAACGAGCTGGCACGCGAACTGGAAGTGAAGGCCAAAGCGATCATTGATCTTCTGCCCGGTTACGGAGTCACGGAGAAGAAGACGCATTCGAGCTCGATTCCCGCCGACGTTGCGGAGAAGGTTCGGAAAAAAATTCAGGGCGTTGCGGAAGCCGAGGCTCAGGCGGAAGCGGCCGCTAAAGCGGAGAAGGAATCGAAGGAAGCTGCGGCAAAAGCAGCGCGCTCGAGGCCAGCCGCTCCGACAGCTCCGGCAGCGGCACCGCCGCAGACTCACGTGGCGTCTTCCGTTGTGAAGCCAGCCGCTCCGGCGACGCCCGCTCCACCCGCGGCGGCTAAACCAGTGGCCCCAGCACCTCACCCGGGAACTCCTCCGACTGCTTCGCCTGCGGCTCCGAGAATTGCTCCGAAGGCGCCAGCACCGGCACCGGCAAGCGCTCCAACTGCGTCGAAGCCCGCTCCGGCTGCCGGACCAACACCCATTCGTCCTGCAGTTCCAGTTTCACAACCGGGAGCCGCACCGGCTCGGCCCGCAGCTGCGGCCCCAGCGAGTGCACAGCCTTCCGCAACGCGGCCGAGTACACAGCCATCTGCGACGCGGCCTGCGGCCGCGGCGCCGGGGACCGCTCCAGCACGTCCCGGTGCATCGCCACGGCCAAACACGCCCCTTCGGCCAAGTGGAAATCGTGGCCCTCTGCCAACAGGGAATCGCGGACCGCTGCCCGACATTTCGCGCGAACGTCCCAGCGGACCGCGTCCGGGGCAACCCATGCGTCCGCAACAGCCGGGCCAGGGCAGAACGCG
>WNGL01008026.1_pt1 | contig 12370 bp, 7 predicted proteins | sample 5400591 | NCBI WGS metagenome assembly WNGL01 (sample SAMN13153377, study PRJNA577476) | soil metagenome | isolation source: 80 cm soil or saprolite under Garry oak tree replicate 1 | place: USA:California | collected 2016-06-15
CGTACCGCTGGAGGAACTCCTCCCCGAGCCCCGGGTCGGACCGCATCCGGTCCGCGAGGTCGTCCATGCGGTCGTCGATGTCGACGAAACGGGTCTGCATCTTCCAGCTCCTCATCCGACGGGACCGGTCCCCTGAGACCGTTCGCCCGTCCAGGCGCGCAAATACGCGCTATATCACGGGAATTTCAATTACGCGCCAAAGCCGGGGGAATCTAGCTGAACGCGACTCGAAAGGTCAATGAATTTACCGATCGGGACCGAAACATGCGGGCGGCCGCTCCTGTTCCCGCCCCCGTCCCAACTGCCTGCCGAGACGGAAGAAAAACGTCCGCTGTCGCGGGGGGATCCCGGGCGTGGTGTGACTTCTCGTCGCACGCTCCGGGTCCACGGACCAAGCGTGCGGTATAGTCCGCCGCACCCGCTCAGTCGATGGGCGGGAAGGGCCGGCACATCCGCGCGACGAAGGGCATGTCCGGGTGGAGCTCGGCCTTGCCCTCCTGGACCGCGCGCCGGAGCGCCGCCTCGTCGGGGACGACCTCCATCGGCGAGAGCGTCCGCTGGAACGAGCGGAGGAGGTGGATGAACGGGCGGTTGCGGACGACGTTCTGCGAGGCGAGCTGCTCGAGCCCGTACCAGAGCGGCTGCGTGATCTTGGGCGAGAACCCCTCCAGGGCGAGCACGAACGCGTTCCGCGCGCCGATCGCGCCCCGCTGGACCGCCGCCCACGCCGCGCGGGCCGGCAGGATGTCCACCAGGGCGCCGTCGACGAGCCGGAACAGGTCGTGACGCGCGAGCAGCGCGCCGAGGATCGCGTGCATCCGCTCGTCCTCCCGGAGCACGTCGTAGTGGATGACGCCGGGGAGGGCGGAGGAGAAGCCGGCCGCGTCGAGGGCGTCGAAGTCGCGCGTCGCCTCGTCCGCGCCGAGGTGGATCCGTGCGAAGCGATCGCGCTGGACGAAGAGCTCCGCCACGGCCTGGAAGACGTCGGTGACCACGCGGGAGAGCACGTTCGGCCGCGGCTCCTCGCCGCCGAGGTCGAGCAGGTGCGCGTAGTAGTCGGGATCGCGCGGCAGGGCGCCGCTCCGGATCCCGGTCACCGCGACCACGAGCGGGATCGCGAGCCGGCCGAGCGTCAGCGGCGCGCCGTCCGCGTCGGAGAGGAATCGGCCGAGCGCGGGGCGCGGGTCGAGCCGCATCGCCGCGGGGAGGCCGTAGCGGGACTCCGAGTGCAGGAAGCGGAACAGGTTCCGGAAGGTGAGGCCGCGCAGGGCGCCCGCGACCTCCTCGAGGTCCCAGCGGAGCTGCCGGGCGCGGAAGAGGAGCAGCATCGCGCCCATCGAGGTCCCCGCGAGGAAGCGCGGGACGAGCCCGTACTGCTCGAGCAGGCCGAACGCTCCGAGGTACGACCAGCCGACGCCGCCGCCGCCGCCGCAGACGAGCACGAGCGCCTTCTCGCAGACCTCGCGGTCGAGCGCGGCGGGAGAGAGCCGGTCCCCGAACGCCTCGAGCACGCGGGAGCGCCAGGCGCGCGCGTGACCAGCGAGGTGGGGGACGAGCCGCACCGCCTCCTCCGGCGCGAAGCCGCGCGGCGCCGCGAGCGCGAAGGCGGCGGGGAGGAGCGCCTCGCGCAGGGGGGCGAGGAGCTCCCCGAGATCCACGTCCCCGCCGTCCGGCGCCCGGACCACGCCGGTGCGTGCCAGGTTGAGGGCGTAGCGGAGGGCCGCCTCGTCGGCGTCGGAGATGAACGGCGGGGAGGAGATCACGGCGCGGACGAGCGCCGCCTCGGCGTCCTCGAACGGGCGGCCGCGCGCCCGCAGCGCGTCGAGGGCCTCCTCGGTCACGCCACCACCACCGCGTCGAAGGCGCGGCGAACCGCGGCCGTCACCCGCGCATACTCGGCGAGGAACCGGCCGCCCGGATCCGGTCCAGCGAACCCGAGCCGGCGCGAGAGCTGCCGGAGCGCGGGCCCCTCCTCGGGCAGGTGGTCCACCCCGAAGTCGTGGACGATCCGGAGCCGGAGCTCGACCCGGCGCAGGAACTCGTAGCCCTCCGCGAGCGCGGCGAAGTCCGCCTCGCGCAGGAGCCCGGCGTGGCGGAGCCTGCGGAGCGCGTCCGGGGTGGAGCCGGTGCGGATCTGCGGGTGGTCGTGGCCGTGCGCGAGCTGGAGGAACTGCGCCGCGAACTCGACGTCGACGAGGCCGCCGTGGCCGGTCTTCGGGTTCTTCCCGCGGGACGCCTCGCGCCCCACCTCGGTCTCCATCCGCTCCCGCATCCGCCGGATCTCCGCGGCGAGCGGCGCACGGTCCTCGCGGAGCCCGTACACGACCGGCAGGAGCACGCGCTCCCGGATCTCCGCGAAGAGGGCGGGGTCCCCCGCGACGTGTCGCGCCCGCAGGAGCGCCTGCCGCTCCCAGAGCTGGCTCTTCACCGCGTCCCCGTCGCCGGTGTGGTAGCGCGTGAACGCCTCCGTTCCGATGACGAGCGCGCCCTGGTTCCCCGACGGGCGCAGCCGCGTGTCGATCTGGTAGAGCCGTCCCTCCCGGAGCGGCATCTGGAGGAACGACATGAAGCGCTGCGCGAGCCGCGGGTACCGCTCGTGGCCCGCGGTCGCGCCCGAGCCGGGGTAGAGGAAGACGAGATCGAGGTCGGAGTGGTAGCCGAGCTCGCGCCCGCCGAGCTTGCCCATCCCGATGACGCAGAGCCGGCCGGGCGGCGCGACGCCCTTCGCCGCGGCCTCCGCCTCCGCGAGCGCGAGGCACCGCTCGAGCGACGCCTCCGCGAGCTCCGTGAGCTGCCCGGCGACGCTGGCGAGGTCGATCGTGCCGGCGATGTCGTGGATCGCGATCCGGAGGATCTCCTCGTCCTTGTAGCGGCGGAGCTCCCCGAGCCGCTGCTCGAGGAGTTCGTCGGCGCCGTGCGGGGTCTCGATCCCCGCGAGCCGCTCGTCGAGCTCGCGCCGGAAGGTCGCGCCGTCCTTCGCGAGGAGGACCTGGTCCTCGCGGAGCAGCATGTCGATGAGCTCCGGGTGCCGGAGGAAGCGCTTCGAGAGGAAGTCGGAGGTCCCGAAGAGCGACAGGAGGAGCCGCGAGACGCGCCGGTGCTCGGCGAGCATCCGGAAGTACGGCTCCGGGTTCTTGAGCGCGCCCGCGAAGTCGGAGAGGTGCGAGAGCGCCTGGTCGGGATCGGGCGTGCCCAGCGCGTCGGCGAGGAGCGCGACCGCCGCGGCGGGATCCCCGAGCGGCGAGAAGGGCGTGCGGCGCCGCGCCATCGCGTCGATCGCGGCGAGGACGCGGTCCGGGTCGACGAGCCCGCGGCGCGCGGCGACCTCGGCGCGGCGATCGCGCTCGACCTGCGGGTCGCCGAGGAGCGCGAGGTCCGGCTCGAGCGGCACGGCGCCCGCGCCGGTGCCGAGGAGCCCGTCGAACAGCACCGCGACCCGCTCCCGGTGCGTCGTGAGCGCCGCCTCGAAGGCCTCGACGCTCGGATACCCCATCGAGCGCGCGAGCCATCGGCGCTCGCCGCGGGGCGGCAGCCGGTGCGTCTGCGCCCCCTCCAGCATCTGCACGCGATGCTCGGCGCGGCGGAGGAAGAGGTACGCATCCGCGAGCCGATCGCGGTCGCGCGCCGGGACGACGCCCGCGAACAGGAGCCGGTCGAGCGCGGGCAGCACCGCGCGCTCGCGGAGCGCCCGCACCTCCTCGCGCCCCGCGTGGAGGAGCTGGAGCGAGGAGACGAAGAACTCCGCCTCGCGGATCCCGCCGCGCCCGAGCTTCAGGTCGTCCTTCCCCTCCGCCCCGGCGCGCGCGTCGATGCGCGCCTTCATCGCCAGGATCTCCTCGATCACGGTGAGGTCGAGGCTCCCTCGCCAGACGAACGGATCGAGGGCGCGGAGCAGCGCCTCGCCCGTCTCGAGATCGCCCGCGCCGGGGCGCGCCTTCACGAGCGCGCTCCGCTCCCAGGTGCGCCCGAACGTCTGGTAGTAGAGCTCGGCGGCGTGGACGCTGTTGACGATGGGGCCGTTCTGCCCGTCCGGTCGCAGGTTCAGGTCCACCCGGAAGACGAAGCCGTCCTCGGTCGGCCGCGCGATCGCCTCCGTGACGAGCTCCGCGAGCTTCGCGTAGTAGGCGAAGTGCGTGATCGACCGCTCCCCCTCCGTCTCGCCGTCGACGCCGTACACGTAGACGAGGTCCACGTCCGACGAGAAGTTCAGCTCGCGTGCGCCGAGCTTCCCCATCGCGAGCGCGCAGAAGCCGGCCCCGGGCTCGCGTCCCGCGAGCCCCGCAGGCGGCCCGTGGCGCCGGCGCAGGCGCGCGTCGTGGAACCGGATCGCCGCGTCGATGCAGGCGGTCGCGAGCGCGGAGAGCTCGCCCGTGACCTCGCTCACCCGCGCGCGCCGCAGGTCTCGGAGCGAGATCCGGACCACCTCCCGGGCGCGGACGCGGCGGAGGAGCCGCAGGAACCCCTCGACGTCGTCCGGATCCAGGCGGCGCGCGAGCCGTGCCAGGATCCGCCGCAGCGCCTCCTCGTCGCGCGGGCGCTGGAGGAGCGGCGACCGCGCCGCGCGGCGGAGCAGGCGCGGCTCACGGGCGAGGAGCGCCGGCAACATCGTGGACGACCCGGCGAGCACGGCGAGCGCCTCGAGCAGATCCTGCTCCTGCGGCGGGGCTCCCGCGGCGTCGGCGTAGCGCTCGATCCCGGCGAGGGCGAGGTCCGGATCGGGCGCGAGGCGCGCCGCGGCGACGAGCGCGTCGACCCGCTCCGGGTGGAGCCGCGCGAGCCGCGCGAGCCGCTCGGCGGAGGCCTCGGTGGGGTCCGCGGGCTCGAGGCCGGGGATGACGTGCGAGGGGAGCATGATCGGCGTCGGCGCTCACCCGCGGGGCTGCTCGCGCGAGACGAGGCCGTCCCGGACGGCAGCGTCGAGCCCCTCGCGGTCGAGCACGGTCAGTCCTCCGTCCCGTCGTCCGGCTCGGGCGCGCCGCGCCCCGCCCGCGACAGGCCGTGCTGCTTGATCTTCTTGTGGAGGTTTGTCCGCTCGACCCCGAGCGCCTGCGCCGCCTGGGTGATGTTCCAGTCGTGCTCCTCGAGCTTCTGGACGATGTAGTCGCGCTCCACGAGGTCGCGCAGGTCCTTCAGCGGCACCTCGCCATAGCGCGACAGGTCCGCGGCCCCCGGCGGCGGCACGGGCGCGGCGCGCGGGCCCACGACCTCGGGCACGTCCGCGGGCCCGATCCGGTCGCCGCTCATGATCACCATCCGCTCGCAGACGTTCCGGAGCTCGCGCACGTTCCCCGGCCAGCGGTGGGCGCGCAGCCGCTCGTAGACGGCGGGGTCGACCGGCTTCGGGCGCAGCCCCTCGCGCCGGCAGGCGAGCTGGATGAAGCGCTCCGCGAGCAGCGGCACGTCCTCGAGTCGATCGCGCAGGGCGGGCGCGCGGAGCGGCACCACCGCGAGCCGGAAGTAGAGGTCCTCGCGGAAGGTTCCGTTCCGGACCTCGGCCTCGAGATCCTTGTTGGTCGCGGCGACGATCCGCACGTCCACCTGGATCGCCTTCTCGCTGCCGACCCGCGTGATGTCGCCGGTCTGGAGCGCGCGCAGCACCTTCGCCTGCGCCGACGCGCTCATGTCGCCCACCTCGTCGAGGAAGAGCGTGCCCCCGTCCGCGACCTCGAACTGGCCGCGGCGGCGCGAGGCGGCGCCGGAGAAGGAGCCCTTCTCGTGGCCGAAGAGCTCGCTCTCGATGAGCTCCGACGGGATGGCCGCACAGTTCACCTTCACGAAGGGCCCCGCCGCCCGCTTCGAGCGCCGGTGGATCTCGGCCGCGATGAGCTCCTTGCCGGTCCCGGATTCCCCCGTGAGCAGGACGCGGCCGGTCGAGGGAGCGACCTTCCCGATCTCCTCCCGGAGCCTGCGCATCGCCGGGCTCTCGCCCAGCATCTCGTCGTCGAACCGCGGCTCGCGCGCGGCGAGGACGCGGTTCTCCCGGACGAGCGACCGCCGCTCGAGGCCGTTCCGGACCGAGGCGACGACGCGCGCTGCGTCGAACGGCTTCTCGAGGAAGTCGGCCGCGCCACGCTTCATCGCGTCCACCGCCTCGGCGGTCTCGGCGTGCCCGCTGATGACGATGACCGGGAGGTCGCGCCAGAGCGCGCGCGCCTTGTCGAGGAGCGCGAGCCCGTCCATCCCGGGGAGCCGGATGTCGAAGATCGCGAGGTCCACGGGCTCGGCGGCGAGCACCTCGAGCGCCCGCTCGGCGCTCTCCGCGTCGAGCACCGCCCAGCCCTCGCCCTCGAGCACGCTCCGCAGCGAGCGGCGGATGTTCGCCTCGTCGTCCACGACGAGGACCGAGCTCTTCCCGTCCATGCGGGAGAGTCTATCCGGCACGCCTCGGCGGGGGCTACCGCTCCGCGGGGCGGGAGAGGAGGACGAGGGACCGCGCCTCGACCGGGGCGGCGCCGCCGGCGGCGACGAGGTCGCGCTTCGCGTCGGTCGCCCCCGCGGTGTCGAGGAGGATCTCCCACTCGCGCCCCCAGACGACGTCCGGGAGCCGGTAGGTGACCGGCTCGTGCCAGGCGTTCATGAGGACGAGGAGCGAGTCGCCGACGATCCGCTCGCCGCGCTCGTCCACGCCGGCGATCGCGTCGCCGCCGAGCAGGAACCCGACCGAGCGGGCGTAGGGCTGCTGCCAGTCCTCCTCGGTCATCTCCGCGCCGTCGGGCCGGAACCAGGCGAGGTCCTTCAAGGACGAGTCCCACGGGAACGAGCCGCGGAAGAAGCGTCGCCGCTGCAGCACCGGCTGGGAGAGGCGGAGCTTCACGAGGCGGCGGGTGAACCCGAGCAGCGCTCGCCGGCGGTCGTCGAGGTCCCAGTCGAGCCAGGAGAGCTCGTTGTCCTGGCAGTAGGCGTTGTTGTTCCCCGCCTGCGTCTTCCCGAGCTCGTCGCCCGCCGCGATCATCGGGACGCCCTGGGACAGCAGCAGCGTCGAGAGGAGGTTCCGGATCTGGCGGTCGCGGAGCGTGAGCACCGTCGCGTCGTCGGTCTGCCCCTCGACGCCGCAGTTCCAGGAGTGGTTGTCGTCGGCGCCGTCGCGGTTCTCCTCGCCGTTGGCCTCGTTGTGCTTGTGCTCGTACGAGACGAGGTCGCGCAGCGTGAACCCGTCGTGCGCGGTCACGAAGTTCACCGACGCGAAGATCTTCCGGCCGGCCGCCTCGTAGAGATCGGCCGAGCCGGTCATCCGGTAGGCGAGCTCGCCCGCGAGCCGCTCGTCTCCCTTCCAGAACCGGCGCACGACGTCGCGGTACCGCGCGTTCCACTCCGACCAGCGGACCGGGAACGCGCCGACGTGGTAGCCGTCGTCGCCCACGTCCCAGGGCTCGGCGATGAGCTTCACGCGCTCGAGCACCGGGTCCTGGTGGACCGCCGTGAGGAAGCGCGAGCGGTCGTCGAACCGGGCCGGATCGCGCGACAGCGTGACGGCGAGGTCGAAGCGGAAGCCATCGACGTGCATCTGCTCCACCCAGTAGCGGAGCGAGTCCATCACGAGCTTGAGGGCCTGCGGCTCGGTGGTGTCGATCGAGTTCCCGCAGCCGGTGGTGTCCCGGTAGTAGCGCGGGTCCTCCTCGACGAGCCGGTAGTAGGTCGGGTTGTCGAGCCCCTTCAGCGAGAGGGTGGGGCCGAGGTGGTTCCCCTCGGCGGTGTGGTTGTAGACGACGTCGAGGATCACCTCGATCCCCGCGGCGTGGAGCGCCTTCACCATCTGGCGAAACTCGGTCACCTGCTCGCCGCGGCTGCCCCGCGCGTAGCGCTGCTCGGGGGCGAAGAAGCCGAGCGTCGAGTAGCCCCAGTAGTTGGTGAGGCCGCGCGCGCGGAGGAAGGGGTCGTCCACGAACTCGTGCACCGGGAGGAGCTCGACCGCGGTCACCCCGAGGCGGACGAGGTGGTCGATCGCGGCGGGGGAGGCGAGCCCGAGGTACGTCCCGCGCAGCTCGGGCGGGACCTTCGGGTGACGCGCCGTGAATCCCTTCACGTGCGCCTCGTAGATCACCGAACGGTGCCACGGTACCCGCGGCGGGCGGTCGTCGCCCCAGTCGAAGGCGCCGTTCACGACGACCCCCTTCGCCATCGCGGAGGCGCTGTCGCGGTCGTCGCGCGCGAGGTCCTGCTCGGGTGCGTCGAGGGGGTAGCCGTACACGGGCCCGGAGAAGTCGACCGCGCCGGAGATGGCGCGCGCGTAGGGGTCGACGAGGAGCTTCGCGGGGTTGAAGCGGAGGCCGGCCGCGGGCTCGTAGGGGCCGTGGGCCCTGTATCCGTAGAGCATCCCAGGCCGGACGCCGGCCAGGTAGGCGTGGAAGACGTGGCCCGTCTTCTCGTGGAAGCGGGCTCGGCGGGCCTCGGGCCCGGGATCACCCGGGTCGAACAGGCAGAGGTCCACCCGCTCCGCGTGGCGCGCGAAGACCGCGAAGTTCGTGCCGTTCGCGTCGGGCGTCGCTCCGAGCGGGTACGGGCGCCCTGGCCAGATGTGCTCGCCGTTCATCGGACTCCCGTCGCGAAGCCTGCCAAACTTGGGGACGGGGCGGACAGGCGGCAGGGCGGCCGCGGTCAGATCAGCTCGGAGCGCACCTCGTGCGCGGCGCGCCGCCCCGCGCGGCGCTCCCACGCCTCCCGCAGGAATCCCTCCAGCTCGCGCACCCGATGCGCCGCGGTGTGCTCCGCGATCACGCGCCGCCGGGCCCGTTCACCGAGCGCTCGCCGCTCCTCGTCCCCGAGCCCCTTCAGCGCGCGGAGCACGTCGCCCGACGTGCGGACGATGAGGATCTCGCGGCCGGGCTCGAAGAACGTCTCGATCCCGGGCCAGGGGTCGGTGAGGATGGGCGTCGCGCAGGCGGCGGCCTCGAAGAGCCGCACCGACGGCGACCAGCCCGCGCGGACCATGGCCGGGCGCGTCGCGTGGAGGGTGAAGCGTTGCGCCGCGTAGAAGCCGACGTGCGCGAACGGCGGGAGGTGCTCGATCCGCTCGACGTTCTCGGGCCAGCGGATCGTCGCCGGAACCTGCGGGACGGCGACGGCGAACCGCCGCGCCGGCCGTCGCCGCGCGGGCTCGACGAGGAGCTGGTCGAGCGTCGCCAGCCGGTCGGCGTCGTAGGGGCCGACGGTGCCGAGGTCCCAGCGCGGCGGGGCCGCCAGGGGCCGGTGCACCTCCGGATCGGCGCTGCCGTGGAGCGCGCGGGCGAGCGGCGCCCCGAGCTCGCGCTCGATCGCGGCGAGCGTCGGGCCGCCGGTGAAGGAGAGGTAGAGGTCGAGCCTCGGGACGAGCGCCGCGTCGAGGTCGTCGCACTCGCCGCGCCCGAGCCGCGCGAGCGTGACCGGCGTGTCGAGGTCGTAGAACGCGACGATCCCCCGAGCGAGCTCGAGCACGATGCGGAGCGCGGCCGCGCCCTCCCGCACGGAAGACCCGACGAGGACGAGGTCCGCCTCGCGCAGCGCGGCCGCGTGCGCCTCGCGCAGCTCGGCGAGGCTGCCGTAGAGCGCGGTGCGGCAGTACGTGGGGCGCGCCAGGTCGCGGTTCGCGGCGTGCCGGAGGACGTCGCGCTCGAGGAACAGGACGCGGTGGCCGCGCTCGGCGAGGGCGCGCACCAGGGCGCGCCAGGTGGTGGCGTGCTCGTTTCCCCAGGACGAGGTGATGGAGAGGCCGAGGACGACGACGTCGAGCCCGCTCACGCCGCGCCTCCGGGGGCGGCGGCGGGCTCCGCGGCGAGCGGGGCCCGGACGGGCGCCGGGGCGATCCCGAGAGCGGCCTCGACCTCCTCCGCCCGACGCGAGTAGGTGTGCTCGGCGAGGACGCGCCGGCGCGCGGCGAGCCCGATGCGCCGCGCGCGCGCGGGCGTGAGCCCGGCCAGGATCTCCGCCACCTCGGCGCCGTCTCGCGCGGGGAGCACCTCGGCGCCCGGCTCGAGGAAGAGGTCGAGCCCTTCCCATTCGTCGGTGACGACGCACGCGGCGGCGCCCGCGGCCTCGAAGACGCGCGTCGACGGCGAGAACCCGTTCCGGGCCAGGCCGTCGCGGCAGACGTTGAGCACCGCGAGCGGGGTCGAGTTGAAGGCGTTGTGGTCGGCCGTGCCGAGGTGCCCGAGGAGCCGGACGCTCGGCGGGAGGAGCTTGTCGCCCCAGCCTGCGCCGCCGAGGAGGAACCGGCGGGCGGGGAGGACCGCCGCGGGTCGGAAGAAGAACTCGTCCACGCGGGCCTCGCGGTCGGGCAGCCGGTTCGCGAGGAAGGCGAGGTGCGCGTCGAAGCGCGGATCGGGCGGCACCGGGTGGTGGGTCGACGAGTCGAGCGCGCTGTAGATCGCCACGCAGGCGCGCGCCCCGAGGGCTCGGTAGGCGCGGATCACGGGATCGCCGCCACCACGGGTGAAGACGAGATCGTAGCGGGGCACGAGGGCCCGGAACGGGTCGGACGGATCGCGCGCGAGCCGCTCCAGCGTCCCGGGCGCGTCCACGTCCCAGAACGCGACGCGGTTCCCGGGGCGGCGGAGGTCCAGCACCCGCCCCTCGAGCAGGGCGTCGTGCACGCCGACCCCGCTCGCCTTCACCACGAGGTCGGCCTCGCTCGCCTCCTCGAGGCAGCGCTCGAGATCCTCCGGGCGCGACGGGTCCCACACCACCGACCGCGCCCAGGGCGGATCCGGCAGGTCGCGGTGCGCCTGGCGCTCGAACGCGTCGGGCTCGTAGAACGCGAGGTCGTGCCCGCGGTCGTGGAGGGCGCGGGCGAGCCCGCGGTAGTAGGACGCCGCCCCGTTCCAGTACGACGACACGAGGCTCGAGGCGAAGAACGCGATTCGCAGCCGTTCGGGCATTGGCGTCGCGAAATGTATGCCCTCGCTCCCTCGGCCGCAGGATGCCCCGCGGGGCGCGCCCCACGCACTCTGAGTGCGGGATGGCGCCGCAGGCCCGAATGGGCCTCACCCTCCGCGGTCCACGCAAAGGGGGTGGCGCCGTCAGAACGCCGTCGGCTTCCCGGGCTCGAGCACGAGCACCTTCGCCTTCCCCTTGAGCGCCGCCTCGAGCTCCTTGGGCGTGCCCGTGAGCGCGGGGAAGGTCCCGAAGTGCATCGGGATCACGGTCTTCGCCCCCACGTAGCTCGCGGCGAGCGCCGCGCCGGCGGGGTCCATCGTGAAGTGGCCGCCGATGCAGGCGAGCATGAGGTCCACCTTCCCGTAGCGCTCCGGGATCAGCTTCATGTCGAGCGTCACGTCGGTGTCGCCCGTGTGGTAGACGGTCGGCCCGCCCTTCACGCGGATGACGAAGCCCACCGGGTTTCCGCCGCCCTGGTGGCCGCTCGCGTCGTTCACGTCGGAGGAGTGGATCGCCGAGACCATCGTCACCGTCGCGTCGCCGGCCTGGATCACGCCCCCGACGTTCCCGACCGTCTCGGTGCCCGCCTGCTTCTCGGGGAAGCCGCCGCGCACGAGCGCCCGGGCGAGATCGCCCGAGGCGATGAGCTTCGCGCCGGTCCGCTGGGCGAGCGCGATCGCGTCGCCGACGTGATCCGCGTGCCCGTGCGTCACGAGCACGTAGTCCACCTTCTCGAGCTTCGCGGCCGCCTCCGGGTCGGGCGTCCTCGGGTTCTTGAACCAGGGATCGATCGCCAGCACCGTCCCGCCGGGCGTCCGCATCACGAACGCCGAGTGCGAGTACCAGGTGATCTCGGTCTTGCCGCGGGCCGTGGCGGGCGGCGCCGCTTCCGCGGCTCCGACGACCGGAAGGGCGAGCGTTGCCGCGGCGAGCAGCGAGCACCAGCGTTCGAGCATCGGGGTCTCCCAGGGGGGAAAGAGGACGCTTCGAGCCCGTCGAGGGCGCGTGAGCGGCGATCTAGGCAGCGGGGCAGGCGCGTGCGTGCCCCTTGGCGGGGCGGGCGGGGCGGCGGGCGGGTCTGCGCCCGCGGTGCGGGCGGGCGCGCCCGTAACCCTTACGCCGGCGCGGCGGTGAAACTTACAGCCGCCGGGCACGCTCGACGCTCGCCATCGTCGTGATCCCCCTGGGAAACGGGCTCCTCCGGTGCGCGGACCACCCCCGGCACGCCCATTGCTCGGCGGGATGCGGGCCTCACGAAACTCGAACCCCGGAGGAGCGATGAATCGGACGACCGGCGCGAGCAGCACCCTCGACCAGTACCTCAGGGAGATCAACAAGGTCGCCCTCCTCACCGTGCAGGAGGAGCGGAGCCTCGCGCGAGACTTCAGGGACCAGGGGAACAAGCGGGCGGGCCACCGGCTCGTCGAGGCGAACCTCCGGTTCGTCGTGAAGGTGGCCTTCGAGTACCGGTCCTACGGCCTGCGGATGGCGGACCTCATCCAGGAGGGGAACATCGGCCTCA
>WNGL01014675.1_pt1 | contig 12370 bp, 9 predicted proteins | sample 5400591 | NCBI WGS metagenome assembly WNGL01 (sample SAMN13153377, study PRJNA577476) | soil metagenome | isolation source: 80 cm soil or saprolite under Garry oak tree replicate 1 | place: USA:California | collected 2016-06-15
CCCTCGCGGACGATCGCGCCGCGGTCGATGAGCATGCGGATGACCTCCTCGACGAAGAAGGGATTGCCCTCGGCCCTGGCGAGAATCAGGTCGCGCGTCTCATCGGCCAGCGATTCGATGGTGAGCAGGTTGCTGACCAGGGTGCGGCTGTCGTCGATGGACAGGGGGTCGAGGCGCATCTCAGTGAGGGCGTCGCCGTAGATCTCGCGCGCGCCCGCGATGAGCCGCCAGCCGGCTGCGGCGCGCTCCTGACGCGAGCTCAAAATGAAGAGGATCGGGAGGCCGGCCACCGTGGGCAGCAGGGTGAGGAGCGAGTCGGTGGAGGCGGAGTCGGCCCAGTGCAGGTCGTCGCACACGATTGCCACTGGGCCGGACGAGGCGGCCCCGCGGACGATCTGGATGGCGGCCGCATTGTAGCGCTTGATGGTCTCGACCTCGAGGTTGGAGATGCGGCCTCGCGCGTCGGGGGTGAGCTTCAAGGAGAGCAGGTGGCCGAGGTAGGCAAAGTGCTCGCGCCAGTCCTCAGCGGCATTGGACTGTAGGAAGGATTCGAGCGCGTCGGCCACCTGGGGCTCGTCCGTGGACTCGGTCACGCCGATGAGGGAGCGGACGAGGTCCAGCAGCAGGTGGTAGGGCATGGTCTCGCCGTACGAGAGGCAGCGGCCCTCGATCCAGCGTGGGGGATTGTCTTGGCCCTCTAGGCTCATGCGGAGCTCGGCCAGCAGGCGGCTCTTCCCCATCCCAGGCTCACCGAGGATGCAGGCGACGCGACCCTGCCCGGCCTTGACTACCTGGAACAGCTTCTCGAGCTGGCGAAGTTGCGAGTCGCGGCCGACCATCGGCGAGCTGACACCGGCGAGGCCGCGGGTGTGCACCGCGCCCTCCTTCAGGCTGGTGATCTGGTAGGCACGGACAGTTGCCGATTTGCCCTTGAGCTCGAGTTGACCGACGTCGACGGCCTCGACGAGCCCGCTGACGAAGCGGTGGGTGGCCGCGGTGATGAGAACGCTGCCGGGGCGCGCGGAGGCCTGCATGCGGGCGGCCACGTTGACCGTGTCACCCATCGCGGTGTACTCGGAGGCTGTCTCGGTGCCAACGATGCCAACCACAACCGGGCCGGTGTTGATGCCAACCCTCACCCGAAGCTTGTCAGCCTCTGAAACGTGCTTGCTCGCGTCGAGCTCGTCGATGGCGCGAACCAGGTCGAGGCCGCAACGCACGGCGCGCTCGGGGTCGTCCTCGTGGGCGGTTGGGGCTCCGAAGAAGGCCAGGACTCCGTCGCCCATGAGGCGGGCAATGGTGCCGCCGTAGCGCTCGATGGTCCCGTTCATGCGCTGGAAAGCCTCGCCAACGAGTGTCGTCCAGTCCTCGGGATCGAGCCTCTCCGCGATTGAGGTCGACCCCGCGATGTCGGCAAACAGAACCGTAATCGGGCGTCGCTCGCTGACTCCTGTTCCACGCGCTCGATCGTCAGCACCTGAAATGGCCATCCGGTGAAATGCTAAGGCCGACGCTGTGCAAGATCTGCAAGCCAGCGCCAAGCCTGGAATTCGATCTCGCGCCGGCCGTGAACAGTGGCCGTCGATGGCTCTCTTGTCGCCAGCACCTAGGCGGCCTGACGTGACCTTCCCCTCGGCGAAGCGGTCACGCGCGGTCACGTTCGAAACGTGGCTGAAGCGAGAGAGTGTGAACCAATGCCGGGGATGCCTACCAGTCGGCTGCGCGAAGTAAGCGGGCCGCTCGGCATTTCCGCCAATTCAGCTCAAAGATGTAACGGGCTGGGGAGCGGTCCGCTATGGCCACCATACGCCTCGTTGTTCAGTGCGTCCGACCGACAATAAGTAGCCCGACCGTCACAGATGCGATCAGACTGGCGGATGTGGGATGCCCCGCCTTTAGGGGCATCGTCGGCCGCAGGGCCCAAAAGGCCCGGGCCCTAGCGGAGGTGGGAGATTTCGGAGGTGGAAAGTCATGTCTGTCTACGAGTTCGAGTGCAAGGCGTGCGGCAAGCACTTTGAGGTAAGCGTCCCGATCAGTGAACACGACCGACTGAAGAAACGGCCGCCAAAGTGCCCCGAATGCGGCAGGTCGCGGGTGCAGCAGCTGGTCTCGAACTTCAGCACCAAAGCGCCAAGCAAGTACTGACTCGCTCGCTCAGACGACGGGCCGCGCGACTGACGTTTCGAGGCCGTGCATTTAGCCGGCTCACTAACAAAGAAGATGGAGGTTGCAGATGAACGCAGAGGACTTTCCCGCGCCGAAGGTAGGTTTCGTCATCACCCATTTTCTAGTCGTTTCCGATCAGGACCGATCACGAGATTTCTATCGGACGCTATTCGAAGGGCAGGTTCTGCTGGAGCGCGACCCGGTGATCATGAAGGTGGCCAACACGTGGCTGATCCTCAATGTGGGCGGCGGCCCTACGGACGACAAGCCCACCGTCACTCTCGCCACCCCGCCCGACCCAAACCGCACAAGCGCATTCCTCAACATTCGCGTCGCTGATATCGACAAGATCTACAAGGAATGGTCGGCGAAGGGCGCCGAGTTCCTCACCGAGCCGAAGAAACATGAACGCGAGATCCGCGCGTATGTCCGGGACCCCGACGGCCACCTGATCGAGGTCGGTCAAGCCACTGGCACACTCACCTGACCCGGATAACTTCCCGCCCGTTTGCGCAAGGTCGAGGAGGGATTGACCACCAGGTTCGCCGCCCTGTAAGCTCAACCAAATGGTTGAATATCCGCCTGAGCGGCTTGACGGGGTGTATGCAGCCCTTGCGCATCCCGTTCGACGCACTTTGCTTGAGCACCTCCGGCTCCGGGAGGCGCGGGTAACCGAGCTCGCTTTCCCGTTCGCCATCTCGCTGGAAGCTGTTTCGAAGCACATTCGCGTTCTGGAATCAGCGGGGCTGGTGCGACGAACAATCCATGGTCGGGAACATCAGCTGGCGCTGGAACCTACTCCCTTGATAGGCGCAGCCACCTGGCTGGACCGTTATCGAAGCTTTTGGGAGACCAGGCTGGACCTTCTGGAGGCCAAATTGCGATCTGAGGGAAGACCATGAGTGGCCCAGGCGCGCTGGAAATCCGGCGCAAGTTGCCGGCAGGAGCGGCTGAGGTCTTCGAATGGTGGACGGACGCCGATCGGTTACGGCAGTGGATGTCGCCGGTCGGCGCGGTAGAAGCCGAGGTGGACCTGCGGGTCGGAGGAGCTTTGCGAATCGTGATGAGGCACGAAGGCACCGTGATCGAACACCTCGGTAAGTACCTCGAGATCGAACCGCCGCGGCGTCTGGTGTTCACCTGGGTATCGCCCTTCACCGGCCCGGACCCCAGCCTTGTCACGGTTGAACTAGAGCCGGACGGCCCGATGGCTACCAACCTCCGCATCATCCACACCGACCTGCCTGAATCGGTCGCGACTTCCCATCGGGACGGCTGGGGAGCAATGCTCGATCACTTGTCCGGCTGCTTGCTCGCTGCAGGCGCTCGATGATCCCGCTGTTGGAACATCACGAGACACGAGGAGGCTCAGAACAACTTTGGCTGTAGACGTGCTGACGGAAATCGTGATAAACAGCCCGCGAGACGTAGTCGCCGTTTACGCGGCTAATCCGACTAACGCGCCAGAGTGGTACGTGAACATCGATTCGGTCGAATGGAAGACTGCACCTCTCGTCCAGGTCGGTTCGCGGATGGCATTTGTCGCCCGATTTCTTGGGCGCCGCTTGGCCTACACATACGAAATCATCGACTTAGTTCCTGGTGAGCGACTCGTAATGCGCACCGCACAAGGGCCATTTCCAATGGAAACGACGTACACATGGGAGGACGTCGGCGATAGCTTCACGCGGATGACACTTCGAAACCGCGGCGAGCCAAGCGGATTCTCAAAGGTCAGCGCTCCGCTGATGGCGGCTGCCATGCGCCGTGCGAATCGCAAAGACCTCGTTGCCTTAAAGCGGCTGATGGAACGGACCTGATCAGCCGGTTGCCGCTTCGGCGTGCAGCAGTCGCTAGCGCCTCACATTCGGCGGTGCTCAAGCATGCTTGTGCGCCCGAATTGAGTTGCCGAGGGTACTCAACCGTGAACGCGGGCACGATGGACCGATCACCTTCTTCTAAGGTCCATGTGATCCGCCACACGAGCCATGGCACCAGCGAGGACGACAATCGCGGCGCGCTCGCTGTACGAGAGTCTCGGCTTCACATCAGCAAGAACCTGAGTGGTCGGATCAGAGGTCGCGCTCGTTGGGCGACCTCTATGGTGCCGACGGCGGACCCGAACCCCGCCGGTAGCCGAATCCGGCCACGTGGGGATTACACCCATGCACACCTAAAAGAAGGCAGGTCAGGAGGTAGCCCCACGAGCCCGAAAAGGTCCTCCACGTTATCGAATGAAAGGGCGGGCGACTACCGCCCGCCCTTGATTGCGCCTAAGAAACCGACGCGCTGAAAACGTCCGTCGGATTCGTGTTGCTCGTCGACGTGGTGTTGCTGCTCGCCGGAGCGCACAGCGGATTGCTCGTCGGGTAGGGAGCGTCGCAGTTGGTCTTGACGAAGACCGCCAGGAAGCCCGTCCCGCTCGGCTGCAGGCCCTCGTAGTCGCCGAGGAAGAAACCACGCGCGACCGGCGCGGTTCGGAGGTCGAACGAGCCTGCGATGTGCTGCTCGGGCCCCCATGTCGCACCTCCGTCGTTCGAAACCTGCGCCCAGTAATCGGTCGGCCAGTGGGCGGTGTCCCCCGGCGCCAGGTTACGGGTGTCGTAGTAGGTCACCGCGACCTTGCCGCCGTTCACCGCCAACGTTGGCGTAAAGGTCGGCAGGCCCGAGGCGAGGTTGTGCACCACGGATGGGCTCGCCCAGGTGGCGCCGCCATCGCTTGAGCTCGTGAGAAGGATCTCGTCATCCCATGCGCCGCTACTCTGCTTCAGCTGCTTCTGGTAGTTCGTGGAGCTCTCGTAGACCACGTAGAGCTTGCCGTTCGAAGGATCGATGGCGACCTCTTCCAGCCCGTCACCAACCCGCGCAGGCTCCCCGGTGTTGGGGTCGCGAACGCCAAGGCTGTTGAACGGGGCGATGACCTGCGGCTGCGTCCAGGTGTCGCCGCCGTCCGTCGACTTGACGAACGCGAGGAACGCGTTGCTGCGCGTTCCCTGGAACGGCGTGTTCGGCGAAACGATCAGGTCGGTGAAGTCGTATAGCGTGCCGTTGCGCGGGTCGACGACGATGATGTTGCCGATCGTCTGGGTGCGGTTCTTGGTGTCGATGATGATCTGGGCCTGGCTCCACGTCCTCCCACCGTCGGTCGTCTTGGAGAAGTACGCCGGTCCGGTGTAGGCCTGCGTGTGGGGGTTGTCGTCAGGGTTGTCGGTCGCTAGGAGCAGCGTGTCCCAGGTGGTATACGCGGTGCCGGCCTTGACGGGGTCCGCCGTGGTCGAGTTCTTGTCGGTGCTCTTGTCGTTGGTGTCGAAGAACCCGCCGGGAATCCGCTGGATGTGGTCCCAGGTGGCGCCTCCGTCCACGGAGCGCGCGGCCACGACGGCATTGGCCCCGTTGGGCACCTGGATGTTGAACGAGAGCGCCGAAAAGTAGGCGGTGCCGTCAGGACCGATGGACACCCACGGGTCCGAGGCCCTGAAGTAGCCGGCAAGGGACGGATCAACGGGAGCAGGCCCACATGCGTTCAGCGAAATGGTGGTCTCGCTCCACGTGTTGCCGCTGTTGGTCGAGAAACCGATTCCGATCCCGTGCGCGCCACCGTTCGACTTCCGGTCCTCGTGCCACGCGGCGATCGCGTTGCTCCCGTGGACGGCCACCTGCGGTTCCACCTCCGCGTTGTTGAACGTCCTGCCGGTCAGCGAGTTGTCGTGCGACGAGCAGGCCGCCGCATACGGTGACGGCCCGCTGATGAGCACTGGCGGACCGGCGGCCAGCGCTGTGCTCGACGTGATGAGCGCGAGTGCGCTCGAAAGGGCAAAAATCCAGACGGCTCTACCAAGCAATTTCACAATCCCCCTTTGTGAGCATTAACCCCAGCCTGCAACCCTTCAAGTTAATCCCTGCCCATCAGGAAGTGCAACTTGGTCCTTCCACCTAGAGGAAGACGCACCAACGTCACCAAAGCTCGCCTACCCTCTGGCTGTGAACTGCATTTCGCCGCCATGGCCGTCATGCCTCAGGCGCTCGCCTTGTCGAGCCGTTGTAGCAGCTCGTGTGCGGCTAGCTCGATCTCCTTGTGACGCCACTCCGCAGCCCGGTACTGACAGGCGATCAGGCCGGTTCGATGAACCCGCCGAAAGTCACCATAGACGAACGCGTACCGGCTCTTGGTCTCGTCAGTCGCTTCCTCGTTAAGGCCGAGGTGCCATTCGCCGTACTCATTCCAGGTGTGTCCTATAAGGAACGCGTTCTCATCGTGCGCTCCAGGCTGAACTTCGCCCCAGTTGCTGTCGAGCACGTACTGGCGAGCGTCGATTAGACGGCGAGCGTGCACGATGGCGCGGTCATTGACCAAGTACGTAGCCATGTCATCAGTATGAGAAGGCCTCAGGACTTAGCCCGATGACCAAGACGGTTCCTGTTCCCGACCATGATCCGCTGAGAACCGGGACTCCCCGGCGCGAAGCAAAGGTTTGGGGCAAAGCGGGATCAGCCGCAAAAAGCCTGGCTAGTCCAGGGTGCCACCATCGAGACCGGCATCGAGCCACCGCGCTCGAGCACCTGTGCGACCCCAAGTGGGAACGTCGGAGAGGTGCTGCCAGCGGCCGAGATCATGAACCGATTGGCGGGCGAGGCCCTGGAGGCACTAGCAGCAGCCTGTCGGCGTTGACCCGTCGCGTCAACCGCAGGGATCGCAATGCTTAGGAGTTAGTCGCGCTCATCTCAAAACTATGGTCGATGTCGGCAAAGTTGAGGCTCTGCCTGCTGCCGATACTCGAACGATTCCTTCGAGTGAGTTTTGAGCCGGCCGACCACGTGACCCGCTCGAACGCAAGGAAACCCCAGAACCAATCGTTGCACTGAGTGAACGGTTGAGCGAGAGAGTCAATCGGGTAATGGGCGAGCTGGTTGAGCTAGGCGCTGTTCGGCCCCGCCTACTCGCCGACGACACTATCGAGTTGCGTCCTTGGCCAGCATCGCCCGAACTCTCGCAGAAAGTCAGTGAGATTTTCGAGCGAGCGGGAGTGGAAGAGCTGCGGCCATGGGTGTGGGGAGTTTTGAAGGCAGACGATGTAACTCGGCGGCGGTCGTCTCGGGCCGTCCGTATGCGCACGTTAGCCGCGCTGGCGCTGGTTGGCACTTTGGTTGGCGCTTTGGTTGGCGTCCTCGAGTTCCGACGAGCGAGGTTGAGCGACTAAGCAAACACTGAGCAGTCGAAGCCAATATTTTGGCCGGTGGGTCAGCCTGGACCTTTTGCAGATCAGACGCGAAAGTTCTTCAGATAGTCAATCGTCGTGGAAATGTCTTATTCAGGTTGCACCTGCGCGCAGGCTCGACCGGGTTCCGTTTTCTATTAAGCCATGTCCACTCGAAGCCATGGATTCAACTCCCTAGAAATCGAGCGAAGGCGACTCGCAACACAACGATCTCATCGATCTCAACCGAGATCAAGAGGAACTCAAGCTCACGGTCCCCGTGATCTAGTTTGGGCATCAGCGCTCCGACGATGAAGCGCAGGCAGTCGTAAACGCAGGCAAGGAGCAAGACCGCCAGGCACGGTAACCGACGACTCGCTCAAGCCGCTGGTAACGGCGGCGTGATAATTGCATCCCACACCTTGGATTGTCGCGACCTTGGGAAGAAGCCCCGGCATACTTACTCAGTGCTTGACAGCACCAACATCCGCGAGCAGCGAGAAGCAACGGTCCGCGAACACATGGAGGCCGAGAACGCGCACGACTTCGACCGGTGCATCGCCGCCTTCGCACATCCGCGTTACGAGATAGTTGCCACTGGAGAGATCTGGGACGGCCACTCCGGCGTAAATGCTCTCCTCCTGGAGAACAAGAAAGGGTTCCCAGATTTCCAGTTTCACCCAGAGTCATTCCATCACGCGCCCGACGCAGTGATCGTGGAGGGTCGGTTCACCGGCACCCAGCGTGGAAATTGGCGCGGCCTGCCACCGACCGGCCGCAAGGTCGACTTCCGCCTGATCATCGTCTTCGTTTTCAATGGTGACCAGATGATTTGCGAGAGGACCTATTTCGACATCGGCACCCCTCTGACGCAACTGGGCGTGGCCCGGGACCCCAATTCCCACGCTGGTAAGATCGCGACTGCGCTCAATCATCCGGTCGTCATCGGCAAGGCAGTCATCCGATTGATGCTGCGACGGCAGCCGGCGTGATCAAGATCGGGACCGTAATCGAGAGCCCTCAGACAGGCGAACGCCTCGTGTTTCGATCGACGGCCGAGTCTTCCGACGGGGAGTTGTTTCGGGCCGAGCTAACTACGCAGCCTGGCCCGTATGTCGTCAGGTCGCACCTGCACCCGAGCCAGGAGGAGCGCTTTGTGGTACTCGAAGGCGCTTATGGGTACAAGATCGGCAATCGGACAGGGAGTGGCGGTCCGGGTGAGGTCATCGTTTGCCCTGTCGGCGTCCCCCACAGTCAGTGGAATGCCGGGCCGGGCGTGATGCGGATCTACTACGAGCACCGTCCGGCGCTCGAGTCGGCAGAACTGTTCTTCGAGACATACTTTGGACTAAGCCGTGATGGAAAGCTTCTCCCTTCGGGCGACATGCATCTTCTGCAAGCAACCGTGCTCCTGACCGTGGTCGCCGATTTCATACGGATCGCGAACCCACCGCTGTTCGTGCAACATCTCGCGTTTCCCGCGCTCGGTCGAAATCCTATCGGTCAGACGACCCTACTTTGAGATGTGACTCCCATAAGCTGCCGCCGCTTTTCGCCTGACTTACGAATTTAGCCTCGGGCTACGTGACCGAAGATGATCGCTAAGACGCCACCTACTAGCGGGGAGACAAACCACGAAACGATTCCGAAAACCAGCGATGCGACGGCGGAGGTATTCGTTCGAGGGCCGTATATGTAGACGGCAGGTGATGTGGGCGCCATCTGTTGATAGGCGCCTGGCATGCTTGCGGTCAATTGATGGAGAGGTTGCGGAGCAGTGCTCGTAATTGGGACTGGGACCCATTTCGATCCATCCCACCACCATTTGCCGTCAGTACTGCTTGGCGTGATGCGCAGGTCGGCTACTTGGATGCGCGCCTTCCATCTCGCGGAAAGAACTCCCCGATCGGAAGCAGTAGCCCAAAAAGGGACAGCACGATGAAAACGACTTGGTGGACGTGATCTCGGCCGGGTGGCAGGTCGCCCACTAGGTGAGCCGTCCAGAAGAAGGGGTAGTAGCACAAGGAAAAGAAGGCCCAACGTTCCCGCCTCCTGAACGCGGTCACGCTGATCATGGCGCCGAAGAGGCCCATTCCAATTGACGCTGCACCAATAGCCCTTAGGTATTGCTCGTCAGAGCCGCGTATGAATAGCACGACGACGCCGAATACGAGCGTCGCGAGGCCGGTGACCAGAAGAGCGATCCAACTCACTGTGAAACGGAAACTGTCGTGTTGGGTCATCGCTATATCGTGCCGGGTGGCAACGAGCAGTCGTGTGCGGCCTGGTTGAGCCGAGGTCGACTAGCCTTCCCGGGCGAGACCTTGCGAACCCGCGATTTTCGAAGCGGGTGCCTCACGGTCCTGACCTACGGCACCGTGCGCCCTTGGTTCGAAGCCGCTGCGCCGCCACGATTGTGCCCGAACGAGTTCGGGCCCGCCTCACAGAATGACTACTTCACGCTCATCTGCGTGAGTTCGCGCCGAGTCTGTGATTCGACGGCTGATTCACCGACTCCCGGCAGGCGTGGAAAATCGCCGACTTTGAATTCCAGAATGGTGCGGGGCCTCACGGTTCCGAAACGTCGTGGTCGACGGCTCACGCCAATAACACCGTGCGGATTACGAAGCATGAGGGCAGTGCTTGACCTCGACCGCCCCTCCACGACGCCACTTAAGCGGGCCGTACCCGAATCGTCATCGGCATCGGAAGACCCGAGCTTGCCGTCGAGCGACCAACCGGAGTCGCTGACCAGGCGATCACGGAGCCCGCAAGCCACGCTAAAAGAACAATGGATGTACAAAGGATGTAGAAAGGATGTACGGGCTCAGGCCCTCGTGGGCGACGGGGTCAGTTTCGAATTTACAATTGGCTCCGGACCAGGGATTCGAACCCTGAACCTTGCGGTTAACAGATCGCTGCGCCCCATTCAGAAACCGCGGTCTGAATTCGCCGAGTGCCGTTGAGTGCCACCATTTGCCACGGTTTGTCACCGGCGTTGCTGTACGGTGGAGTCGACGTTGTTGTAGTATTAGGCAACAATGCTTACGGTCCCCGAGGCTGCCCGCTGGACTAGACGTGACCCCGAAACGGTGCGCCGCTGGATCCGTTCCGGCCGACTAAAGGCGACGAGAATCGGTACTCAACACCTAATCGACGAGGAAGATTTGGCCCGCGTCGTCAGAGATGCGCCATTACCACTTCCAGCATCTTGGCAAAAGACAGCCACCGGTGAGCGCATGCCGCACGTCTTGGCTGCGATTCGGTCGTCGCGCGCCGGCCGCTGACGTGCTGGTTATTGACGCTGCGGTCGTAGTCACAGTCTGCCTGTCCGAGAGTGGTTGGAAGTCTTTAGGCCGAGAAGAGCTGGTCGCGCCTCATCTGATGTGGTCTGAGGCGTCGTCGGTGATGCATGAATTGCGCTGGCGCAAGGAAATCTCAGGTGAGCTATCTGCAATCGGGCTCGACCGACTCGCATCAGCCGACGTCAGCCCGCGGCGCCCTAAAGGCCTCATCGAAGAGGCATGGCGCATTGCTGACCGACTGGGATGGGCAAAGACTTACGACGCTGAGTATCTCGCCCTAGCGCGATTGTTGAGATGCCGTCTGCTGACGATCGATGCGAAGCTGAAGGCTTCTGGGTCAGATTTCGTCGAAGTCATCGGGCCCGCCGACCTCTTCTAGCAACGCTTGCGCCGTCTTGGCCACCTCAAGGCGCCGGGCACATTAGTAGAGGACGCGCGCGAGGTCTACTCCAACGCCGTTCTGAGACGAGGTCTTGGGGGCTTGGGTTTGCGAGTCCCGCAAACGGTTATGAAGACCGCCGCGGCCGATTTGTGTTCGAAACGGCCCCTGGGACGGCATGTCGCGCAAGCTTCTCGCGCCGGCGGCGTCAGCCTGCTGCTCGTTCGGCGTCTAGTCGACCCGCACTAGCCTCGACTGGCGGCAATAAGATCGGGGCCATAGGATGACCGCGACCCATCCAGCACCGCGTCTCACCGTCCAGGAAAGGATCGCTCGTGGGCGGGCGGCACGCGCAAGGGTTCCCCGCTCCAGTCACGCGGCGTTTGCCCCATCGCCGCGCCGTCCCGATCCGGTTACGTTGCTCGAGACGCAGGCGGCGCCGAGAGTTCCGGAATTGGTCGCCATCCGGTACAGGCGGATGCTCGCATCGCCCTTCACGTTCTTTCGGGGCGCGGCGCTTGTGATGGCAGCCGACCTGGCGTCGATGCCTGACTCTGGGATCCGGGCGCAGAGTTGCGGCGACGCGCACCTCGCCAACTTCGGCGCGTACGCGTCTCCTGAGCGACGAATGGTGTTCGACGTCAACGACTTCGACGAGACGCTGCCTGGCCCATGGGAGTGGGACATCAAGCGACTGGTCGCCAGCCTTGCGGTCGCGGGGCGCATCAACAACCACTCGGCTGCCGTCCGACAGTCCATCACGACAGCTGCCGTCGCCGAGTACCGGATGGCGATGAACCGATTCGCCGCTATGCCGACGATTGACGTCTGGTATTCCCATATCGATCTCGACGACCTTCTGTCTCAAGTCAAGCGCGAGCTGCAACCAGCGGAGTACAAAAGGCTCACCCAGGACCTGGCCCAGGCGCGCAATCGCGACAACGAGCACACCTTTTCGAAGTTGACGCACATCGGGGACGGCGCTCCGCGGATCGTCAGTGATCCGCCGCTGGTAGTGCCGCTATCCGAACTTTATTCGAAGCTCGAAGCCGATCGGGTCCTGCGCATCCTGGCCGAAGTGAAGCGCGGGTACCTGGCAACGCTCTCCAACGATCGCCGGCAACTGCTCGCGGGGTACCAGCTCATCGAAGGAGCGCGCAAGGTTGTGGGAATTGGAAGCGTCGGTACCCGGACCTGGATCATGCTGCTGGTCGGGAAAGACGACTCCGATCACCTCGTCCTTCAGGCGAAAGAGACCGAACGCTCGGTGTTGGAGCAGTTCGCGGGTCCGAGCGAATTCCGGTATCACGGCGAGCGCGTTGTCA
>WNGL01008028.1_pt1 | contig 12367 bp, 8 predicted proteins | sample 5400591 | NCBI WGS metagenome assembly WNGL01 (sample SAMN13153377, study PRJNA577476) | soil metagenome | isolation source: 80 cm soil or saprolite under Garry oak tree replicate 1 | place: USA:California | collected 2016-06-15
GGAATTGATGATCGCGCCGGTGCACTTGGAACATCTCGGCACGATCGAAACCGTCGCCGTGATGAAGGCCGAATTAATCGAAGGTCTGAAGCCCGGTGGCGTCGCGGTGCTCAATGCGGATGATGAACTTGTTATGGAAATGAAGTCAAAAACAAACGGGCCGGTGCTAACTTTCGGCCTCGAAAACAAGGCCGACGTAACCGCGAGCGGAATCGACTCGTCACGCTTTGGTTCAATTCGCTTTCGTTTGCAAACGCCAATGGGCGCAGCGGCGGCCGAATTGCCGATGACGGGACGCCACAATCTGATGAACGCGCTGGCAGCGTCAGCGGTGGCCACGGCCCTGAAGGTCAAGCCTGAGTTGATCGCCGATGCGTTGCGAACGGCGAAACCACCACGAATGCGCGGTGAGGTTCTGGATTTTGCAGCCGGTTTCACCGTGGTCGATGATTCCTACAACTCGAATCCGCGTTCGCTGCTTAGTATGACGCGGACGTTGGCTGAGGCGAGTAAGAACGTAAAACGACGCCTCGTGATTGCCGGCGAGATGCTCGAGCTTGGACCGGAATCTGCGGAGATGCATCGGGAAGCGGGCCGCGAGATCGCGAGACTCGGCATCGATGTTTTATGGGGCGTGCGCGGGCTCGCGAAAGGAATCGTTGCGGGCGCGCAGGAAGAGAGACTGGCCGCGACGCGGTTCTTTGAAAGCTCTGACGATGCGGCAACCGCTGCGCTTGATGAAGTTCGCGCCGGTGATTTGATCCTTGTCAAAGGCTCGCGGAGTGTGGAAACAGACAAGATCGTTGCGGCGTTGAAACAGAGGTTTCCGGTCGCGGGCGGAGACAAGCGGTAGCGCCGGTCAGTTGTCAGTGGTCAGTTGTTAGTTGAGGCGCCACTGACACCGGACCACTGACGACTGACGAAATGATTTACTACATCTTTTACGAGCTAATCTATGGCCATTTCAAGGATCAGGATTGGTGGCTCGTAAAAGCTCTGAATGTTTTTCAATACGTCACTTTCCGGACCGCGTATGGGGCGGTCACGGCCATGCTGATCGCGCTCTTGTCGGGGCGCAAAGTTATCAACGGATTGAAGAGATGGAACATCGGCCAGCAAATTCGCGAAGAAGGTCCTCAGGCGCATATCGCCAAGCGCGACACACCGACGATGGGTGGGTTGCTGGTCATCGCTTCAGTAATCATTTCGACTTTGTTATGGGCACGGCTCAACGGTCTTTATGTTTGGATCATAATCATCGCGACCCTGGCGTTCGGAGCCGTGGGGTTCGCCGACGATTATCTAAAGCTGGTGAAGCAGCGCAGCCTCGGCCTAACTGGACGTCAGAAACTGGCGCTGCAATTGGTAATCGCTTTTGGCGTATGGCTGGCGTTGTATGTCTCGACCAGGTATTTCGCGACCAAGTATTCGTGGAACGTCAGCATTCCGTTTTTCAAAGCTACCGCCGATCCGAATCCAGCGACAAGCATCAGCTATGTTGGCCCGTATCTGTATCTTGCGCTGGTGGTAATCGTGCTGCTCGGTTCCACGAACGCGGTGAACTTGACGGATGGACTGGATGGCCTGGCAATCAGCGTAACCTTCATCGCGATGGCGGCGCTCACCGTCTTTACTTATTTGAGCGGCGATGCGCGCTGGGCGAGTTATCTGGATCTGACGCATCGTCCGGAGGCAGCGGAGCTTACCGTTTTTTGCGGCGCGATGGCCGGCGCGAGCCTCGGATTTCTCTGGTTCAATGCGCCACCCGCAGAAGTTTTCATGGGCGACGTTGGCAGCCTGGCGATCGGCGGCGCGGTCGGCACGATCGCAGTGCTGACCAAACAGGAATTCATGCTGTTGATGGTGGGCGGCGTGTTTGTGCTGGAAGCATTCTCGGTGATGCTGCAAGTGAGCGTCTTCAAAATGACGAAGCGCACGAGCGGCGTTGGCCGGCGCGTCTTCAAAATGACCCCGTTGCATCATCACTTCGAGATGATCGGCTGGAAAGAGCCGAAGATCGTTTTTCGATTCTTGATTCTGGCGATCTTATTCGCCTTGCTTAGCTTATCAACACTGAAATTGCGGTAATGAAATCGGCCACAGAGACACAGAGGCACAGAGAATGAAAGAGAAAACGACAGCTGCCAAATCGGATCTTTCTGGTTGACATCGCTCTGTGTCTCTGCGTCTCTGTGGCTAATCGATGAAATTAGCGGGCAGGAAAGCTTTGGTGATCGGCGCGGCCCGCAGCGGCATTGCCAGCGCCCGCTTTCTGGCACAGCGCGGTGCAATCGTCGCGCTTAACGATCGCAAGCCGCTGGCTGAGTGGTCGCCGGAAGCGCTGGCTTTGAAAACTGAAGGCGTGGGCCAGTTCGCGGGCGATCCACCGGCCTTGCTTTTAGACCAGGTTGATTTGGTGGTGGTCAGCCCGGGCGTGCCGACCAGGGCCATCCCGATTCGGTACGCCGACCGCCGCGGCGCCGAAGTGATCGGCGAGATCGAACTTGCCTCGCGTTTCCTGCGCGGGGGCATCGTGGCGATTACGGGAACGAACGGAAAGACGACGACCACCAGTTTGATCGGAGCCATGCTGAAGGATGCTGGGATGAAAGTTCAAGTGGGCGGGAACATCGGCACACCGCTGATTTCAATGGTCGAGTCATCGCGCGACGATGGCTGGACCGTGGCTGAAGTTTCGAGCTTTCAGTTGGAAACGATCGTTGATTTTCATCCGACCGTCGCTGCCGTGCTAAACGTTACGCCTAATCACCTGGATCGTTATGATTCGCTGATGGACTATGCCGCGGCGAAACTTGGGATCTTTCGCAATCAAACGACGGGAGATGTGGCGATTCTTAACGCCGACGACGAAATCGTTTCGTCTTGGGCGAGTGGATTGCGCGCGAAAGTTGTTCAGTTCAGCGTGAAGCGCGAACTGAACGCGGGGTTGTTTCTGCACGGAAGGGAATTAGTGTCAAGAACCGAAGAGGGTGAGCGAGTGTTGGCGACTCGCGATGAAATGCGACTGCGCGGTACTCACAACGTCGAGAATGTACTGGCGGCGATGGCCGCGTGTCAGACGTTCGGCTTGCCGTCTGAATCCCTGCGGCGAACAATTCAGCGATTTCGCCCGGTGGAACATCGTCTGGAGGAAGTTGCCGAAATAGAGGGCGTGCGCTTTTTCAACGATTCAAAAGCTACCAGCGTGGACGCCACGATGAAAGCGCTGGAAGCATTTTCAGACGGCCCCGGCAAGATCGTTCTGATTCTCGGAGGCCGAGGTAAGCAGGCGCCGTATGCGCCGCTGGCCCCATTGATTAAGAAGCTCGTTCGCGAAATGATTCTGATCGGCGAAGACGCGCCGGTGATCGAAGCGGAATTGAAAGACGCCGCGCCGCTTGAGCATGCGACCGACATGCATGATGCTGTGACGCGATCGTTCGCGGCGGCCAAGCGCGGCGATATTGTTTTGCTCGCGCCGGCTTGTGCCAGCTTTGACATGTTCGAGAGTTTTGAGCACCGGGGAAGAGTATTCAAAGAGGAGGTCAAGAATTTGCGATTTTAGATTTGTGAGTTTTGATTGAAATACGTATCAGCGAAAGTGCAATCGCAAATCAAAAATCAGCAGTCAAAAATCTTACAGATGCCGCAAAAACTGCAAGTCGATAGATGGTTGTTTTCCGCGACGGTGGGGCTGGCGCTGTTCGGCGTCGTCATGGTTTATAGCGCCTCGGCTGTGATCGCGCAGCAGGAAGGCTACAGCCAATTCCATTACGTGATCAAGCAAGCCGTCTGGACGATGATTGGATTCGCCGCCATGTTTGCAACCATGCGGTTCGATCACCAGCGACTGAATCGACGATGGATTGTTTACGGCTCGCTATTTCTGACGATTGCTCTGTTGTGTGCGGTCTTTGATTTTTCTCCGGTGAATGGCGCGCGACGCTGGATTAAGTTCGGCGGCTTTTCCGTGCAGCCGTCGGAGATGGCAAAACTATCGCTGGCCCTATTCCTCGCTTACTTTCTGGAGAAGCGAGCGGGCGAGGAGCATTTGTTCTGGAAGACTTTCTTGCCGTGCATGATTGTGCTGGGAGTTCTGGCCGGTCTGGTTGTCAAAGAGCCGGATCTCGGAACGGCGCTGATGCTGGCGATTACTTGTCTTACGATCTGTTTTGCCGCCGGCGTTCGTCCTCGTCACATGGCTTATGCCTCCGTGCCGGCTTTGCTCTTTCTCGGCAAGATGTTGATCTTCACGCCGTTTCGCTGGCGACGTTTGGCCTCGTTCATCGATCCCTGGGCCGATCAGCAGGGCGCGGGATATCAGGTCGTGCAATCGCTAATCGCGGTTGGATCGGGCGGGACGCATGGCCTCGGATTCGCGCAGGGCCGTCAGAAGCTTCTCTTCCTGCCGTTTGCGCATTCGGATTTTATCTTTGCGGTGATCAGCGAAGAGTTGGGTCTGGTAGGAGCGCTGATCGTGGTTTTTGTGTTTGCAGTTTTTCTTTGGCGCGGAACGCGCGCAGCTCTACGAGCACCGGAACGTTTCGGCATGTTGCTGGGCTTCGGGGTTGTCGTGGGCATCATCGCGCAAGCGCTCTTGAACATCAGCGTGGTGCTCGCCCTGGTGCCCACGAAAGGAATTCCGTTGCCGTTCATCTCGTATGGCGGTTCTTCGTTGGTGCCGACGCTTGCAGCAGTTGGAATTCTGCTAAACATTTCTCAGTACGCTCCCCTCAAGAGCCGCGCTCGTGAAGAGGATGATTACGAAGAGGGTTGGCAAGGCGCGAATCGTGCCGCACAGAGACGGGAGCGGCGACAGAGAGCGCAGGTTCTCGCGCGTCCCCGGTACGGATGAAAGATGCGCTTGCTAATCGCGGCCGGCGGTACCGGCGGGCATATCTATCCGGCGATTGCGGTCGCGAAAGAGGTCATGCGGCGCGACCCGAAATCGGTAGTTCGTTTCGTAGGCACGACGCGGGGCTTGGAAAATCGTTTGGTACCGCAAGCAGGATTTGAACTTTCGATCATTGAAAGCGCGGGACTGGTAAACATGGGGTTATGGCAGCGGCTTCGTGGTTTGCTGGTTTTGCCAAAGAGTTTTCTGGAGGCGCACCGCTTGATCAAATCGTTCGCGCCCGAGGTCGTCGTGGGGGCCGGTGGATATGTTAGTGGACCAGTCGTGTTGACGGCGGCGTTGATGCGCTATCCGACGGTCGTGATGGAGTTGAATGCCGTTCCCGGATTTACCAATCGCCGCCTGGCGCGCTTTGTCGATGCAGCGTCAGTTTCGTTCGAGGCCACGCTGCCATATTTTCACGGCCAAGGGGTTGTCACCGGCAATCCGGTGCGTGGCGAGTTCTTTGATATCAAACCTAAGCAGCGCGATCCGCGACTATTCTCGTTGCTGATATTTGGCGGTTCGCAAGGCTCGCGCGCAATTAATAACGCGATGATCGCGGCACTGCCACATCTCGAGCCGTATCGCCAGCGCATGCGCGTGACGCATCAGACGGGCAAATCGGATTTCGAAAAGGTGCGCAGCGCTTACGAAGCTGCGAGTTGGAAGGAACAAGCCGAGGTGCGCGAGTACATCGATGAAATGATGACGGCGTGCGCAGAAAATGACTTGATCGTCTCGCGGGCGGGCGCAACCACGAGCGCTGAATTGATGGCTGCGGGAAAGCCGTCAGTCATGGTGCCATTGCCAGGTCAACTTGAGCAGCGACGCAACGCTGAAGCACTGCGCGACACTGGCGCAGCGCGAATGATCCTTCAGGAAGAGTTGACCGGCGAAAGATTGGCCAATGAGATAGTTTCCTTGATCGACGCACCGGATGAGATTACGCGAATGGAAGCAGCCGCGCGTAAATTGGCAAGACCCCACGCGGCAGAAACGGCAGTTGATTTAATAGAAGCTGTAAGTGGCGGTGGTACGCCGAGAGCAGAGAAACGAGAGCAATGAGACCAACATGGACTCCAGCGTGTCCACTGGGTCCATGATGTCCACAAAGTCCATAACGATCTGAGATCTGAAATCTGAAATCTGAGATCTGAAATTTAAGATCACATGTTCAGACGCTTTCAGCACATCCACTTCATTGGCATCGGCGGCATCGGCATGTCGGGCATCGCCGAAGTGCTCGCCAACCTCGGCTTCCGTGTGTCCGGCTCTGATCTAAAGAAGTCTGAAGTGACGGCGCACCTGGAAGAACTCGGCGTGGACTTTACCGAAGGACACGCGGCGGAGAATGTTGGTGACGCCCATGTCGTAGTCCGATCAACCGCGGTGCGCGACGACAATCCGGAAGTTATCGAGGCGCGTCGGCGAGCAATTCCGTTAATTCCGCGCGCCGAAATGCTTGCGGAGCTGATGCGTATGAAACCGCACACCGTCGCCGTCGCCGGCTCACATGGCAAGACGACAACCACCTCGATGGTCGCGACCGTTCTGGGAACTGCGGGTCTCGATCCAACCTTCGTAATCGGCGGCATTGTGCGCAGCTATCGTACGAACGCGCGTCTGGGCAAGAGTGATTTGATGGTGGTTGAAGCCGACGAAAGCGATCGGTCATTTCTGATGCTGACACCGACGATTGCGGTCTGCACAAACATCGATCGCGAGCACATGGATTACTACCACGATATGGAAGACGTGCGGAAGTGCTTCGCCGACTTCGTCAACAAAGTTCCGTTTTACGGCGCGGCGGTTCTCTGTCTCGACGATCCGCATGTGCAGGCCGTGATTCCGAAAGTCGAACGACGCCGGGTGACCTACGGTTTGAGCGCGCAGGCCGATATCTCGGCACATGGAATCAGTTACGACCAATCGTTCGGCTCGAGTTTTACCGTGTGGCGCGGCATTGATGTGCTCGGTTCGATTTCATTGCGAGTGCCCGGCAAGCACAACGTTTACAACTCGCTGGCAGCCATTGCGGTAGGGCTTGAATTGGAAGTTCCGTTCGCGAAGATCGCGGAGGCGCTCGGCGAGTTCAGCGGCGCCGATCGTCGCTTTCAATTCAAAGGGGAAGAACGCGGCATCACGGTCGTTGACGATTACGGGCATCATCCGACGGAGATCAAAGCTACGTTAAGCGCCGCCAGAATCGGCGCGCCGAACCGTCGCATCGTCGTTCTCTTCCAGCCGCATCGCTACACGCGGACCAATGATCTGATGGACGAATTCGCCAGCGCTTTCAATAACGCCGACGTGTTGTTGGTGACTGATATTTACGCCGCGAGCGAAACACCGATCGATGGAGTCAATGCGGAAGTATTGACGAATCGAATTAAGAGCTACGGGCACAAGAACGCCGAGTACATCGGCGCACTCGAGAACGGGCCGCAGATTCTGGGCGGGACTGTGCGCGAAGGTGATCTCGTGATCACGCTGGGCGCAGGTTCGGTGCATCGGGTCGGCGATCAGTTGTTGGGACTATTGCGAGAGGAGGCAGTGCCGTCAACTTAAGAAATCTTACCCTCTCCCTCTGGGAGAGGGCAGGGTGAGGGTTTAGCTGAGGAACATAGGAAATAATTCCTCTTCCTTATCTCGGGTGACTAGAGTGAAAGAAAAGACTATGACAGTCTTTTTGAGTTCGCCGCTAGACCCTCACCCCAACCCTCTCCCAAAGGGAGAGGGAGCTGGACTGCATGCTTAGAAATGATGGAGACCGTCGAACAAAACACGACTGATACACCATCGCGCGACGCGACGATTAACGAACTAGCGTCCCAATTGGGTGTGCGGGCTGAGCGCGGCCGGCGCTTCGCGGAGCTGACGAGTTTGCGCGTAGGCGGCGCGATCGATTGGGTGCTGTCACCGCCGGACGAGAAGAGCGCGGCGGCATTGGTCCATGAACTCGATCAGCGCGAAATTGCCTGGCGACCGCTTGGCTCCGGCAGCAATGTTCTGGCCGACGACGGCGAGCATCATTACGTGATCGTGAGCTTGAAAGAATTGAAAGCCAATCCAGTCTTCAACGGCAATCGAGTATCGGTCAGCGCCGGTTATTCACTGCCTCGTCTGTGCATCGACGCCGCGCGGCAAGGCCTTTCCGGGATTGAAGGACTGAATGGAATTCCCGGAACCGTTGGCGGCGCGCTATGGATGAACGCGGGCGCGTTTGGACAGGAGATTGGCACAGTCGTCGAAACTGTGCGGGTCGCGCGGGATGGCCGCGTCTGCGAAATTCCCGGTCACGAAGTGAAATGGAATTATCGCCACACATCATTCAAAGAAGGCGAGTTATTGTTGGGCGCCACACTGTCGTTGCATCCCGACGACCCGGAGCAAATTCACGCGCGCATGGAAAGAGCCAAGGACCAACGCATGGCGACGCAACCGCACGGCGCGCGCTCGGCGGGATGTTTCTTTAAGAACGCGCCGGCAAGTCTGATCGGCACGGGCAAGATGATCGACGATCTCGGTTTGAAGGGAACTCGGCGCGGCGGCGCAACCGTTTCGGAGAAGCATGCGAATTTCATCGTCACCGAAGGCGAAGAGGCCAAAGCAGCGGATGCACTGGCCCTGGCTGAAGAAATTCGCGAGCGCGTCAAGCGCGAACATGGAATCGATCTGGAGTATGAAGTCGAGCTATGGAGCAGCAAGTAGCGAAGTAGCACAAACTTCAGTTTGTCGATGCTCCCTCTCCCTTTGGGAGAGGGTAGGGGTGAGGGCATAGAAGAGCGGTGTAAGAATCATCTCTTTATTTCTTTGCCGGGTGGATGTGAGAGGAGAGACAAGGTGGGTGTGTCACTCACTAAGCCCTCACCCTGGCCCTCTCCCAAAGGGAGAGGGAACGTGAAGGAAATTGACAAGATATGAGAGAACAAGTCATTGCCAATAGAGGTTCGCGACGAGACACTGCTTCGAAAGGCTTCGTCCAGCGTCCTGCTCGGCGCGACGGTTCGGCGGCGGGTCGCACTCGGAATTTCTCGTTCCGCGCGCTATTTGGCTACGTGCCATTCGCGCTCAAAGGCATTCTCGCAATTCTGACGATCGTCATGCTGATCGTCGGTTATCGGGCGGCGGCCTCGGCTTCGATGTTTCAGGTGCGGGGCATCGATGTGATCGGCGCCTCGCGTATTTCTGCGGACGAAATCGAAGGATTGACTCGACGCGCGGTGGCGCGCACTGGCGTGTGGCGGGCCGATCTTTCGGCCCTCAGCGTTGAGTTAGGTCGATTGCCCGGAGTGCGCCGAGCGACAGTCACGAGAGTGCTGCCCGATCGTTTGCGCGTGCGCATTACTGAGCGCGTGCCGCTCACCGTCCTACGCTCTTCTTCGGGTCACCTGGTTTGGGTGGACGAGGAAGGAGTCATGTTAGCTGAGATGAAACCTGCCGATCGCCTGCCGCCGTTTTTTATTCGCGGCTTGACCGAGGACGGAAATGACGAAGCGCGCGCTGATAACGCCGCGCGATTGCAGAAATATCAGGAGGTCGTGCGCGCTTGGGAGACGCTCGGTCTGGCGGAGCGCGTGAGCGAAGTTAATCTGATCGACTTGCGCGACGTGCGGGCGCAGCTCGCCGGTAACGATTCGCAGGTTGAGGTGAGACTGGGAGGGCAGGATCTCGGCAATCATTTGAAGTTGGCGCTGGAAGTGCTGGATCGATACAAGCAGTCGATGAATGGCGCGGCTATTACCTACGTCGATTTGCAAGGCGACCGCGTGATCCTGGGCACGAGTTCCGGCAACAAGATTTCAAACAACAGCGACGCGCCGGCGCCGGACTCGAATTCCAAATCAACGAACAGTCAGCTCTTGAGAACGCGCTGACCTGTTAGGAATCGATTAAGACGCAGAAGCTCAAATGGCAAAGCGAACAAGTCACACCGTCGGTTTAGACATTGGTACCAGTAAGGTGACCTGTATTGTTGCCGGTCCGGGAGAGGAAGGTCTGCTTCACATTCTGGGCATGGGAGAAACCGAATCGCGCGGTCTCCGCAAAGGTGTGATTGTCAATCCTGACGCCGCCGTCGAGGCAATTAAGCGAGCCGTCGAAGACGCGGAACGAATGAGCGGCTTACAAGCCGAGGAAGTAACTATCAACCTCGCCGGCTCGCACATCATGGGCTTTAACGGCCAGGCAATAGTCGCCGTAGCCGGCCGCGACCGCGAAATTAGCGCCGACGACGTGCGCCGTGCGATCGATTCGGCTTGCGCAATTCAGCTTCCAGCCGGCCGTGAAATCGTCGATCGTCTTCCCCAGGAGTTTATCGTCGACGATCAGGATGGTATTAACGACCCCGTCGGAATGACCGGCGCGCGGCTGGCCGTCAAGGTTCATATCGTTACAAGCCCGGTGACCGCCCGACAGAATGCCATCAACGCCGTGAATCGCGCCGGACTAATCGTTGCGGACATGATCCTCGAGCAGCTTGCCGCCGCCGAAGCTACGCTCACCGAAGATGATAAGGAGTATGGCTCAGCATTGGTCGACATCGGAGCGGAAACCACGGGTCTGTGCGTCTACCAGCGAGGCGCCGTGCAACACACGGCTGTCTTCCCACTCGGTGGCGGACATTTTACTAACGATATCGCATTCGGCTTGCGCACGCCGATTCCCGAAGCTGAGCGGATCAAGCGCACTGTCGGTTGCGCGTCGAGCGCATCGTTGAGCGATGCTCAGCGTGGTGAGATGGTTGACGTTCCTTCAGTGGGCGGCCGCGCGCCACGACAGCTTTCGCGACAAATTCTTTGCGATATCTTGCAGCCCCGGGCCGAGGAAGTCTTGATGCATGTTTCTGACGAGATTAGAGACTCAGGTTGGAATCGACAGTTGTCGAGTGGAGTCGTACTGACTGGCGGCGGCGCGCTGCTCGACGGCATGGTCGAGACTGCCGAGCAGGTTTTCGATGCTCCGGTGCGCATCGGTTATCCGGAGCGCGATCGCTTTGGCGGTCTCGTTGAAGACATTCAGAGTCCCGCGTGGGCAGCCGCGGCTGGACTGGCGCTGGTTTCGCATCGGGCGCACGCGCTGGAACAGCGCGCGGGCGCCGCGAAGCGCGGTGGCTCGGGACGCTTGACGCATTTCGTTTCCAAGTTTCGCAATCGTTTTAGTAGTAGTATTTTTTAACCAAGTGTTGTATGCTGGCGCGCCAATGGCACAATATGTTGTTCGCAAGATATAGAGGCCCGTGGTTCTGCCAACCCAAAATAGACGAAAGAGACCGTGGACACCTTCCCGGTTCGGAAGATTTGGAAGAGAGGAAAAACTCATGACACCTGAGGTACGCGAACCCGGCAGAAGCATAAATATTTTTATCGACGACGAGCCGCCAATCACGGGCGCGCGCATAAAAGTTATCGGTGTTGGCGGCGGCGGCGGCAACGCGGTGAATCGGATGATCGACGCCGGCATTGAAGGCATCGAGTTCGTCGTTACCAATACCGATCTGCAAGCGCTGAAGCGTTCGCGTGCGCCCGTCAAGATTCAACTCGGCGGCCGTTTGACGAAAGGTCTCGGCGCTGGCGCCGATCCCGAAGTGGGCCGGCAGGCGGCGCTCGAAGATACTGACAAGATCATTGAGGTACTCGAAGGCGCGGACATGGTTTTCGTCACCACGGGTCTGGGTGGCGGAACGGGCACGGGTGGCGCCCCGATCGTCGCCTCACTCGCCACCGAATTGGGCGCTCTGACGGTTGCGGTGGTGACCAAGCCATTTCAATTTGAAGGCCGGCGCCGCATGCAACAGGCTGAGCAGGGTCTCAACGAGCTGCATGAATCCGTCGACACGGTCATCACGATTCCGAATGAAAGGTTATTCGCCGCCGTTCCGCAGGGCGCATCTTTCGCCGACGCCTTCAGGGCCGCCGACGATGTACTGCGTCAGGCGGTGCAGGGCATCAGCGATCTGATCACTGTGCCGGGACTGATCAATCTCGACTTTGCTGATGTGCGGACGATCATGCAGGGCATGGGCATGGCCCTGATGGGGACCGGACATGCCCGCGGCGAGAACCGCGCAATCGAAGCGACGCAGGAAGCGATCTCTTCGCCCTTGCTGGAGGAGGCTTCGATTAAGGGAGCGCGAGGCGTGCTCATCAATATCACCGGTGGTCATGATCTGACGCTGTTCGAAGTCAATGAAGCAGCGTCGATTGTGCGTGAAGAAGCGGACGAAGACGCGAACATAATTTTCGGCCACGTGATTGACGAGACGATGGCGGACGCCATGAAGATTACGGTGATTGCGACCGGGTTCCGCAGGGAAGTGGCGACGGCCACGGTTTCCGCCGGCGCGACCATGCCCGTTAGCTCGCCGCCGAGGTATGCGCCGCGGACGCCGGATGAATTTCCGGCTCAACAGCCGGGTACAAAGCGAATGGAAGATTTGGATGTGCCGACCTTCATCAGGAAGAAGGCAGA
>WNGL01021089.1_pt1 | contig 12364 bp, 9 predicted proteins | sample 5400591 | NCBI WGS metagenome assembly WNGL01 (sample SAMN13153377, study PRJNA577476) | soil metagenome | isolation source: 80 cm soil or saprolite under Garry oak tree replicate 1 | place: USA:California | collected 2016-06-15
CGCGGATGGCACGCTCACCCGGCTGCTGCGCACCGGGCGCGATGAGATCATGGCGCACGCAGCCGCCGTGCTTGACCTGCTGCCGGCCAGCGAGATGCCGCTGCCCGTGCTCGCCGAGCGCGCCACTGGTGACACCAAGGCGCTGTCCGGGCCGCCGCTGAGCGGCCTGGTGCTGCGGGCGCTGGCGCTCTGCCAGGGGCTGCCTGCGGTCCCGGGGTCGCGGGAGGGACGACGGTCGCTCTGGGAAGCCGCTGGCGTGATCGTGGATGACCTGGCCAGCCAGGTCCTGGTGCTGAACATCCCGGCCAGCGGGAGCCCGCTCGGCCGCTGGCTCACCGAGGCGGCCTCGCTCGGCATGCCATTCCGGGTGACATTGCACCAGCTGGTCTCGATGCCGTTCACGCTGGGCACGTCACGGCTGCACGTCTGCGAGAATCCGGCCGTACTGCGGGCGGCAGCCACCGAGCTCGGCGCCCGCAGTGCTCCGCTGGTCTGCTGCGAGGGCATCCCGTCGGCGGCCTGCCACCGGCTGCTGGGCCAGGCCCGGCAGCTGTCCTGGCGAGGGGATTTCGACTGGACTGGGCTGCGGACGACGGCAGCAGCGATCGACAGGTACGGCGCGGCGCCGTGGCGGATGAGCGCGGCAGAGTACCTGGCGGCGCTCGCTGACGGCGCTTCCGAGCCGCTTCGCGGGACACCTGCGGCGGCTCCATGGGACGAGAGGCTGGCGGACGAGATGCGCGGAGCCAGCCGCGCCGTCATGGAGGAGCGGCTGATTCCTGACCTGCTCTCCGACCTCGCCAGCCGCTGACCCGAAGTTCAACGGCCAGTGCCGCGCATGCGGCTGCCCGCCCCAGCGCGGTGCTGGCCACGCTCAGCAGGTGGACGCGGTCCCGGATCCTGCTCCATAGCCTGCCAGCAGCGTGATTGGGACTCCGCTGCTGTTGTTACCGCAGCAATGTGCCGTCGACGTTGTTGGGTGGTGCGTCAGCGGATCAGGGACTTCAGCAGGGCACGGGTGCGTTTGGCGTCCTCGCCGCGGCCGAACTCGCCGGCCACGAAGTCGGTCACCCCGGCCTCGGCCAGCGCCGTGATCTGGCTGCCGACGGTGTCCTCGGCTCCGATGAGCGCGACGTCCGCCGGCCCCTCAGCGCCCTCCCGGTCGAGCATCGCCCGGTAGGACGGCAGCTGCCCGTAGATGGCGAAGACCCGCGCGGCCCGAGTGCGAGCCAGCTCAGGGTCGTCGGTGACGCAGACCGGCAGGATGCAGACCACCCGCGGCTCGGGCCGCCCGGCAGCCTGGGCGGCCCGCGTGATGGCCGGCAGGATGTAGTCACGCACGGTGGCTGGCCCGGTCATCCACAGCACGGTGCCGTCGGTCCGCTCTCCGGCCAGCCGCAGCATGACCGGCGCCATCGCGGCGAGCAGCACCGGCACCCGGCCAGGCCTGGGCACCGACAGGCCGATCTTGGCGCGCAAGGTGTCGCCGTCGAAGTCCGCCGCCTCGCCGTCCAGCAGCGGCAGCAGGATCGACAGGTACTCGCGCATGTGCCGGGCCGGCCGCTCGAAACTCAGCCCGTGCATGTCCTCGATTACCAGCCGGTGGGACAGCCCGATGCCGAGCGCCAGCCGCCCGTCCAGCGCCAGGGCGGCAGTGAGCGCCTGCTGGGCCAGCGCGGCCGGATGGCGCGGGTAGGTCGGCACAACGGCGGTGCCCACCTCGATGCCGGGTACCTGGCTGCCGGCCACCGCCAGCGCGGTCAGCGCGTCCAGCCCGAAGATGTTGGAAATCCAGGCGGACGCGAAGCCGTCGTCAGCGGCCCGCAGCTGGTCGCGGAGCTCGGTGAGGGCGTCGGGGCCGGTCTGGTCGGTCAGGGACATGCCGATGCGCATGCGTTAATCTCCGTTCGCGGGACGGGAGCCCAGTCGGGCCGGGCAGTTCCGCCTGACCATCCGTTAATCCTGTGCTTGTCCGATCGTGGCTGTCCCGGCCGGCTCGCGCAAGGGCGGCCGCCAGCGCATCGCGGCGGGGGCCGCATCCAGCCTGCCGGGCGCACCGGGGGCCGCCACCCGGCCCGCCGGGCGCGCCAGGGGCTAGCGTGCGTAGGTGACGGTCCGGGCATACGGGCAGAATCCGGGGGTCCTGGTGAGCCGGTGCGGGACCGGGCAGCCAGCGTCACCCCGGGCATAGGCGATCGCCATGTCGGCGCCCGCCCTGCCTGGCCGCGTGCAATGCCCCGGTGCACGGGGCTGTTGTGCCTGCTGTGCACGGGGCTGTTGTGCCTGCTGTGCACGGGGCTGTTGTGCCTGCTGTGCGGGACTGGCGATCAGCCATGTGCTGTGCAGCCGCGACTGCCGGGAGCGGACAGCCCGGGGGGACCGGGCCGCCGCTCCCGGCGGGGCCGATCCGGGAAAATCTACGGCGGGCATGCCTGAGCTGGGCGAAATTGATGATGAACATATCAAGATCACCGCACCCGCCATCTTTTGACCGCCACGGCACTGGGGGACAATAGCGACATGAATGCCGGCCAGGTCAGCTCCCAGCGAGGCGAAGGAAAGAAGAGCGCGGGCAAGGAGCCCGGCACGCAGCAGGCCATGGATGCCCCTGTGCCGCAGCGCGCCGGGCACGGGCGGTCCGGCGCAGCTAAACGGGACATTGTGCCAAAGCATGACGCCAGGCCCGGGCAGGACAGCGAGTCCAGGCAGGCTGCCGCGCTAAGTCAGGATGGCGAGCCGGTACGCGACGCCGGGCTTTTCCGGCTGGGTGCCGAGGACGAATTGCCGCCCGGCCGCTATCTCGACCGCGAGGAGAGCTGGCTTCATTTCAGCGAGCGCGTGCTGGAACTCGCCGAGGATGAGGGCGTCCCGCTGCTGGAACGGGTGAGGTTCGCGTCCATCTTCGCTGGCGCCCTTGACGAGTTCTTCATGGTCCGCGTGGCGGGCCGGATTCGCCGGATGGCCACTGGCCTGCCCGTGGAGAACGCCACCGGCCGGCCGGCCGGGGAGATACTCGAGCACACGCTGGAGATGGCCAGGGATCTGTCCGTCAGGCATGCCCGGTGCTTCAATGACTCGATCGTGTCGGCCCTAGGGGCCGAGGGGATCGACATCCTGCGCTGGAAGGAACTCGTGCCGAAGGAGCAGGCGAGCCTGCAGAAGCTCTTCCGGGAACGGATCTACCCGGTGCTCACTCCGCTGGCGGTCGACCCAGCGCACCCCTTTCCCTTCATCTCCGGCCTTTCGCTCAGCCTTGCGGTGACTATCGCCGATCCGGCGACGGGGGCGACGATCTTCGCGAGGGTCAAAGTGCCGCCGCTCCTGCCCAGGTTCATGACCGTGTCATCGAACCGGTATGTGCCGATCGAGGACGTGATCGCGGCTCACCTCGACGAGCTGTTCGTCGGGCTGGACGTGATTGAGCATTATGCGTTCCGCGTGACCCGTATCCGCGATCTTGAGATCGATGAGGACGTCACGGAGAACCTGCTGAAGTCGCTGGAGCGGGAGCTGATGCGGCGCCGATTCGAGCCAGCCGTCCGGCTCGAAGTGGAGGAGTCGATCTCCGCCGACGTGCTCGACAGGCTGGTGACCGAGCTGGATGTGCATCCGCGCGCCGTCTACCGGCTGACCGGGCCGCTTGACTTGTCTGGCCTGTCTGCGATTGCCGACCTGGACATACGCAAGCTGAAGTACCCGGCCTTTGTGCCGTCAGAGACCGCGCTGCCGCAGGACACCAGCGTCTTCGCTGCGCTCACCGATCATGACGTGCTCGTGCATCACCCGTATGACTCCTTCACCGCGAGCGTGCAGCGCTTCGTGGTCTCCGCCGCTGCGGATCCCCGGGTGCTGGCAATCAAGCACACGCTCTACCGGACAAGCGGCGACTCGGAGATCGTCGACGCGCTCATCGACGCGGCCGAGGCAGGCAAGCAGGTTGTGGTGGTGGTGGAGATCAAGGCCCGTGGTGACGAGCAGGCGAACATCGCCTGGGCGCGCAAGCTGGAGGAGGCCGGCTGCCACGTCGTATACGGGTTCGTCGGGCTGAAGACGCACTGCAAGATGGTGCTTGTAGTGCGCGAGTATGCTGACGGGTCGCTGCGTCGCTTCTGCCATATCGGCACCGGGAACTATCACCCGAAGACGGCCCGGCTGTACGAGGATTTCGGCTTGCTCACGGCTGACAAGACCGTCGGCGAGGATATCACCGACCTGTTCAATCACCTCACTGGTTACAGCAGGAAGAGCGATTACCGACGGCTGCTGGTCGCTCCGGAGCGGGTGCGGGTCGGCCTGGTAGAGCGGATCGATGAGCAGGCCCAGCGCAGCCGCGACGGCTTGCCCGCGCGCATCCAGATGAAATGCAACGCGATCATCGATGAGGCGACCATCGACTCGCTGTACCGCGCGTCACTTGCAGGTGTACCCATCGACTTGTGGGTACGCGGGATCTGCGCGCTGCGTCCGGGCGTACCCGGAATGTCGGAGACGATCCGGGTACGCAGCATCGTCGGACGGTTTCTCGAGCATTCGCGGATTTACGCGTTCGGCAGCGGCGCGGGGGACGCGCCCGGCGAGGTCTGGATCGGCAGTGCTGATCTCATGCACCGGAATCTGGATCGGCGGGTCGAGCTCCTCGTCCGTGTCACCGATGCCGCCCAGCAGGCCGAGCTGCGCGGGCTTATATCCGAGGCGATGGACGAGCGCACATCTTCCTGGTGGCTCGGCCCCAATGGCTCCTGGACCAGGCACCACCTGGACGAGAACGGCGCGCCGCTGCGCGATCTGCAGAGTCATCTGATCCGGACCCGGCAGGCCCGCGTTGCCGATGCCTGACTCGGTCCCGGACATTCGTGCGGCCGGTGCGGTGCTGTGGCGACCCGGGCGGACCGGCAATGAGGTTGCCTTGATCCACCGCTGCCGCTACGACGACTGGAGTTTCCCGAAAGGCAAATGCGAGCCGGGTGAGCACGTGCTGGCGACGGCGGTGCGCGAGGTGAACGAGGAGACCGGGATCCGGGTGATCCTTGGCCGGTGGCTCGGCCAGAGCCGTTATCCGAGCCTCGGCCGGGTCAAGCGGGTCGATTTCTGGGCAGCGCGGCCCGCTGACCCGGACGCCAGCTCCGGCTTCATCCCGAACGACGAGGTCGACGCCATGGACTGGCTCCCGGTGCCGGCCGCGCGAGGCAGGCTGAGTTACCAGCGGGACGCGTCGCGGCTTGCCGAGTTCGCCGCCGGGCCGGCCAGCACCGTGCCGATCATCCTGCTCAGGCATGCCTCGGCGGGAAGTAAGCGAGTCTGGCCGGGCGACGATCTGGCCAGGCCGCTGGACGCCCGCGGAGCCGCCGATGCCGAGCGCCTGGCCGGGCTGCTGGCCAGTTTCGGCCCGTGCCGGGTGATCAGCTCGGCCGCTGAGCGCTGCGTGGCGACCGTCCGGCCCTTTGCGGCGCTGACCGGGGTAGCGATCGAGATTGACGCCGAATTCACGGTGCAGCAGCCGGGCCAGGTCAGCCCGGGCCAGCTGAAACGAGCCGGGCAGATCGTCGACGACGGCCAGGCCACTATCATCTGCGCGCACGGGGAGAACCTGCCGCTGCTCCTGCAGGCCATCTGCGAGCGCCTGGACGCCGCGCCCCCGGCTGGCCCGCCGCTGCGCAAGGCAGCCTGGTGGGTGCTGCACACCGCGGGCGGCGCGCTTGCTGGCGCCGAGCGCTACCATCCGGCGGACACCTGACCTGGCGTCACCCCTGCGCCGCCCGTCAGGTCACCGGGCCGTGCCGGGCGCGGCGGCGCCCCGTTCATCCGGGCAGGCCGGCCGGCGTCCAGTCCAGCGTCGGCGGCAGCGCCCCTTCGAATATCAGCAGCCAGCGCTTGAGCTCGGGCCCGATCCCGCCGCTGAAGCCGCCGAGCCCGTTGCCCGCTACCACGCGGTGGCAGGGCACGATCACCGGAACCGGATTCGAGCCCATGATCCGGCCGATTGCCCTGGCCGGCAGCTCCGTGACATCGGTCCCGACCCCGGCGCGGCGGGCCAGCCCGCCGTAGGTGATCGTCTCGCCGTATCCGACCGAGTCGAAGAGCACGGACAGGACCTGGTACTGCAACGGGGAGAAGTCGGCCCAGTCGATGGGCAGCTCGAAGCTGCGGCGTTGCCCGGCGAAATACTCCGCGAGCTGGGCACGTGTGGCGGCAAGCACATGATCCCGCGCGTCCGTGCCCGGCGCGTCCGTGCCCGGCGCGTCTGTGTCCGGGCGGCCCGTGTTCGGGCGGTGCTGGTCCTGCGTGTCCTTGTCCGGCCGGCCCGTGTTCGGGCGGTGCTGGTCCTGCGTGTCCGTGTCCGGCCGGCCCGTGTTCGGGCGGTGCTGGTCCTGCGTGTCCTTGTCTGGCCGGCTCGCTGGGCCGTCAGGGCGGCGGCTGGGCGTCCGGGCCGGCGGACCGCCGAACCTGACCGCGGCGAGACCGGCGTCGCTGACGCCGGCCGACAAGGACCCGGCCGGCGTCTCTATGGTGGTCCAGGAAAGCTCTCGCACCACACCATTCTGCCTGCTCTGACATGGTGGTCCAGGAAGCTCTCGGAGCACGCCATTCTGCCTGCTCTGACGCGGTCGCAGACCCAGCCAGCCCCGACCCGGCCGCGGTGCTGCCCCTTCGGGCTCCCTCTTTCATGATCGCGGAAGATTCGGGCGCTGGAGGCCCCGCGAATCTCCCGTGATCATGGACGGGGCCGGAATTGTCGGCGGCACGCGATAGAACTAGGGCCGTCGGAACCACTGGGCGGAAGGATTGGTCATGACGGAGAGCGTGACGCGCGCATTAGAGGCTGAGCTTGCCGAGCTTTCGTTCCGGCTGACCGAGCCTGGGAAGCGCGAGTGCCTGCGCTGCTACCTGCTGCGGATGATCGAGCAGTTCGGCTGCGACAACACCCATCGGTGGAGCAAGAGATGGCGCGACCTGCGGTCCCCGCGGGCGCGCGGCCTGATCCGCCGCCTGGAGCGGCAGGGCGCCTGCTGCTGCGACTGCGAGGTAATACTCAACGTCTATCCGTATTACCCGGACTCCGGCGTACTGCTGCCGTGTGCCGGGGTCCTGCGGGCCGGATCGTCTGTGCCCTGCAATCTGACCCCGCTTCGGCGGAGTGCATGACACCGGCCCCCGGGCCTGCATGAGCCGGTGGCCCGGGCCTGCGTGAGCCGGCGGGCCCGGGCCTGCGTGAGCCGGCGGGCCCGGGCCTGCGTCAGCTGCCGGGGCTCGGTCCTGCGTCAGCCAGCTACGCCCGGCCCGCGTGAGCCGGCGGCCCGGGCCTACATCAGCCGGCTACGCCCGGCCTGCGCTAGCCGGCGGCCCTGGCCTGCGTCAGCCGGCTACGCCAGGCCTGCGTGAGCCGGCGGCGCCGGGGCCGGCATCAGCCGCCCGGGACCGGCCTGTGTCAGCTGGTGTCCTTCTCGATAACCCGGAGCAGCGCACCGGAGATCGGCGTGGCGGTCAAGGCTACCTGCCATGGCCGGGCGCCGTAACGGGTCAGGTCGACGCCGACCGCGGCCGGGCTCGCCGGCTCCGGCGGCTGCCAGGCGAGCCTGCGCACGGCATCAGGCGGCAGCAGGTTCTCCGTCGGCAGGCCATGCTCGTCCGCAAGTGCCGCGACCGCGGCGCGGACGGCGGTCAGCCGGGTAGCCGCAGCGGGGTCGCGCTCGTGCCAGCGGTGCGCGGGCGGTGGCCCGTCGCCGACCGGCGAGGACGGCTCGGGCAGGCCGGGCTCCGGTTCGGCCCTGGCCCGCCCGACGGCCCGCAGCCATTCGGCGGCGTGCCGACGGGCCCCGCGTCCGTTGAATCCGGCGATCCCGGCGAGCTCCGCCGGGCCTTTGGGCAGCGCCCGCGCGGCTTCGATGATCGCGGCATCGGGCAAGACCCTGGTCGGCGACAGGTCCCGCCGCCGGGCGAGCCTGTCCCGTTCCAGCCAGAGCTCGCGCACCACCGCGAGCCCGCGCCTGCTGCGCACGCGGTGAATGCCGGAGGTGCGACGCCAGGGGTCGATCCGCGGTGGCGGCGGGCCGGCGGCAAGGATAGCTGCGAACTCCTGCCGCGCCCACTCGGACTTGCCCTGCTCCTCAAGCTGCTGCGCGAGCGCGTCGCGCAGTTCCACCAGTACCTCTACATCGAGCGCCGCGTAGCGCAGCCAGTCGTCGGGCAGCGGCCGGGTTGACCAGTCGGCTGCTGAGTGGCTCTTCTCCAGCGCCAGCCCGAGCACCGCCTCGACCAGTGTGCCAAGCCCGACTCTTGGGTAGCCGAGCAGACGTCCGGCTAGCTCGGTGTCGAAGAGCTTCCTGGGCCGGTAGCCGATCTCTGCCAGGCAGGGCAGGTCCTGCGACGCGGCATGCAGGATAGCCTCCGCATCAGCCAGTGCGCTGTCGACGGCGGACAAGTCGGGGCAGGCCACCGGGTCGATCAGCATCGTTCCCGCGCCCTGGCGGCGGAGCTGGACGAGGAAGGCCCGGTGCCCGTAGCGGAAGCCGGAGGCGCGCTCGGCGTCGACCGCGACCGGGCCGCTGCCCGCGCCGAGCAACCGGGCGGCCGTGTCGAGGGCCTCCGCGGTCACCACTAATGGGGGTAGACCGTCCCTTGGCGCGAGCAGGGGCACTGCCTCATGCTCGGCGACCTCGCTCGCCGCAGCTGCCTCCTGGCCTGGCCGACCGCCGGCACCTGCTGCATCCGGCTGGGCAGCGGGGGGAGCTGAGCTGGTCTCGCCGGTATCTGGCGGGGGATTGCCGTCGCTACTGCCCGGCGCAGCTCCGCGGTCGTCGGCGTCTGGCCCGGGTCCGCGGTCGTCGGCGTCTGGCCCGGGTCCGCGGTCGGCGGTCGTCGGCGTCTGGCCCGGGTCCGCGGTCGTCGGCGTCTGGCCCGGGTCCGCGGTCGTCGGCGTCCGGCGCGGGTCCGCGGTCGTCGGCGTCCGGCGCGGGTCCGCTGTCCTCGGCGCTCGGGCCACGCTTGCCGTCATCGGTCATCGCGGCCGCCGGCCGCGCGGCTGTCGCAGTGCGCTGACCTCGGCGGCAAGGGGCGGCAGGCCGGCTGCCGCGCAAAGCGCCTTGTATTAGGCGGCAACGTGACTATCGAGGCCCAGTTCGCTCGGCTGGCCGCTGGTGGCGGCGCTGCTGCCCGCCATGTGCGGGGTTGCCGGGCTGGCCGCCAGGTCCGGGGTTGCCGGGCTGCCCGCCAGGTCCGGGGTTGCCGGCCTGCCCGCCAGGTCCGGGGTCGCCGGGCTGCCCGCCAGAGCGGGGGCTGCCGGGCTGGAGCTTTTCGGGCCAGCGCCCTTCGCCGCAGCGTCGGCCTGGGCGGGAGCTAGATTACCGCCGGTTACCTGACTGCCGCCGGGCTGCCACCAGGCGGGCGACCAGGATGCCCGGAGTTCGAACTCGGTCATCAACGGCTCATCCTGCTTCGCGCCGAACCCCTCCGTCACCACCCTGGTAACGGTTCCGCTGGCATGCTGGTAGCCGACTGCCCTGGCGTCAAGCGCCTCGGTCAGCCAGCTCCAGCCGACCTCGCCGACCAGCGGGTCCGCCGCGATCTCCGGCTCCAGGTCGACGCGGATTTGACCGATGATCCGGAACGGCCCGCCCCAGCCCCGCTGCCCCACGGGATCGTAGAGGAGCACGAACCTGCCCCAGCCGACATCGCCATCGGCCTCGCACACGGTGACGGTAACCGACGCTGCGTAGGGCGCGAGTTTCCGCGGCGCCGGCTCCTGCTCGAAGGTCAGCTCGGGCCGCAGTCCGCGCACGAGGGCGAGGCCCGACTCGACCTCGGCGATGGCGGAGCGGAACGTCGCGGCAGCGCCATCGGCTTGGTCACGGGCGGCCTGGTCACGGCCGGCTCCTGCGCGGCCGGCTCCTGTGCCGCTGGCGTTACGGCCGACCGTTGCGCCGCCGGTCCCTGCGCGATCGGTCCTTTCATGGGCTGCCCCTGCATGGCCTGCCCCTACACGGCCGACTCCAGCGCGGCTGGCTCCTGCGCGGCCGACTTCAGTGTGTCCGGCATCATCACGGCCCGCTTCGGCGCCTCGGGCCGGGCGGCCAGCCTTGCCGTCGCTGGCCTCGGTGCCGTCCGTTCTGCCCGCGGGCCTCATGATGTGAGCGTACGGCGCGAGCGCGATACCCTCATGCAACCCGGTCGCGGATAGCTGGCATTCTGCTTGTTTCGTGGACATATGAGGCAAAGCCAATGAACAGCGCGGCGCCGCACGCAGTGCAGGACCATTCGGGGCACTCGCCGTCCGGGGAATCCGGGCAGTTAAGACCTTCCGGGTGATACTGCTCGAACGGCTGATCCGAGCCGCAGTCGGGGCAATGCCTGACCATCTGGGCCATCTGGATCACCTGCGACCTCCTTGCCAAGCTCAACCTGATGTTGACACGACGGCAGCCCGGCTCGGTGGACCTGAGGCGGCGTGTCACCGGACGTTTCCGCGGAAACGCCGGCATGCGAGTTGCGGGCCAGCGCCGGGGCTGCCGTCGGCCAGGCAGGCGCCGGGAGGGCGGCCGGGCTGGCGCCGGGAGGGCGGCCGTGCTGGGAGGGCGGCCGGGCTGGGGGGGCGGCCGGGCTGGCGCTGGGAGGGCGGCCGGGCTAGCGACAGGCTGGCCTCCGGCAGTGCAAGGCAGGGCGCGTGCGTCTTGTGAGACGATTTGCGGTGTGACAACGCAGACGGAGGAATCGCCGTTCCTGCGCGCTTGCTTCCGGCAGCCAGTGCCTTACACGCCGGTCTGGTTCATGCGCCAGGCCGGACGTTCACTGCCCGAGTACCGCGCGGCCCGCGGCAAGACGTCAATGCTCGCTGCCTGCGCCCGGCCCGACTTGATCACAGAGTTCACGCTGCAGCCGCTGCGCAGGTACCCGGTGGATGCCGCGATCCTGTTCAGCGACATCGTGGTGCCGCTGAAGGCCGCCGGGGTCGGCATTGACATCGCCCCGGGCGTCGGGCCGGTGGTCGAGCAGCCGCTCCGGGCCGAGCAGGACCTAGCCAGGCTCCGCACCCTGCAGCCGGACGATGTCCCGTTCGTGACCGAGGCGGTCACCAGCCTCGTCGCCGAGCTAGGCAGCACGCCGCTGATCGGGTTCGCCGGCGGCCCGTTCACCCTCGCGTCCTACCTGGTCGACGGCGGGCCGTCGAAGAGCTTCGACCGCACGAAGGCGCTGATGTACGGTAACCCGAAGCTCTGGACCGCGCTGCTGGCCAGGCTGGCCGACATCACGATCACGTTCCTGCAGGTTCAGGTCGCCGCCGGAGCGAGCGCGGTGCAGCTGTTCGACTCGTGGGCGGGCACCATCAGCCCGGAGGACTACCGCCAGTCCGTGCTGCCGCACAGCAGGCGGATCTTCGAGGCGCTGGCCCCGTCGGGCGTGCCAAGGATCCACTTCGGCGTCGGCACCAGCGAACTGCTTGGGCTGCTCGGCGAGGCGGGGGCGGATGTGGTCGGGGTGGACTGGCGGATCCCGCTGGACGAGGCGGCACGCCGGGTCGAGCCGGGCAAGGCGCTGCAGGGCAACCTGGATCCAGCGATCCTGCTCGCGCCTTGGGAAGTTGTCGAGCGGCGGGCCCGCGAGGTGCTCGAACGCGGCCGCACCGCCGAAGGCCACATCTTCAACCTCGGCCACGGCGTGCTCCCGGAGACCGATCCAGACGTGCTTGCCCGGCTGACCGACCTGGTGCACACGGAATCCGTGCGGCTGGCGGAAGGCGCGCGCTAGGCCCGCGCTAACTCGCGGTGCTCGGCCTGGACCTGCGCCGCAGCAGGCGCCGCCGCCCGGCGTAGCCGAGGCCGGCCGCCAGCGCCACAAGTACGGCGAAGGGAAGCACCGTGCCTGCCCCGGTGAGCAGCCAGGTTGTCATCTTCCTGAACGCGCGCCAGCCTGCGGATAGGCCGGCTACGAAGCCACGGGAATGCCTTTTATGAATTACGGATGGTCGGTGCTTACTCAATAGCCGCAGCGAAACTGTGGCATAGGTGGTCTCGTGCGAGAGCGCCCGCTGCTGCGCCTGCAGCGCCTCCAGCGTGGACTCCTCGGCGTTGATCTGGTCCTGCACGTTGAGCAGGCTGTTGACCGAGCCGGCCCGCCGGAGCAGGGCGCGCAGCTGCGCGATCGCGGTCCGCGCCGACGCCACCCGGCTGGTCACGTTGGCGACCTGCCCAGTGACATCACGGGCCTGCTGGGATAGCGAGACCTGGCTGCCGAGCCTGCTGGACAGCTGGCGCAGCGTGGCCGGGTACACCGCGACCGGGATCTTGACCTGCAGGCTGACCATGGAGGGGGCGTGACCGGCCTGGTTGATCGAGGACTGCTCGCTGGCCACGTACCCGCCGGCCCCGGTCAC
>WNGL01008032.1_pt1 | contig 12363 bp, 10 predicted proteins | sample 5400591 | NCBI WGS metagenome assembly WNGL01 (sample SAMN13153377, study PRJNA577476) | soil metagenome | isolation source: 80 cm soil or saprolite under Garry oak tree replicate 1 | place: USA:California | collected 2016-06-15
GCCCTCCTCGTCTCGCTCGTGACGGGCCTTGCGTTCGGACTGCTCCCGGCGCTGCGCGCGGCGGCCGCCGGCGTGGAGGAGGTGCTGCGCGAGGAGGGCGGCGCCACGACGGGCTCGCGCCGGCGCCACAGGACGCAGAACGGGCTGGTGGTGGCGGAGATCGCGCTCGCGCTCGTGCTGCTGGTGGGCTCGGGGCTGCTCATCACGACCTTCGTGCGGTTGACGTCGGTGGATCCGGGCTACGACACGCACGACGTGCTGGCAGCGCGCATCCGGCTCACGCCCTCGCGCTACGCGGATCCCACGGTGCAGAACCAGTTCTTCCAGAATCTCACGGACCTCCTGGCGCGCAATCCCGGCGTGGCGGACGTAAGCGTTGCGCGCCTCCCGCTGCCGCTCGCGGGTGGCGTGAACATCCTGGCATTTGATCCACGGCGGATTCGTCCCGACGCCACCGAGGAGTTCCTCGCCGCGCGGCTGAGCGTGGTCGGTCCGGGCTACTTCGCGGCGATGGGCATCCCGCTCCGGGGCCGCGACTTCACGCCGCAGGATCGCGCCGATGCCCCAAGGGTCGTCATCATGAACCGGCGGCTCAGCGACGAGCTGTGGCCGGGGCAGGACCCGGTGGGGAAGGTCTTCCCGGTGCGGCGGCCGGGCGGTGGTGGTGGTTACGACGCAACGGTCATCGGGACCATCGGGGACATTCGATACGAGTCGCTCGATGCGACACCTATGCGTGAGCTCTACTTCCCGCAGCTGCAGGCGCCTCGGCCGCCGGGCGTGCCCGAGATGTGGGTCGTGCTCAAGGCCAAGCACTCGCCTTTGGCGCTCGTGGGCGCCGTGCGCGACGCGGTGCGGCAGGTCGATCCCCAGCAGCCGATCGGCGAGCTCATCAGCCTGGATCAGGCGTTGTCGCGCTCGACGGCGGCGCGACGGTTGAGCATGACGCTGCTCACGTTGTTCGCGGCAATGGCGGTGCTGCTCGCGTTGATTGGGATCTACGGCATCACGGCGTACGCGGTGACCCAGCGCACGAGGGAGCTGGGCCTGCGCATGGCCATCGGCGCCAGGCCCGCCGAGGTCGTGGCCATGCTGCTGCGGGAGAATCTATTGCTCGTGATCGGCGGCCTGGTGCTCGGGATGGCGGGGGCCGCGCTGGCGACGCGTGCCCTGCGGACGATGTTGTTCGGCGTCTCGACGCTGGACGCCATCACGTTCATCGGGGCGGCGTTGGTGCTCGGCGGGGTCGCCATGCTCGCCACCTATGTCCCGGCCCGCCGAGCGGCGCGGATCGATCCGATGGAGGCGCTGCGGTATGAGTAACTTCACCGCATGCCGGATCGCCCACCGCGTCTCCTTATCGCTGATGATCAGGCTGACGTCCTGGAAGCCCTGAAACTGCTTCTCAAGGGCGAGGGCTTCGAGGTCGAGACCGCCGCGTCGCCGCGGGCCGTGCTCGCCGCCGTCGAGGCCTCGGACTTCGACGCCCTCCTCGTCGACATGAACTACGCGCGCGATACGACGTCGGGCACCGAGGGCCTCGACCTGGTGTCGCGCGTCCGCGCGCTCGAGGGCGCGCCGCCGATTGTCGTCATGACCGCGTTCGGCACGATCGACGGCGCCGTCGAAGCGATGCGCCGCGGCGCGCGCGACTACGTCGAGAAGCCGTGGGACAACCGCCGGCTCCTGACGACGCTGCGCACCCAGGTCGAGCTGGGCCGCGCGCTGCGCACCAGCCAACGGCTCGAGCGCGAGAACCGCACGCTGCATCGCGAAGGGCTCCCCGAGCTGGTCGCCGAGTCGCCCGCGATGCAGCCGGTGCTCCGTCTGATGGAGCGAGTGGCCGCGTCGGACGCCAACGTGCTCGTGTTGGGAGAACACGGCACCGGCAAGGATGTCGTCGCCCGCTGGCTGCACGCGGCCTCGGCCCGCCGGGACCGCCCCTTCGTCGCCGTGAATCTGGGAGGCATTCCCGAGGGCCTGTTCGAGAGCGAGCTGTTCGGCCACATGCGGGGCGCCTTCACGGACGCCAAGGCCGATCGCGTCGGGCGTTTTGAGCTGGCCGACGGCGGCACGCTCTTCCTCGATGAAATCTCGAACCTCCCGCAGGCGCAACAGGCGAAGCTGCTGCGGGTGCTCGAGAGCGGCGAGTTCGAGCGGGTGGGCGCGTCGCACGCGCGCCGCGCCGACGTACGTCTCCTTTCCGCCACGAACGCCGACGTCCAGGGAGAGGTCAAGGCGGGGCGGTTTCGCGAAGATCTCTTGTTTCGTCTGAACACCGTGGAAATTCGGCTGCCGCCGTTACGCGAACGCCGGGAGGACGTCCCACGGCTCGCGACGCACTTCCTGCAGCGCTACCGCGCCCGCTATCGCAAGGCCGGCCTCGCATTCGCCTCCGAAGCGGTGGAGGCGTTGCTGCGCCACCCGTGGCCCGGAAACGTGCGCGAGCTCGATCACACGATCGAGCGCGCCGTGCTGCTTGCCGAGGGCGCCGAAATCCGGGCGCGCGACCTGGGGCTCACCGGGTCCGCCGACGGGAGCCGCACGCTCGACACGATGAGTCTCGAGGACGTCGAGCGGGTGTTGATCGGCAAAGCGCTCAGCCGCGCGGGCGGCAACGCGACTGCAGCAGCTAAGGCGCTGGGGCTGTCGCGCAGCGCGCTCTATCGCCGCCTGAAGCGACATGGCCTTTGAGCGTCGCGTCCTGTCCCTCGCGCTCCTCGTCGCGGCGCCGGGACTCGTGCTCGGCCTCGTGCTGCTGTGGATCGGCGACTTCACCGCGCCGACGCAGTGGATCCTCACCCTTCTCGTCGTCGGTGTCTCCCTCGCGATAGCGGCCACGCTGCGCGAGCAGGTGATCGGCCCGTTCCAGATCATCTCGAACATGCTGGCCGCGCTGCGGGAGGGGGATTTCTCCCTGCGCGCCGGCGGCGCGAACCCCAAGGATGCGCTCGGGCTGCTGCTGCTCGAGCTGAATGGTCTCGGCGAGGACCTGCGCGCCCAGCGGCTCGGCGCCCTCGAGGCAACGGCGCTGCTCAGACGCGTGATGGAAGAGATCGAGGTCGCCGTGTTCGCGTTTGACGACGCGGCGGCGCTGCGCGTCGTGAACCGGGCCGGTGCGGCGCTACTGGGCCGCCCCGCCGAGCAGCTGCTCGGCAAAAGTGCCACCGAGCTGGGGCTCGCCGAGGCGCTCGGCGGCGAGACTCCGCGCGTCTTGGACTGGCAGGGACGTTGGGAAGTGCGGCGCGGCACGTTCCGCCAGGGCGGCCTGCCGCACCAGCTCCTGGTACTCGCGGATGTGACCCGCGCCTTGGGCGAGGAAGAGCGCCAGGCTTGGCGGCGCCTGATTCGCGTGCTCTCGCACGAGCTCAACAACTCGCTCGCGCCGATCAAGTCCATCGCCGATAGCCTGCGCGGCTTCGTCGAACGGATGCCCGCCGCGACGGAATCGCGGGCGGATCTGCTCAAAGGTCTGGGCGTGATTGCGACGCGCTCCGAATCGCTGAGTCGCCTGATGGCGGCGTATGCGCGCCTCGCCCGTCTGCCGCCGCCGCGGACCGAAGCGGTGGCGGTCGAAGACTGGGTGCGGCGCGTCGTGGCGCTGGAGACGAGGCTGCCGGTCGCCGTCCGCCCCGGACCCGAGATCACGATCCGGGCGGATGGCGGGCAGCTCGACCAGCTGCTGATCAACCTGGTGCGCAACGCGGTGGACGCGACGATCGAGACGCGGGGCGCCGTGGAGGTGGGGTGGTCCAGCGAGAACCGGCATCTGCTCATCTGGGTGCGGGACGAGGGCACCGGGCTCGCCGACACGGCGAACCTGTTCGTGCCGTTTTACACGACCAAGCCCGAGGGCTCCGGCATCGGGCTCGCGCTATCGCGCCAGATCGCCGAAGCGCACGGGGGCACGCTCACGCTCGGCAACCGGGCGGGTGTGCTGGGGTGCGAGGCTCGGCTCGTGCTGCCGCTCACGGGCGTCATGGAAGGAGTGCGGATGCAGTAGGGTCAGGCATGGATACCGTGACGGGGGCAGCCGGCCGTCGCTACCGCGTCCACAGCACGGCATGGACCTCACCGCTCGCTGTCGCGCTCTGTCCCACGATCCAACCCCGCGCGTTCATGCCGAACGCCGTCGCTTCATCGCCACCCAGGTCGGCAAGCTTCGTCAGGGTATCGTGGTGCCACAAGACGGCGCTGCCTTCGCACTCCGGCACCGCAATGTTACACAGGTGCATTGCCCCAAGCACGTCACCTGCATCGTTGATCCAGCTCGCGTAACTGGCGTTGTCCACTAGGCCGCCGAGATTGGTCAACGTGCCGTGGTCCCACTCAAAGGCCTGCTGGAACGACGTCCCGACGACCTGGCCGGCAGCATTCACGCCGACCCGGAAGGCGCCGCGATCCAAGAAGCAAAGGGAGGTCGTGCACAGGGGAGCGATCGGAGTTACGGTGCCGTGATCCAGCCTCCCTGCCGCCGTTTCCGCACCGTGTGTTCGACTTCACTGGATCGCGATCTGACCCGTCGTGAGCGTCTCCCGAGCCAGGTCGTAATTGCCATTTCCGTGCGCGATGTCCCCGGCTACGCCGTCGAACACTCCCAAAACCGTGAGCTGCAACGTGGCGACCCCCGGGCCACCCGGCGTGACGGCAACAACAAACGGGATATCGCGGAAGATCGATTGCACACCAGGGCCGAACGCATTCAGGACCTTCACGGTGGCTGTGCCACTGAAGCTGTGCCCGTCGAGCGCCCCGCTCGTGACAGCCCCCTGCACGGCCATCAGGCGCAGTCCGAGGAAATTCGCGTTGCCGGCCATGAGGCACGTGAAGTGTCCCTGCGCCGATCCGTCACCCGCGATCACGGCCGCGAACCCGAAGTGCGACCCGTCGACGTCTCCATCGCCGTCGAGATCGGCGCCGAAAGTCGTGGTGCCGCCGCCCGTAACCTGGACTGAATGCGGCGACGGCGCAGCTGCGCGGTCGCTCGACATGGCGGCGCGCGGCGCGAAGGCATCTCCCGGAGCGGCACACGCCGCGAGCCCGAGCGCCGCTGCCACGATTGCGGTGTAGTGCAGAGAGTGTTGCATGGTTCCTCCCTGGCGTTGACGGGGGTGGCTCGCGCCGCCCCCGTGGATGTGTGTCCTAATCGATCACGTGGAACGACGTCCGGTTGGCATTTCCCGGAGGAGCCGGTGGTGCTTCGCGGTTCCAGTAGTCCACGAAACCCTTCGACGCAGTGACGCCTTCGAACACTTCGTTGGGGGTTCCCACTATATGGCAGCTGACGGCGAGTGTCCCGTCGCTGCCGTCCGAGTAGGCGATCTGGACCACGAGCAGCCCGGCGCGGACGTCAGCTTCGTTGCCGATGTTGTCATGCGACAGCGGAAATGTGCCTGGAGCCAGAGTGAAACTCACGAAGCCTGTCACCGTGTAGCTGCCGCTTCCAGTCGCCCCGCCACTGGCATCGAAGGTCTGCCATGTCCCACCACCGGTTACGTCCTCTGCGTTCCCGGGATTGGAGCGATACGTGCCAGATCCCATAAGCGTGATCTTCGAGCCATCGTTGGCGCGCGCCGAGGCCACTCCGCCGGCCGAGACGGTGCCCGTGCCGAAATCGACGCTGATGATGTCCCACCGCATGTGGTGGTTGCTAGCAGAAGCGCTGAAGCTTGGGGAGAGTCCGGCGGGCCTCGACGCCAGCAATGTCGAGGCTGGGGTTCCCTTCTCACATCCGAGGGCGAGGCTGATCAGGCCAACGCCCGCGAGTCCGCTCAAGGTCCGCGCATTCATTGTGTGTTCCTCCTTCTCGGTTTGCCTCCCATTGCGTCCGTTCAATCAGGGTCAACAAGGCTGTTCAGGTGCACAGGCGGGGGACGGGCTGCGCACCGGTGGAAATGCCTGCGCCATCTATTGGGGGTTGGGAGAACCGCGCGAACAGACGTGGATACCGACTCCGGTGTGGAGCCAACTGGAAGGATCGCTGCACGGCGCACCGCTGTCACGCCTGGAGACCTCGACACGGTATCTACGCCCGGGCCCCACACCACAGCGGGGAAAAACGTACCCGCTCGAAGCCCCAACGCAAGATCAGCCCTGGCCACTGCTGGACAGTTGCGGCTCGGGCGGTATGTTGAAATCCCGAATCCCCGGACAGGAGAAAGCATATGAGCCGAATCGCAGTGCTTTTCGTGATGGCGGTGCTGCTGCCGACGGTTGTGAAGGCGCAAGCGCAAATGACCAAGGAACAGAAGATCGCCGACGCCATGAAAGCCGCTCCGGCCTCGATCTCGGCGGCGGCAGCGATCATGGACTGGCCTGCGACCGAGGGTGGCCAGATGATGACGCTCCGAGCGGGCACCAACGGATGGACCTGCCTGCCGGACTTCCCGGGGACGCAGGGCGATGATCCGATGTGTGTTGACGAAGTCTGGTTGTCGTTCATGAAGGCAATGATGAGCAAGACCCCGCCACAGATTGCGCGTGAAGGTATCGGTTACATGATCGCTTCCGGCAGCGGCGGCTATGGTAGCAACACAGACCCCTATGCTACCAAGGCAGCCCCCGACAATGAGTGGGGATACGACCCCCCTCACGTGATGCTGCTCGTCCCCGATCCGAAGGTGCTACAGGGCCTGCCCACCACGCGGCAGAGCGGTGGTCCCTGGGTGATGTGGTCCGCGACACCGTACGCGCACATCATGGTGCCAACCGAATCGACGAAGAAGTGAGCTGACGCGGCTGACGAATATCGGAGGCCAACTTCTGGACATCAGAGGTTGGCCTCGTTCGTCGAAGAAAAACCGTGACTGGCCGCTGACGATCCGAGTCGCAATCCGTTGCGACCGCGCATCACGTGCGTCGGTGCCGCCACGGATGCTTGCTGGTAGGGGGAAGAGTAAAGATCATTAGGCCCCCGCAGTGGTCACTCTGCGTCATAACATAACTCGCCACAACAACTTAAAACGTTACGAACGGCGCAGCGGCGGGGGCATGACGCTTGATCTGCGTCAATCAGTTCATCGTGCCGGGGCACACCGTGATCGCCTTGACGTTGCTCACCGTCGTCGTGTGCGCGCCCGCCTTCGCGCAGGACACCCAAGCCTCCAAACAGGAACCACGGGTGTCCTATGGCGTGGAGTTGGCGTTCCGCTCCGGTCACGCGGACCGCGGGTTCATCATCAACGATCGTCCCGTGGTCCAGCCGGTGGTGTGGGTGACCCGGAGGGGAGCCGAGTTCTCGGTGTGGGGCAACCTCCCTTTGGCCGAGACCACGGACGGCGCGCGCCCGCAGATCGCGGAACTGGAGCTGACGCGGAAATACGAGTGGAAGAACCTCACCATCGCGCCGGCCGTCACGATGTACTTCTACCACGATGCCCTGCACGTCGATAACGAGCGCTCGATGTCGGGCTGGCTGCACCTGTCGTATGACGTCGGGCCGTTCCGCCTGTTCACCCATCAGAGCCTCGATGTCCTGACGTATCGAGGCGCCTACTACGGGGAAGCCGGGCTCGCGTCCGAGGGGCATGCGTCGGAACGGCTCGAGCTCGGGGGCTCGCTCGGCGCCGGATGGGCCTCCGCGCGGTTCAACGATGCCTATGCCGACGTCGCCAGGGCGGGACTCGATCGCGTCAGCGTCCAGGCCTGGCTGACGGCGCACCTGACGCCGCACTCCTACGTCACCCCCGACGTCGAGTTCAGCACGATCGTCAACCCTGGGATTCGCGCGGCGCTGACACGTCCGACCTTCCTCCTTCTCAGGCTGACCACAGGAGTGGAATTCTAAATGCCTCCGTCAACGATCGTCCGAACGCGTCCGGACACGGTCCCGGCCGTCCCTCGGGCGCCCCAATACACACTGAGTCTCGTCGCCCGACTGGAGCGGCTCCGGAAAACCCTGCGGCCCACGCCGCACGTCCCACTGGCCGTGGAGGGCATGCACCTCTTCGCCAAACTCGAGTACGTGAACCCCGTGGGCAGCATCAAGGACCGCCCCGCCTTCTGGATCCTCAAGCGGGCGGCGGAGCGCGGCGAGATCGGCGACGAGACCACGGTGATCGAATCGTCGTCGGGGAATTTCGCGTCCGCGCTCGCCGCGTTCACGCGCCTCGTCGGTCTGCGGTTCATTCCCGTGATCGACCCCAACATCTCCAGCACCTACGAATCCTTCCTCCGGCGCCTCTGCCCGACGGTGGTGAAGGTGGAGGAGCGGGACGACACGGGAGGTTTCCTGAAGACCCGCCTCGACATGGTGAAGCACCTGTGTGCCACCACGCCGAACGCCTTCTGGACGAACCAGTACGGGAACCCGGACGCCGTGGAAGCTCACTACGAGCTCACCGCGGGGGAGATCTCTGCGGAGTTCGACTCGCTCGACTTCGCCTTCATCGGTGTCAGCACGGGGGGGACGATCGCCGGAATGTCTCGCCGGCTCAAGGAGCGCTACCCGAAGGTCCGGATCATCGCCGTCGACACCAAAGGGTCCGTCATTTTTGGGGACGCGCCCGGCAAGCGCCACATCCCCGGGGTCGGGTCGAGCATCGTCCCGCCGCTCCTGTCGCAGGCCCTGATCGACGACGTCGTCCTGATCCCCGAGTTCGAAGCGGTAGCGGCGTGCCGCGAGCTGCTCGAGACGCACGGGCTGTTCGCGGGCGGCTCGAGCGGGACGGTCTACGCCGCCGTCAAGCGGTATGCGGCGAGGATGGCACGTTGGGGGTTCGTCGGGGCGAGGCGCCCCACGGTGCTGTTCCTGTGCGCGGACCGCGGGACGCCATACCTCGATACGGTGTTCGACCCCACGTGGGCGACGAGGCTCGAGTAGCGGCCATGCCCTTCGAATTGTCGATCATCAACGGGAAGACCGTTTTCGATATCGTCAGCACCCATCGAGGCGAATGCGTCGACATCGTCCAACACGCCTACCTGGCGCACGCCAACGGGAATTCCGTGAATCCGCACAGCTACTTCCTGCGGTTCCCCGAGAAGCCCGATTGCCGGATCATCGCGCTCCCGGCGTTCCTCGGCGACGGCTTCGCCGTGGCGGGGCTGAAGTGGATCGCCAGTTACCCGGGCAACGTCCAGCGCGGCTTTCCGCGTGCCTCGGCGGTGCTCGTGCTGAATAGCTACGAGACCGGATACCCCTTTGCCATACTCGAGAGCTCGATCATCTCGGCGGCGCGGACGGCCGCGTCGGCCGTACTGGCGGCGGAGTGGTTGAACGGGCGATCGCGGCGCACGCCGTCGTTGGGCATCGTGGGCACCGGGTTCATCGCCCGCTACGTCTACGACTTCCTCGTCGACACCGGATGGGCGATCCCGGAGGTCCGGTTATACGACCAGTCGCTGGCCGCGAGCGAGCGATTCCGAGACACCGTGTGCCGTCTCGATCGCCACCGGGTGGTCAAGGTCGTCCCCCACGTGACAGATCTCCTCAGCGCCTCCGACCTGATCGTGTTCACGACGATCGCGTCCACGCCGCACATCGCGGATCCGTGGTTGTTCGATCACAACCCGCTGGTGTTGCACATTTCGCTGCGCGATCTCGCCCCCGAGATCCTGCTCCGGTCCCAAAACGTGGTCGACGACGTCGACCACGTCATGAAGGCGAACACCTCCGCGCATCTCACCGAGCAGCAGACGGGAAACCGCAGCTTCGTGACCGGCACGCTCGCCGAGATCATGCAGGGACACCGATCGGTGAATCGGAGCCGGCCGATCATTTTCTCTCCTTTTGGCCTGGGGGTTCTCGACATCGCGGTCGGCAAATGGGTGTACGACCAGGCGGTCGCCGCCGGCCAGGACCAGCGCGTATCCGACTTCTTCTACGAGACCGTGCGATGACGACTGTGGCTCCGCCGGGTCCCACCGAAACAATCTTCGCCGAGTTGCTCGCCCAGGTCCTGCGAGTCGACGAGGTGCCCCTCGATAGCCACTTCTTCGATGAGCTCGGCGCCGACTCCCTGGTCATGGCCCAGTTCTGCGCGCGCGTGCGGAAGCGCGGAGGCCTGCCCTCGGTATCGATGAAGGACGTGTACGCGCATCCCACGATCCGCAGCCTCGCGGCCGCCGTCGTCGCCGCCGCGCGGCCCATCCGCCCATCCGCCCAACTGCCTCCCCCGACACCGACCCGCGCGGGTGAGTACGTCCTGTGCGGGGCGCTGCAAGCGCTCTTCTACTTCGCCTTCTCATATGCCGGCGTGCTCGCCGCCATCGCGGGCTATCAACGGCTCGTTGGCGAAGCGATCGGCGTGGAGCGGGTGGTGCGCCTGCTGCTGTTCGGTGCGGCAGCATTCCTTGTCGTGTGTGCGATTCCGATCGCGGCGAAGTGGCTGCTGATCGGTCGCTGGAAGCCGCGGCAGATTCGGCTCTGGAGTCTCGACTACGTCCGCTTCTGGATCGTCAAGACGCTGATCCGCTCGAACCCCGCCCCCTATCTGTTCATCGGCTCGCCGCTCTACGGACTCTATCTGCGAGCGCTGGGCGCGAGAATCGGGCGCGGCGTGCTGATCCTGTCGCGCCGCATCCCCGTGTGCACCGACCTGCTCTCGATCGGCGCGGGAACGGTGCTCCGCAGGGAAGCGAGCTTCGTCTGCTACCGCGGCCAAGCCGGCCGGATCGACATCGGACCGGTGACCCTGGGCCCTAACGTGTATGTCGGCGAGATGTCGGTACTGGATATCGATACCGCGATGGGTGACGGCGCGCAGCTCGGTCACTCTTCCGCGCTGCACAGCGGCCAGGCGGTACCGGCCGGCGAGCGGTGGCACGGATCTCCCGCGCAGCGCACGGACGTGAATTACGTGAGGATCCCGCCGGCGCGGGTGAGCACGTTACGCCGCGCCATCGCCGGCACGCTCACGCTGCTCGTCGTCCTCTTCATCTATGTGCCGCTGCTCGAGGGCGGCCTGGACACGCTGTCGGTCTGGGTGTCAGCGCGCGTCGAGACCAGCCTCGTGATCAGGGCGCTGGCGATCTCGTCTGTCCTCTTCTTCGGCGCATGTGCAGCCGGCCTCCTCGCAATCGGCATTGTTCCGCGCGCCTTGAGCGCGTTTGTCAAGCCGGACACGGTTTACCCGCTGTACGGGTTCCGCTACTCGGTGTATCGCATCATCGGGGGCTTGAGCAGGATGCGGTTCCTCCCGCTGCTCTTCGGGGACAGCTCGTACATCGTCCACTTCCTGAGATGGATGGGTTGGCGCCTCACTCCCGTGGTGCAAACGGGGTCGAATTTCGGCAGCGAGGTGGCGACCACGAACCCGTTCCTCACGTCCGTCGGCACCGGTACGATGATCGCCGACGGTCTGAACGTCTTCAACGACGACGTCTCGAGCACTTCGTTCCGGGTGTCCCGGGCGGCGATCGGGCCCCGCAACTTCGTGGGCAACTACGTCAACTATCCCGCGGGCGGTACGACTGGCGAGAACTGTCTGCTCGGCACCAAAGTCATGATCCCGGTCGAGGGCAAGATCCACAACGGCGTCGGGCTGCTGGGCTCGCCACCCTTCGAGATCCCGCGGTCCGTCGAGCGCGATAGCCGATTCGACCATCTTCGCACCGGGGAAGCGCTGCGCCGCGGCCTTGCCGCCAAGAATCGCTTCAACCTCGGCACGATCGGCATCTTTCTCGCCACGCGGTGGCTCGGCGTCTTCCTCATGGTGCTGATCGACCTCGTCGCGCTCCAGAGCTCACATGCCCTCACCGCGGCGCTGCTGGCGTTCAGCGCCGTCGCTGCCGCGATCTACTACGCCCTGGTGGAGCGCTGCTTCGAGGCGCTCGGCCCCCCACCGCCGCCCATCTGCTCCATCTACGACGCTCGCTTCTGGTGGGTCGAGCGGGTGTGGAAGCTGCACCCGATCAATTTCCTGCACCTGTTCGACGGCACGCCGTTCAAGAGCGTGCTGTGGCGTCTGATCGGCGTGCGATTCGGCAAGCGCGTGTTCGACGACGGCGTGTTCATCTCCGAGCCCACCCTGACCGTCATCGGGGACGAGTGCGCGCTCAATCAACAAAGCATTCTCCAGTGCGATTCGCAGGAGGACGGCACGTACAAGTCCGGCCCAATGACGATCGGCGCCGGCTGCACGATCGGCGTTGGTGCCTTCGTGCACTATGACGTGACGATGGAGGACGGCTCGGTGCTCGCCGCCGATTCATTTCTCATGAAAGGCGAGACGGTTCCACGCGCCTCACGGTGGGGCGGCAATCCAGCGAGGGAGCTGTGATCGGGGGGGGGCCAGTGCTGCGCCAGGAGCGTATCGAAGCCATCGACGTTCTGCGCGGCCTGGCGATTCTTGGAATCCTCATCGTCAACATGGGCCTCTTCAGCTTGCCCGAAGGCACCGCGGTCGATGGAACAGCCCAACG
>WNGL01018350.1_pt1 | contig 12363 bp, 18 predicted proteins | sample 5400591 | NCBI WGS metagenome assembly WNGL01 (sample SAMN13153377, study PRJNA577476) | soil metagenome | isolation source: 80 cm soil or saprolite under Garry oak tree replicate 1 | place: USA:California | collected 2016-06-15
GTCGAGTTTCCAGGCTTCAAGACACTGGATCGCCAGAACGTTGTGGTCGAGGTCGGCAAGGAGATCCTAGTCGACTTGACCATAGAACCTGGCCAACAAAGCGAGACCGTCACGGTCAACGAAGCGATCCCGCTGGTGGACACCACGGGCGCCACGCTGGGCGGCACACTCCCCAACGTGGACATCGTGGATATGCCGTTGAATGGCCGCAACTATCAAAATCTGTTGAATCTGCGGCCGGGCGTCGTGGTCCAACCGGGCGGCGGACCGTGGACCCAAAGCACCAACAACGTTCGTCCCGATGAATCCGGCTGGATGGTCGACGGCATTATCAATTCCAGTTTTTTTGACGCCCGCCCCATCGTCAATTTTCCCAGTCCGCTCAGCGATATGTCGACGATCCTGCCGATCGACGCCATCCAGGAATTCAACCTCATGGAAAATCCTAAGGCCGAGTACGGTTGGAAGCCCGGTGCCGTGGTGAACGTGGGAATCAGATCGGGGACCAACGCTTTTCACGGTTCGGCTTACGCGTTTGGCCGCAACGGCCCCTGGGACGCCCGCAGCGTCTTCAACCCCTCTCCCCAACCGCTGCTGCCAGTGGAGTTGGAGCAGTTCGGCGGCGTGATAGGCGGCCCAGTCAAGAAGGACAAACTCTTCTTTTTCGCGGGCTATGAGGGCCTGCGTTCCCTCGTCGGCAACTTGTATATCGAAACCGCGCCCGCAACCGCCCGGTTCCCAACCCCGGATCCGAGGAACAGCATGGTGGATGCCATCAATGCGCTGCAGAGCGCCGGGGTGACGCCCAGTCCCATCAGCCTGAAATTGTTGGGCTGCACCTTGGGACCAACCGCCTGCACGGGCGGCCTCATCCAGGGGGCCTCTCCGAACACGACCACCTACGCCAGTACCTCCCCCACCAGCAATATCAGCGACAACGGGGTGGCGAAAATCGACTACAAGATCAACAGCAAGCACGCGCTCAGTGGCATGGTTTGGATCGGCAACTACCTCGGCGATGGAAACGATCACGGCTTCGTGAATCCCATCTTTAACTTACAAGCTCGGGTACGCGCGACAGACATCGTCGTCAACTGGATTTCGACCCCCAATTCCCGCCTGGTGAACGAATTCCGGGTTGGCTACAACCGCGTTAATTTCATTTCAAACATTGACGACGGCAATATCCTCGCTGATGGTAGCGGGCTCACCGGTGGCAAGGGCTACCCCCTCAACACGGGCGTGACGGCTGTGGGTGGGTTGCCGAATATCAACATTACGGGTTTTTTCGCAGCCACGGGCAGCTCCGGCATTGGCGCCGGGCATAACCGTCCCTCTTCTAACGGCCCCAACCCGTTTTATGATTTTCAGGATAACGTTTCGTATTTGCGGGGCAAGCACAGCTTCAAGGTTGGCGGCGAGTTCGCGCACATCGAGGTCGATACCTTCACCGAAGATAACATACGGGGCCGGATCGACTTCCGCGGCAAGCAGACTCCTCAAATCCCCGGTTCCACACCATTGGAAGACTTCTTCGCCGGAAATCCAGACAGAGGATTTATCCTTGTCGGCGACCCGAAGCGCACAGTGAACTGGAGGTCGACCGCCGGGTTCGTTCAGGACGACTGGCGTATCGCCCCGAGATTCATGCTCAATCTGGGCATGCGCTACTCATACTTCTCGCCGATCCGAGAGGCCAACAACCTCTGGGGTAACTTCGTTCCGGCGCTGGGACTGGTTCAGCAGGGTCAACCCTCGGTCGGCGATTCGATCGTGAAACCCGATTACGGAAACTGGTCTCCCCGCGTGGGTTTTGCCTGGGATGTCACGGGCAAGGGGACCACTGTGGTGCGGGCCGGGGCCAGTGTCATTTACTCGTCGTACAAGGCGGGCATGTTCACGTCGCAAATTGGGCTTCCGAACACCTCGTCAACCAGCGTCACTTTCAACCCGACAGGCGCCTGCAAAACGGTCGTACCAATCGGAGTCCCTTGTCCGGCGACGTTTGGCGGCACCATCCAGCTCGCCTCCACCGCTCTTCCTGGCTCCGCGCTCAACTGGAGTGGGGTCGTTTTCCCGGCCGGCGGCGCGGTCAGTTGCACTCCCACCGGGCCGTGCAGCGCCATGGCGGTGGACCCGAATCTCCGCACCCCCTACATCACGAACTATAACTTGGGTGTGCAGCACGCATTCAACAACAACCTCTCGTTGGACCTTAGTTATGTCGGCAATCACGGCGGCAACCTGATTGGTATTCGCGATATCAATCAGATCGATCCCACAACGGGCGTCCGTCCGTACGATGCTAGCTTCCCCTACCTGAAGTATATCAACCAGATCTCGAACTTTGCCCGCTCCAACTTCAACAGCATGCAGGCGACCCTGACCGAGCGGGTTTCCCACGGGCTTTCCTTCACCGCCGGTTACACGTACGGTCATGGCCTCGACAACGGCTCCCTGAATACTCTATACGGATACATGCCGCAGAACACCAATAATACAGCGGCGGAGTACGCCAGCGGCGATTTCGACATCCGGCACCGCTTCACTTTCACGACCAGTTATAGCCTTCCCGGGAAAAGAGGCTTTGGCCAGTTGCTGGAAGGCTGGAAGATCAACTCCATCGTGAACCTCCAGGGCGGCCAGCCGTGGTCCGTGGACGACCGCCAGTGGGATTTCAGCGGGACCGGAGACTTCGCCGATCGTTGGGATTTCTTCGGGAACCCCGATGACTTCAAGTCCGGCACGAGTTCCATTCCCTACTGCTCTGGCTTCGGTAGCGCGGGCGGTGTTAGTTGCACGCGCCAGTCCGGGATTAGCGGCATCGTGACCACGCTTCCTGCGTCACTGGCTCAGCAGTGCATTGCGGTGGCCCCCGACCCCAAGACGCTGGCTCAGGGCGGCTGCTACGTATCCGGCAAATCGGTATTGGTTCCTCCCAAGGCTGGAACCTTCGGCACAATGGGCCGGAACATCTTCCGCGACTCGGGCTTCAAGAACGTCGATTTCTCCGTGTTCAAGAACTTCACGTTCAAGGAGCGATACAACGCCCAGTTCCGGGTCGAGTTCTTTAACATCTTCAATCATCCCAACATCGCCAATCCGTTTGGCTCAGTAAACAATTACGGTGGAGGCAGCGACCCCGGCTCGTCCCCCAGTACATTCGGCTGCGGGTGCGCCACACCCGACGTTGCCGCCGGCAATCCAATCATCGGTTCCGGAAGCAGCCGAGACATTCAACTCGGATTGAAGCTCACGTTCTAAGCGCTGCGCGATCTAGGAACTGGAGGCTGACTCACGTCCTCCGGTTCCCGCCGCCGTGCGGTAAAATCCAAACAAGGGAAGACGAACGCCGCGCGCCCGGAAATCTCGGCGTAAATCCGCCGCGCATCCGCTGTCGCCACTCGCCATGTAGTCGGGCGCGACGAGTGCCGTGAGCCCCGTCGAGGTCTCCCCGATTGAAGGCTTCGATTGCCCGTCGGACCAGCGCCTTGTTTTCTGCGGACATGATTGACCTGACCTCCTCTACCTCGGTCGATGGCGAATTGCTATTTTATGCGCATTTCTTGAGGTTTTGTAATCTTGATACGATGAACCGTGCGCGATCTGGCTGTCCTTTTTCTCCACTTGATTGTCACTATCGTTCGGCTCGCTGGTCCTGGTGGCGCACGGTCGATCGTTGCCGAATCCGTTCTCGCCAGACAGCAACTCCTGATCGTGAATCGTTCCCGGAAACGGTCACCTAATTTGCGCGTATCCGACCGTATCGTCGCTGGCTTGTGTGCTTTCCTCATTCGTCCAGCCCGGCTGATGCGTTCCGCAATCGTATTAAAGCCGTCAACTCTCTGGCGGCTCCATCAGGCATTGAAGAACCGAAAGTACCGCTTGCTGTTTTCGCCCAAGCTGAGGGAAAAGCCTGGACCCAAAGGACCCAGCGATGAAGTCATTGCCGCGGTTGTGGAAATGAAGCAGCGGAACCCGACGTGGGGTTGCCCTTGAATCGCTCAACAAATCGCGTTGGCTTTCGGCATTCCGATGAACAAAGATGTCGTTCGTCGGATTCTCGCCGCTAGATACCGGCCTGAACCCGACTCTGGTCCTTCATGGCTCACGTTTCTCGGTCACGCTAAGGAAGAGCGCGTAAAGTACAACTACTATATCTTTTTAGGCACAGCGCGCGGGTTGCAAGAACCGAGCACAAAGCGGCAACCAAAATGAAGCTCGCCCCCACCACGACCGCTGTTGCAACGTTCTACGTAAGGAACTCAAGAACGCAGATCATCTTGAGATTCACAAAAAAAGGAGAATTAGACATGTGCGATTATTCGCTTCATGGCATAGAGAATCGCCTTGCGGAAGACTGGGCAACCTGATGGAATCAAAACAGGCCGGAAGGCTTGTGGGACGAGCGCAGACCCAAATCGTTCTGACTTCGATTCTCACTGCGGATTCCTGTGAATATCCCATCGACGCCAAGATTCTCGAAGCGGGCCGCTACACGGCGACGAGGGACGGTGTTGTGGTAGGAAGAGGCCACGCTCGACGCGATCTGTTTGAAGTGCTGTTTCCGCCGACCACGATTTACCAACTCATTCGCATCCCGAGTCGCGGCCCCAGCCTTGTCCTTGATGCCGAAACCCCGATAACCATCAAGCTCATGGAGCCCCCAGCCTTGTCCTTGATGCCGAAACCCCGATAACCATCAAGCTCATGGAGCCTCTGGCGGCGCAATCGGCGGTTTCACAAGCCGAAGTTGCGCCCTCATTTCCGAGTGCGCCTGCGCCGGCACGGCTTGACTGTGCTACCTCTGGCGCACAGACGACACCCTGGCCCGGCATCCGACAGATTTTTTATCCGATCCGAAATAGGACGCCATACAAGGCACGTTTATATATGAATGGTCGGCCTGTCAGCGTCCTGCCTCCCTGTTATGGCCCGACGATGCTCATTGCGTTTACGTCCAATTTCAGATTGGCAGCCACCGCGGTCCTGGCGACGAGGCAGGGACAAAGGGAGGTTAAGCTTCAGATCGTTCCAAATGAGAATGAAGATGGCTGGGACATCGTTGACGAGGCCGGTATAGCGGCAGGCGTTGACCTACGTTAACGAATATCCTGAAGGGGACCATAGTAGCCGACTTTGGCACGGCTGTTTGGGATTGAATGGCACGTATACCGCGCAAATGTGAATCGTTGGTGGCCAAAGCAACCACCGGCAGCCAGATGATGAAAAGAATGACAAATAAAGTCGAAGGCATTCGCCTTCCCTCCCATCATAAGGCTGCCCGTGATCAGCCGTGTATGGGCAAAGCGCCTTTTATGTAACTGGCTTCGCGGTTCGCTTCGTCCTTACGTCCGCTCTTGCTTCTTTTTCAGCCTTGTCAGCTTCGTTATCAGCGTCCTTTTCCGTCACATTCGGTTTCAGCGCGTGGATCGCCTGACCCAGCGACATCGGAGAATTCGATCCCATCATCTTCGCTTTCAGTTGATCGAACGGGATGCCCACGTCCTTGGAAGCGTGCAGCGCCGCCAGGAACTGCCCCCTATTCTTGAATCCGCTCGCAGCAGTCTTCAGATTCTCGCCAGCGGGAAGCATGCTTTCGACCTTGCTCTTTAACGCGGGATTTCGCTCGATGCGCGCTTCAAAGTTCGCCTCGGTTTGATCTTGTCGGCTTTCCGTCCTAACCTGAGGTCTGTCGTGACTGACATCACTGCTGTGGTCAACACCATGAGCCTGCGGGATGCCGCCCTTGCTTTGAGCAAAAGTTGCGGCACTCAAATAGAGGACAAAACTCAATCCAAATATAAGCGTGAAAATCCTTCTCATACTGATTCTCTCCTTTTCGTGATAGGAATCTGCCTATCGCTAATTGCGCGACAGTCGAGCCGATTGGACGATGGGGACAATTAAGCCAAGATTAATGGAACATTAAGTTCAGTTAATCTATCTCCTGTGCCTCGCCAAAATCTCATCTGTCTTGTAGACGGTTGATTTTCTTAGCGGTGGGGCAAGTCTGCGCATCTATACGCAACATTAATACCGCTTGACAATACAAAGACCCGAACACAAAACGATCAAGGATGCAGAAGTTTACAAAAGGAGCAGTTTGAATTAATGACCATAACAACACTAACGATTGGTTCTGTGCTTGTGGTGCTGGCAGGGCATGCTATCACGAAGCACGGCATCGGCAATGGGATCGTCACTTTGATGGTGGTCGGAACGGCGCTTTACCTTTGGTGGGTGCGTTGGTCTATTTATAATCTGTTCCTAGAATTTTTCAGCGGATCGGCGCTTCAAGAGGCCTGTTGCATATCCTGCGCCTAAACTTGTCCCGCCTTATGCCTAGAAAGGAGAAGGCCATGCCCAAAGGCTTGAAAACGTCGGCGACACTTCATTTGAGGCCCCTGGTACTTGCTCTAGCCACCCTTGGTTCAACTCCGCTTGCGACAGCATCCCCCCAACAAACACCGGGTGAGGAGTATGTGAACAGGAATGAGGGCTTTCGCCTTCTCCTGCCCCCAGGCTGGCGTAAAGTGGAAGAAACTACCAAACGCACGGAGGGTTCTTTAAGAACCGACATCAGTTTTGAAGATGGTAAGGGCCTATTAGTCACAATTGTGCATGTACTCCCCCCTGGCACTCTGGAAGGAAGGTGCCGGTTTCGACAAGGGCCGGACGTGAACGGGATGTGGCCGAGCATCACCATGCCTGGAGCGCTTTCAGAAGAAGACATCCTTCTGTCGGCACTTCCCGCGCGGAAGGTAATTTCCAACTCTCCAGGACCGTCCCGGGTTTGGACCATCATCCTCTTCGGCCAGAGGGATTGGTGGTCGTTAGTTTTATCCGCCGGTGCCTTAAATGAGGAGGAGCGGGAACGCATACTGGCCTCAGGGAGTCCCGGCTATGAGCAATTCCAGCAAATCCTCTCCTCGTTTCAGTTCCTCGAACCAGTTTTGGGGCGGTTGAGAACCGCCGCAGCCACTGCGAAAGAGCGCTTCTACAGCAACGATCGACTCGGCATTAAGATACTGCTGCCCCCGTATTGGGAAGTAGTGGAGGAGAAGCCGCAAACCTCAAGCAAACCGTTGGCGGTCAGTCTTGCCTGCCCAGGAGGCTTCGGCCAAGTCACCTTGGTGCGTGAAATTTCTGGGGCAACGCCTCGCGGATACATTGACGCTGCTATAAAAGGAATGTTCTCCCATGAGCGGGAAGAGTACCGTGTGGAAGTTGAGGAGCAAATAACCAGGTCTGGCATGGTTGGCGCGAAGCTCACTGTTCGCCATAAAGCTGATAACTATTGGTTTCGCCATTGGATGCTGATCTTTTCCAGCGGGAAAGAGCACTTCCGTGTTGTTGCCCTTACCCAGGAAGAGTTTGTCGATGGCTATCAGCCGACCTTCCAGCGGATGCTGGACTCAGTGGAGTTTCTCGGTAGAAAACCATGATCCTGGCTATCTCCGTTGGTCGGTTTTGAGGTGGCCGCCGACGCTTAATCGCCGCACTCACCAAGCTATTATTATGGCTATGGAAAGCCACTTACAGTCGTCTGGAACCGATGAAGAAATTCGCTCAACTGGTTCGGTCGCATATCGAAGGCATTCTGGCCCGACCACGTTGCGGATTTCCAATGGAGCCTTGGACGGCTTGAACAACAAGGTAAAACTCGTCAGTCATCGCGCTTTCGGCTTCCGCACCATTCCCTACTATATCGCCGCCATCTACCACGTCTGTGCGGATCTGCCCTTGCCGGATTTTGAGTCAGCCTAACCCAAAACAATGACTCCTAACGCGCTACATTTTCAGGAGACGAACCTGAAAATGCTTGGCTGTTTTGTCGCGTCCATAACCGTGACTATCTTAATCAGCCGTCCAGGAAAAGCAAGTGTGACTCGCGGACTTAAGGATCTTTGAGATAACGCTGGTTGGTTCTCCGTGCATCATTCAATTTGTACGCAGGTCGAGGAATTGTGAGAGCGGCCTACCTCTATATATAAGCGGCCCAATCAGCCCAACCGCGCCACAGGCACGACCTTGAAACGCTCAGGACGCAACGCTTATATTTACGACTGTATTGGCTCTGTTTCATTTTGCGGAAGTCTTCCTAGCTGCGACGTAGAGCTACCAGGCGCTGCGCCTCGCGTCGGCCGTGCCGCCTGCCGCGCCGTTCAATGTTCTGATCGGCAACACCGTCCTGGCCGTCGCTCAAGTAAATGACGAAGGCGCGGTCACCGTCGTCAGGGTGATGCAAGGGGTGACGCCATTCACGGATGAGGTAGTTAAGGCCGTAAGGCAGTGGCATTTTGATCCGGCGCACCTGGACGGCCATGCCGTGGCAAGCCAAGTGGGCGTGATGTTCCGCCCGCACGCCTTCGGCAACGCCGGGTTGGGCGGGCCTACTTTCGGATTTACTCCGCCGGAAGTGCCGCCAGGAGATCACCCTGTGTTGCCGCGTGTCATGTTTGATCCCGGCTGGCCGGTCACGGCGCTGTCTGAGATACGGCGGCTTCGTCACCTTCATTGTTTCGACAGCGAGTTTTACGCTGGTATTGCGCACCACCCGGTTGCGACCTATCGGTTTTGTCGCTTTCGCAGGCGGCGTCGGAATTTTACTCGTCATACTGGGCGTGTATGTCTCGCTTGCGATATGGGCGCATGAGCGAGTGCGGAAGACGAAGTAACAAATCGTGGACATGCTGCCGTGCCTAGGGACCCGATGCCGATTCTTGACGCCACTGACGGCGCTGACGCTCACTCTCTATTTGTTTTTTTAGAGAGAAAGAATAAAAGAGGGAGAAAAAACAATATGCAAATGGCCGTCAGGGCCGTCGGTCGGACGGATTGTAGTGCACATTTCATTCGTGGCTTAAAATGTTGGCAGGAGGTAGACATTCATGATGCTGCCATCCATTGTCATGTCGCTAGGTGTGATCTTGATCGGGCAGTCTCCGACTGGTCCGACATGTCCGGTTACGATTCCGGAGAAACATGCGACCCACGCGGAAGATCCAATTTATGGGAATTACGGTAATGGTGCGATATGGACCATGCTATATCCTGACGGCAAGTTCGTCGGACAGCCACAGCCCGATGGTTCGTTGCGCATGAAATTCCCCTGGTGGCGTCTTGGATATACGTTAACGGTTGAAGGCCGCAGATTGGACGCGCCAGCGACGCCACTTCGCTCGGTCGTGCCTAATGGATACCGCAGCGATTTTCAGGCGTCCGCACTCTTCTTTCCTATGGCAGGCTGTTGGGAGATTACAGCGAAGTCGTATCTTTCTACTCTGACTTTTGTCACGCTGGTTCTTATGCCGCAATAAAAAATCTGAATGGCATGGCTGTTGGAATACCCCCGTTCCTCCTGACTTCGATGAACAGCTTAGCTGCCCTTTAGGATGAGCGCCGATGGCAATTGGGCGGGCTATTCACATTGCGCAGCGAAACTCCCAATAAAATCCAAGCGCAAACGCCGCCACCGCGATCAGCCAAAACAAGGGACTGTTCAGCAGTCCGCGTACGTCGAATGCGACTTCAGCGCCGGGAGGTGGCGTTCGCATGAATATGAGCGGCACGCACAATAGGTACGCAATCGTCGTGACGAATAGCGTGACGATGCCGACCAATGTGCTCTTGATGTAAATCACGTTCGCGTGCTCTGCTTTATTTTAGCGGCCTGGAGACATCATGGACCTGCTCATCTAGTGCCTCTTCTTGGCGTTCTATTCATATCGGCGGGAAGCCTGGTTCCGCCGCTGGTCTTCATTCTGGTTGCGATAGTGGCCTATCGGCTCCGGCAACGCCTCGCCTAAAAAGAAAGCCCCTGTTGGTGGGCAACAGGGGCGGGTCCAACAGTGAGGTGAATGTATGCGGGCAAGACTTCACTGCGACAATCTAGTCCATTCCAACCTCCCTGGTGGCATCGGATTCAATTACAGCCGTCCCCTCGGTTAAAGGTCTAACCCTGTCGCGCCGATAAGTGGAATAGGGCAGAATCTGCGCCTTCTGCGGAGTGACAAACCCCTGGCCACCGGCATTGGTGAGCCGGATGGAAAGATTATCAGGTGGAGAAAGGAGTCCATGTCTAGTTTGACGCTGGCATGCGTGTCGGGCCTGAAACCGGAATGCGTTACCCGCACCGTCGCCGAGTTATCCGAGGAGGCGAGTCGGATCGAAACTCTGCTCCGGTCGGTGGAGTACAGCCTCGCTGATCCGAATACATCTTTGGGCGAAGGAGTGCGGCTTGCGAATTGGAGCAAGCAACTCGAAGCCTACCTAGAAGGAGTCCGCTTCGCTCTTGGTGAAAGGGGAAGCTCCTATGCGCCGAAAGCACCAAGCAGCTTAGAAGGGCCACGCTATGAAAGAAATCAGTAACGTCGATTAGTGGAGAGTGTTTGTCGTCTTTGCATGGGCCGCGATTACACTGCCCTTCCTCCTGCTCGCGATGAGGTGATATGGCGAGATTGAAATTTGGCGATCAGGTTCGCGTGCTGCGTAACACGGCACGCAAGGGACAAATTGGGACGATTATTGATGTTGTGGCCCATGTGACCAATGACGACCGCTTTCAGTGCTACGTCGTGCGCTTCGATACGGCCAAGGGTCCCGTGTCGGAGTATTACCTTCGGCATGAGTTGTACATTCCCCTCAGCATGAAGCAATGCACGATGACAAGCAGATGAATGACGGGGCCTTGTGACGAGCAGCTTCCGGCAGAGGCCGCCCTTGATTTAATTCTGCACTTTCCCCCCTTATCCCTCAGAAAGGCTCGCGGGACAACCTGCCGGGGCTTCTTCATTTCGCCCCCTCGGGCGCATCAGCGCCGACCAAGTTGACGCGCAATCTCCAGAAACCTGGCCGCGATCAAGAACTGGATCAAGAACTGGTGTTGTTGAAGGGCGATCTCCAATAAGACGGTGACGGCAGACCGAAGCTCGTCGTCGTGTTCAGGGTCGGGCGACGAATCCAAGCAGCGGCGTATGGCCTCCACACATTTGCCCACGCGGACATCGTGGGGCATCGCCTTCACTGCAAGTTCAAGCGTCGATTCCAGGACAAAGTGGGAAAAATCTTTCATGCCTCCGTGCCCTCTTAATTGCTCAATGTCAGGTGGCCAACGGCATTGCCAAAAAGCTCGGTAAACCTGCGTATTCGTTTGGGCACTAGCCGCCGCAACCGGAGGGCAACAAGAGTAGGATTGTCAATTGACTGTGCGTCACAGAGGGCAGAGTACCCCACCATGTTATCGACAAAAACTTCGAGGACCTTTAATCCTTCAATGGGGGCGACTGCGGTTAGATCGAGAACGCGCCACAAATTCGTCTCGTGGTCTGAGGAATGACCACGACATTCAATGGCCCGACAGGGACGTTGCGGAATTTAAAAACAACAAGGCTGCGGATCTGATTGTTCAAGTGCGTCACGAAGTGTTGCTCCGGATCTTCCATAGGCGGGCTAAGCGGCTGGCTTTGACTTCGATTTTTTCTTATCCGTCAACTGGATCATATCCTCCTCTGAAAGCAGCTTCCAGATGGTGTCCACGGGATGGTCCGGGCATCTTGGGAAAGTTGCACCTGCGGTGATGACAATCTCTGCGCCACAGCAAAGGCTTCTATACACTCCGAATTTCTCGTTCACTTGGCCACTATGCGGCACGGTCCGTGACGCCCCCTAAATCACACGCATCCCTGCGTCTGTACGCTAGCACACGTAGGACCGACACTGACAAGAACGCATTTTCAATAGCTCATCGGTGGGGGTTGATTGCCACTGCGGTAAATTGTCGCTGCTACTTACCAGAAATACCCCATCCGCTGCGCCTGCATGAAGCTAAACGCGCTTCGCAGTGCTGCCACGCCGGGACCTAATGTGGCTGTCCACTTCTGCCCCTTTTACGCATGACAATTTTGAATGCGGTTATTTGGGTTTGAAAGCGGCGCGGAGCTTCGCGTAGATATCGCGCCGGCCGAGGCGTCTCGATACTAATCAGCCGCCTTGCAGCAGCAAGCATCGATGTACGTCTTTGCCAGCGGGCAATACAGCTTGCCATCGTTCAATTGGCAACAGCAGGCGTCGATCTTTTGGCCGGTGAGCGTACACATCAGGCCGGATTCCGAGAGGTGCGCGGAACTGGCGGACGCCGCCATTAGTAGCCAGACTGCGGTGGTCCTAATCAACCTCATATTTCGCGCCTCCTGATTTCAAACAGAATACCATCCGGTTGAAAGCTGATGTCAAGCGTGCTGCCACTGAGCCGAAGTATCGTGTCTTCGGTGAATGCGCGTTTGAGCGTGGCGAGCTAGTCGGTGGGAAGGCAAAGCATTGCGTTAGTGCGAAGTTGTAGGTGTCATATTCCGTAAGCGA
>WNGL01008034.1_pt1 | contig 12362 bp, 7 predicted proteins | sample 5400591 | NCBI WGS metagenome assembly WNGL01 (sample SAMN13153377, study PRJNA577476) | soil metagenome | isolation source: 80 cm soil or saprolite under Garry oak tree replicate 1 | place: USA:California | collected 2016-06-15
GAACAAGCACTCATTCCTGGTATGCCACGCCCGCTCAATCAAGGGGATACGATTCGGATTGGAGACACGCCCCTCACTTACGTTATCAGCGGTATGCAACCAGTTACTGAAGGTCCTACTCAGCGTGCTGATCAGGGGTTTCAGAATCCAGCTTCATCTCATACAGGATATGGATTGGGTCGAGAGTATGATTATCCAGAACAAGCTCTGCAGCCGCCATTACCTTATATTCCTTCAAGACCCCTCAATGCTGGTCCTCTAGCTTCGGGTGGCCCTGCTCTACCAATGCAGCAGCCCTACGGACAACCTCCCGGTGCAGGAGCAGATAATAGGGGAGGAACCTTTCCACTGCAAGGACAACCTCAGCAAGTGCAGCAGCCCTACGGACAACCTTCCGGTGCAGGAGCAGATAATAGGGGAGGAACCTTTCCACTGCAAGGACAATCTCAGCAACAGCCGAGAGGAAGGACTATAGATCCGAACACCCCGCCTGTGCCGTTGCCCGACGAGCAACTCAGGGGCAATATTCTGCCCACCCCCTCGCCGAAAAAGCCTCTTCGAAGACTCTGGATTGTCGTGAGCATTATCGCTGTTGTCTTGTTGATCGGAGCGGGTGTTCTTACCTACGTGGCCCTCCTTCCCACGCCGACGAAGGCCCTCGATAGTTTCTGTACCTCCTTACAAGGGAAAGAATATTCGTCCGCTTATAATCAACTTTCGGACAACTTCCAAAGTAAGATCCCTTTGACTCTGTTCACCAGCTTCTTTGCAAAAGTCAATTCCTGTTCTCATACCTCGCCCAACCAATCTGGCAGTAATGCAACAGGCAGTCTTACTCTTGGTCAGACAAGTGGAGGCACCAAAAATGATATGGTGACTCTGACTCAAAATGGAAGTAGTGCCTGGAAAATAGATAATGAGGCACGTCTTTCTGGACTGATCAATACCCTCAGTGCCTACTGTACCGCCATACAGAATGGCAATTATGTGTCGGCTTCTAGTCAATTCTCGAGCAAATTACAGAGTAAGATATCACAGACGCAGTATACGAGTTTCCTGTCCAAAGCCCAATCGTGTACCTATAGTACACCAACCGTCTCCGGTGATAGTGCAACATCGAATGTGACTCTTTCCTACAATTCTGGGCAAACAGAGGCACACCAACTGAGCCTCATTCAGGATAGCAGTAACACCTGGAAAATTGATAGTATATCCAATTTACCAGATCAAACAATAGATACATTCTGCACTGCCTTGCAGAATAAAGACTATCAGACAGCCTACAATCAAATGTCCGTAGGATATCAAGGCGGTGTTTCTGAAGCCCAGTTTGCGAAAGATTTTTCCTTCTTTACTGGATGTCGGCATGAGGCTTCTATTGCGTCTAATGGTACGGTAACATCTAACGCGATGTTTTACATTAATGCGGGACAACCCCTCCAGGAAACTGTCTATCTGATCAAAGACAGCAGTGGGAATTGGAAGATTGATGATATTGTAAATCTTCCGTATAAAACGCTGACGACGTTCTGCACTGCCTTGCAGAATAAAGACTATCAGACGGCCTACAATCAACTCTCTGACACTGCCAAAAGCGGTTATTCTGAAGCCCAGTTTGCGAAGGATTTTTCCGTAGTGAGTACGTGTGTAGCCGACTTTCCTGATACTCAGACAGATCAGAATGCCACGGCGATTATAACCTTTGGTTCTGCCTCGGGACAAACATCGAAAGGTAAGGCATTTCTGATTAAGGATACTAACGGTGACTGGAAGATTGATAACATAAAGAGCGTATAGACAATTGAGTCTATCAGATGTCCAGGTTGGCTTTGGTCGAACCTTTTCCCTTGCCTTTTGCGGTCAATACATTTCAAAGAAAGCCAAACAGGGGAAGAGGGTCGAGGCAAGCTCGACCCCTACACGGGACGAGAGCTCGCTTCACGCGTCTCGCGTAGGGGTCGAGCTTGCCTCGACCCTCTGAAATGTATTGCCCCTTGCGGTTATCCTGTGATCAGTATATTATAGAACAGGGATTGGCATATTTGTCGGTCTATCTGTTTGTTCTCAAGTGTACTAGTGGAAAGGAAACCCTGGCATGGAGGCAATCGAACTTAACGGTCTTATGCATACCCATCCCTATGCCTGTCGCGGCCTGAGCGTCAATCCGGATCCACCACGAGTTGGTGAAGTGACCACTCTTGCTGTTGCCCTCAAAAATGCGGGGGCGCAGCCAATTACCGTCAAACGTATTGAGTTTATGGTAGCGCAATTCGGTATGGGTGTACGTTGGGAGCAACTTCCTCCTATCGAGGATCTGACCCTTCCAGCCCGGCCTGACCACGTCGAAGAGATCGCTGTGCAATGGACACCAACCATAGGCGGGCATCGCTGCGTCCGCGTAGCCATTCACTCGGATGTACTGCCCCTTCCATTGCGCATCGGACGGAACCTGCACGTCATCGAAGCTACGGCTGAAAGAACGTTGTGGCAGGTTCCCTTCCGCCTCGGCAACCCCGAAAACGAGCGCATGCCCGTAGCCCTCGAACTTGGAGACAACAACCCCGAGGCAGTTGAGGCTACCATCCTCATCAACGGACGAGTGCATGGTGCAGGTCAACCAATCTGGCTCGGTGCCAGGGAAGAGGTAGAAGCCCGCCTTCTTCTTCGCGCACGCACTGATGATACTATCGCAACCGTCAAAACTCTCGAAGCCCGTATTCAGGGTCGTCTGATCGATGGCATTCAGGTCGAAGTGTATCGCCCTGCCTACAACCTGAGACGTGCCCGCAGAGAGCCAGCCCCTGAGCCTGTTATGCGAGACTATGAGTTCGCTGGTGCTGTGATGAGATAGCTCTTCTCATGGAATTGTAGGGACTCGATTGATCGCGTCCCATAGGCATCAACCTAACGAAATGATTTGGATCTCGCGTAGGGGCGGGGGCGGCGTGGAGGCGGGGTGGGGGCCCTTGTGGCCGCCCGCCGTTGCTCTGTATGAGCGGCTCCACATTCTTGCCGCACCCTTCCCCGGCGGGCGGCCACAAGGGCCCCCACCCCGCCCAGCACCACTCCCGCCCCTACGCGAAACTTCGCACGTTCTCACGTTCTCCCTTCACGTTCCTCTTCGGTTGATGTCTATGGGACGTGATTGATCACGTCCCTACAGCTTTGGGGCATCTACCCATTCACTCCCAATCTGTTGAACGTCTCTTGCGCAGTGTGCAACAACTCTTTGCCCCTGGCTTCATCGCCCTCACCTTTTCTTGCGAAATAGAAGTATGCATACGCCTCCTGTGTGCGTGCATATTCTACCATGTCGTCCAGTGCTTGCAGCTCGGCCAGCGAACGCTCGAAACATGGCTGGGCCTGCTCAAACCTGTGCTGCTCCTGCCAGATACGCCCCTGCAAGCGCTGGACCATGGCCGGTACCTGGCGATAGTGACGACTCTTACCCAGTTCCATGGCCTGATCCACATAACGTTGTGCCTCGTCGATCTTCCCAGCGAAAAAGTAGGCCTTTGCCGCCTGTACCAACAAATGCGGGAAAACCATCGACATCTCACCATACAGCTGAGCCATGCGCATCGCCTCCTCAATATCGGTAATCGCCTGCTCCCAGTTCCCTTGCCAGCCAGCCGAGGCACTGCGACTCCAGAGTACACGCGCTTGCAAGTCTGCATTCTGCAGCATTGTCGCAATAGCATAGGCATTATCGGCATTTGTGGCTACCTCTTCCCAGGAGCCTGCCTGAATCGCCACAAAGGCCTTAACCAGGTGCGCCCATCCCTGCGCCCCTACGACCCCGTGCTGCTGCGCCTTCTTAAGGGCCTCGTCTGCCTTATGCTGCCCTTCTTTCAATTGCCCCAGCAACATATAGGCCCATGCCGCCGAATAACTCATCATTGGCTCCCATTCCGGCTTGCGCAAACGTATACATGCCTCAGCTCCCTGCAAGGCATAGTCCAGCATCTGCTGTGGTGACTCTACCAGCAAGGCATACCAGCAGCGTGACCACAGCGATACCACCGTAATAAAGGGATCGTTACCCCCTATTTGTGCGTGCAATGCATCCCCTTGGGCCAACTTCTCACGCGCTAACGGTGCATCTCCCATTACCGTCGCGGCCATGCCCCACTGTGTATACGCCTTGGCGAACAAGGCCGTTTCCTCTGGCCTGTCTTTTATACACTGCAACGCCCGTTGAATATACTCCACCGACTCTGCCTCGCGCTCCTGCCAGTGCAAGCAGAAGGCCACGTACAGATATGCTTCCGCCTGTTTTGCCTCATCTCCCAGATCGCGCCACAGGGCCGCCGAAGCCATGCCAGCCTCAATCGCCTTATCTATCCGACCCGTATAGATGTAGATATCCGACAACTGCCGCAACAGTCCGGCTCGCATAGGTCGCTCTTCATCCCCGATAAGCAAGTCAAGAGCTGTTTTCATATACTCCGCTACGTTGACAAAGGCATACACACTGCCCGCGTGCTGAGCCGCCTTTAACAGGTAATCAATAGCCCTGGTCGCATTCTCCGCCATCTGGTAGTGATAGGCTAGTCTGCTATAATAGGGCTGCAAACGTGCCGCGTAGCGTGCTTCAATCGCCTGGGCTACCTGGCGGTGTAGTGTACGACGACGCAAAGGATTCAGCCACTGGTACAATACCTCGCGAATTTTATCATGCGTGAATGCCAGATCGACCTCTGCCTCCACGCTACTACTCTCTTGACGACTCACTACTTGCGTAAAATCACTCTGTGGTGTATCGGATAGTGAAGAAATCAACTGAGCGGCAATGGCTACGTCTAGATGCTCGGCTACTGCCTCTTCAGAGAGATTGCGTGCCTGACAGAGTAGTTCAGAACTGAACTGTCGGCCCAGTACCGCCGCCAGTACGAGGGTAGTACGGCACTCTGGTGCGAGTTTCACCAGCCGTCGCTCGATCAACAAACGCACGCTGTGAGGTATCTCCAAGTTGTTCACATCCACTGTCGCCTGCCAACGATCCCCTACCTTCTTGACTTTTCCTTCAAAAACAAGCGAGCGAATAGCCTCACCGATGAAAAATGGGTTGCCCTCTGTCTGACGGTAGATTTCCGCCGCAAATACCGGTCGCACATCGTGTCCGGCGATGCTCACCAGCAATTGCCATACCTGCTCCTCTGTTAGCCGTCGTAAACGCACCTCTGTGCTGATATTGGCGCGTGCCAGCGTCGTCATCAATCCACGGAGCGGGTGCGCTTCATGCACCTCATCAGGCCGGTAAGGGAGCAAGTAGAGCGGCTTCCTATAGCTGCTCCCACCTGTATTTCCCAGCGGAGTAGCATCAGTACTCTGCATCAACAAAAACGTCAGCAGTTGGATGGTCGCTGCATCGGCCCACTGTAAATCATCGAGAAGGACGATCAAGGGGCGTTCTACGGCCAGGGCTGTCAGGTAACGTGCCACCGCATTATAGAGATTGCGCCGCTCCATCTCCGCTCCTATCGCCTCCGGTTGCCCTAAATCCGGCAGCTTGAGACGTACCTCTGGGGCAATTTTTGCCAGATCTGCCGCTCCCTGTCCCAACATGCTACGCAATTGCTCAGGTGTGCAGGTACGTACATGGGTGTTGATGGCGTCTGCAATGGGCTGGTAGGGAAAGGAGCCGCTCATCTCGTAGCAATATCCCCACAAGACTGTTGCCGCTTCTGTCTCCTCTGCCCAATGTGCAAATTCAGCTGCTAACCGTGTCTTGCCAATCCCGGGCTCACCTGCAATAAACCCCGCCTTCCTCTGTCCCAGGCATGCCTGCTGGTAAGCCCGCTGTATTGTGGCTGTCTCTGTCTCCCGTCCCACCAGCCCTGCCTTCAAAATGCGCTCAGGATCAACCTGGCTCTGTGTATTTGCCTCCTTCTCGGCCTCTTGAGGAGCAAGGACAGGTAAGGGAGAGGTGATAACAGGCTCTCTTGACGGCTGAGGTGCAGTTGGTGGAGTGGGTGATGAAGGTGTAGCCGCGGAGGTGTGTGCAATAAATTGGTGTGTACTAAGTGCTGCCCCTACGGAGGTGTCAACGGCTGGTTGAACCTCTATCAAGTCTGTGGTAATGCGTCCCGCCTGAATTTTGCGGTAGAGTTCGGTCGTCTCCGCTAATGGCTGGGCATGTAATTCTTCGCGCAGTACTTGTCGTAGCAACTGGTACTGGTTCAGTGCTTCGCTTCTCCGTCCCATACGTGCGTAGACCTGCATCAATTGCTGATGTGTCTGCTCATCGGCGGAATTACGCTCCAGCAGTGCCTGTAAATATTCACATGCACGTTGACCCTGCCCATAGGCCACTGCCAGTTCCGCAGCATTCTCCAGTAACCATGAGTACAGCCGACGCAGGCGATCACGCCGTCGCTGTGACCAGTCCTCATAAATATCTTCTGGCAGGTAGTCGCCCTTATATAAGGCCAATACTGCATCAAATTGCTCAAGGAGCTGGACTGTACTTGCTTTGTCCTGCTCCTTCGTCGTACGGCTGCGCATGGCTGCCTGTAATGGCTTCGCCGCAGCCTCAAACTGATCCGCATCAATCTCTATACTCTGCGGCACCAGCATCAAGGTATCATGCTCAAGCAACACGTATACCGACGAGCTACCCTTCCCTGCCACCAACTCAGGCTCAAGAGCGCGGCGTAACAAATAGAGCGTCTTTCCAAAAGAATTAGCCGCCTGCTCAATGGTTGCTGTTGGCCACAGCATTTCCTGAATCTGCTCGCGATGCAAGCGGTGTTGATCTGCCGACAGTAGCACCTTAAAGAGATCACACACCTTACGCCTATTCCAATTTCCTCCCGTCAGCAATTCGGCTTCACGACGTATTTCAAACTTGCCCAGCGTTGAGACCGCCAGCAGTGTGGTCGTACCAAGCATATCGACCTCCACGAACTATTCTGTGAGGGCGCACAAGCGCACGCAATAGATACTCTGAAGTACCTGCACAAGGCATACACAACTACAAGGAACACTATTTTCCCCATGCCATCTTCCCTGCGTGAAGATAAAGTATCTTCTCTGTGTACATTTTCTAAAGAAAACTCAATCCCCCTCTCTGGTTATAGCATATTTTCTTTATTTTTTCACATCTATTATCTGTGCCACTCCCTACCCTGTCAATAGGGATTTCTATGCAAGCCAAACTGGAATGTTGCGGTAATGTCCAGGGAATGTTGCGGTAATATAGCTCAGATACAATGACAGTAACAGAACAAGAACATAGGGTGACCTCTATGTAGAGGTCAGGAGACTACGAGAAGGAGAAAAAACATGACAACTCTGGCAATTTCTGCGCCCGTATCCGCACCTTTGACACCGGCCTCCCTGCTCAAAAGTTTGCAGCCAGTTCTGCAAATCGCTCAGCCAGTTCCCCAAGCTCAATCTCTCGCGGACGATGCCAGTGACGAAGAGCTTATTTCTGCCATTTGCCGTGGCTCTGAACAAGCTATAGAAATCTTCTACCAACGCTACTATCGCTACGCTTATGCTCTGGCTTATCGTCTTCTCCAAGAAAGCACTGCCGCTGAGGATATTGTGCAGGAGGTTTTCCTCTCCGTCTGGCGCAAGGCTGCCACCTATCAGCGAAAATACGGCAGTGTTTATAGCTGGCTTCAGGCCATCGTGCATCACCGTGCCATCGATCGCTTGCGTTCGGTAGCTCATCGCAGTAATCAGTGGGCACCCCTGCAAGTCGAAGGGGAGCAAGACCTACCCAGTGCCCAGCGGGATGTGTGGGAAGAGGCGTGGCAAAAAGAACAGGGCCAACTGATCCGTAGCGCCCTGGCCCAACTGCCTGCCGAGCAACGCGAGGTCATCGAACTGGCCTACTTTCAGGGCTATACCCATACCGAAATCGCGGCACAGAAACAGATTCCGCTGGGAACCGTTAAAGGCCGTATGCGCCTCGGTCTCCAGAAAATGAAAACCCTTTTGCAAGTACACGGCTTGGATGTTGCATCATGATTTGAGGCAGAGAACACACATGGCGAGCAGGTGAGCATGTGGCGAGCAGGTGAGCATGATGACCGCCAGGGTCATCACTACTATATACGGTGGCTCCGTAGGCCCAGGCAGTCGTGTATAGTAGTGATGACCCTGGCGGTCATCATGCTTCGGCGGTCATCATGCTTCGCAAAAAAATGAACCGCACCCAACGTTTATGGGGAAATATCATATTGAAATACTATGAGGTATAATGATATATTAATAGCTATCTTAATATATTGACATACCTGAATTAACATGCTAATGTTATGGTAGGGTATTGTCGCAGTGCTTTAAGCATGGTACTGTATCACTTTGTCCTCCTAATATTTAGTGTATTAGTTCAAAGAGATCGATACCATTAAGAAAGGGAAAAGGAATGTCGCGCAGTGATGGGCTGCCGTCGCAGCGAACTACCGGACTACGGAAGGACACTTCCAATTCACTAAAATTACCTCATGCGATGGAACGAGATACCGAAGCTAATATATCTGATCGCTCGGATGACTATGATGATGCTTCGGATGCTCCCACTCGTTCCAGTACTAGCATTGTTCGTCGCAACCTCTATCCCCAACGTACTTCCACTTCACCCAGCAGCCCTATACCTCCGCGTCGTACTAGTAGTGGTCAGCCTGTTCAGTCAAGCTCAGCTTTCACCAATCCCAATGCAAATCCACCCTACCCACGGAGTACTACTCGCCAAGTACCCCAATTTTCCAAAGCATCTGCGAAGGGAAAAGTGCATTGGCTGCTTCCTGCCGGCATTGGCATGATCGCCATGCTAGTCTTGTGGGAGCTTGGTACTTTAGTCCTCTCTTGGGGCCTCGCACGCTATGACGATTTCCGTTATGGTAATCCGCGTACCTTCCAGACTAACGCTGTTGTTGGTCATGGTGATAGTCCTCAGCACCCCTCTCACTTCATAGCTATCAACCTAAATCGCCAAGCTATCGTTGTTGAGTTTCCGGCTGGCAATCCCGCTGGCGCAGAAAGCTACGTGGTTCCCTACTACATCCTTGGTCAAGGTGGTGACCTCACTCCCATCACGCTTGAGTTTCGTGACGTCACGGGCGACCATAAGCTTGATATGATTATTCATATTCACCTGCAAACCCAGGATCAGACCTTTGTATTTGTCAATGATGGGACCAAGTTTCGCGCACCAACTTCCAAAGACAACATTCATCTCTAATGCCTGTTGTCTCTAATTATAACCATGCAAGTGTGAAGGGGTGCAGTTGATTTGTTTGCACAGATGAGTCTGGAAAGACGGTAGGGGCAGCATTATGAGAGGTAACAAATTCATCCGGCTATAGCTACGTGGTGGGAGCGGCGGCATTGATGACGCCAGTCCGCTTCACAGGTGGACTGGCGTCATCAATGCCGCCGCTCCCACGACCGTAAGTCTTTTGTTACCTTTCATAATGCCGCCCCTCCCATGCCTCGCGAGCTTCCTGCAAACAAATCAACCGCACTCGGTGTGAAGATAGTGCCGCCCAGGAGAGCATCTTCATGCCTGAGATGGTTTCAGTTGGTTGGCGTTAGAAGTCGACTAGAAAATGGCCTGATAGTGTTCTGCCACCAGTTCTGCAGGAAAGTACTTGAGCAAGTTCACTGCTACCAGTGCAAAGGCTATCCAATCAAAGCCGGCATCAATCGGCACACCCGCTACCGTTCCCACTACCGGCATCACCACACTTAAAAATGTCTCACTAAAAAAATCGGGAAAGAACAGTATAGCTAGCAGTCCTCCAACCGTACACACAAAGAGCAGCTTCCGCCAGAGCCCAATTCTCCTGTCGCTCATCAAAGCTCCGATCAGCCGAAACGTCTTCCCTGCATGTAAGAAAATGTCTCTCCGTCTCGGCTGCGACTGTTCTTGTCCTTTATAATATGTCTGTTGCTGCGTTTGCATCCCTTAATATCTCCTTCATAGCATATACGTATAAAGGGTTAGACAAGTTTTGCAACCGCCTCTTATCGAACCGCGCTGTAAAACCCCTGGCTTCAGACATGGGGAGATGAGGCGCGTTCCGCGTTGCGGGCGTGATGGGAGCGGGGAGTATCTCTTGGCATGGTGATACTTTGGTGATAAAATATAACCATGAACAAGAAACACCAAGAAATTCGAATAACTGTCCGGTTTCCGGCTTCACTGATTGAGCAGTTGCGTCTTCTTGCAAAAAGTGAAACTCGTTCACTCAATGGCGAGATTGTTCAAGCGATACGTGAATACTTGGAAAGGAGAAAGCCCGATGCTCAAAGCCTATAAGTACCGCCTCTATCCTACCCACAAGCAAGCCAACACCTTGCAATGGGTTTTAGACCGATGCCGCGAACTCTACAATGCCGCTTTGCAAGAGAGACGGGACGCCTATCGTCTGGTGGGCAAGAGCATCACCTACTGCGATCAGGCTAACCAACTGCCAGATATTAAAGCGATACGGGAGGAATACAAGGACATTCACTCCCAGGTGCTTCAAGACGTGCTCCGGAAAGTAGACAAGGCTTTTAAGGCATTCTTTGCCAGATGCAAACGTGGCCATACTCCAGGCTATCCCCGCTACAAGGCAAGAGGCCACTATGATAGCTTCACCTATCCCCAAGCCGGATTTTCCCTCACACACGATAACCGTGTTTGTCTCTCCAAGATCGGCTCCATCAAAATCAAGCTCCATCGAGAGATCAAGGGAACCATCAAAACCTGTACTATTAAACGTGAGGGTGATGCTTGGTTTGTGGTCTTTGCCTCTGAAGTGGCACTGGAACCCTTAGAAGCCAGTGATGAAGCCGTAGGCATTGACCTGGGCTTGCTGCACTTTGCCACTCTCTCAGATGGCAGCACGATAGAGAACCCGCGTTACTACCGCAAGGCCGAGAAGAAACTGGAACGCTTGCAGCAAGCCGTCTCACGCAAGAAACGCGGATCGCTACGGCGGAGGAAGGCTGTCAAGCAGGTAGCTAAAGCCTATCGTAAGGTGAGAAACCAGCGTCAGGACTTCCTTCACAAAGAGTCAAGAAAGCTGGTGAATGCCTATGGAACGATTGTTTTTGAAGAGTTGCAGCCTGCCAACATGAGCAAACGACCCAAGCCAAAGCAGGATGAAACCGGCAAGTACCTTCCTAATGGGGCGGCAGCAAAAAGCGGATTAAACAAAAGTATTGTCGATGCTAGTTGGGGCATGTTCCAACAGTTCTGTACCTACAAGGCTGCAAGTGCCGGTAGAGAGGTGCTGTTCGTCAACCCCAAGTACACTAGCCAGGCGTGCAGTGGATGCGGTCAAGTTCGCAAGAAAGAGCTATCTGAACGCTGGCATAGTTGCGACTGTGGTACCGAACTGGATCGTGATCACAATGCCGCTCTTAACATCCTTGCCCTCGGACGGAGGGTTCAGGTGGCGCAAGCTTCCTGAGAAGCCCCGAGCTTTAGCCGTGGGGAGTCGTCACCTTCACTCTGTGTCAAGCTCCTGGCTGCTTGTATGTATAATAAGCAAAAGTCCAGTTCCCAGTGATATCTCAGCCTGTTCTTGCGTGAGCATGTTGCTCACGCCTCGTGGCTTGCCAAAATAGAGGGTTTCATTATGCAAGGGATAGTAGAGGTGTCTTGTTTGAACTCCCGTGGCATCGGCGGTCAGTGGAAATAAGGAGAGCAGATCACCAACCTGACCGGAGAGAAGAGAGCGTCCTGCTCCACGGAGCAGCCAGCAGGTTGAGGGCCCATCAATAATACGTATGGGTACGGTCTCGAAGCCTGCCAGTAGCAGAATGTTGGCCATGCTGTGATCAAAACGTGAACCCCCTAATGCACCAAGCAATGTAATAGCTGTTGCGCCCCGCTCTAAAGCTACCTGTATAGCTAGCTCGGTGTCGGTCTCGTTCTTTTCGACGGGAGCCTGTATGAGTTGGCTTCCCTGCTGTTGAAGTTGCTGTAACGCAGGAGGGTTGAGGGAGTCGAAATCGCCGACAATGATGGCGGGAACATAGCCGTATTGCCGTGCGGTGGTAGCACCGCTATCGGCTGCAATCATCAGGTCGGCTGTGGTAAGGGCTACTTGCAAGGCCTTTCCTGGACGCACTGTGCCTCCTGTAAAAATGACAACATGCATCTGTTCTCATGCCCTTCGCTTGTTTAGGATAAACATTCTTTCATTTTTAATTGTACCAGGGAGCCTTCCTGGTAACGAAGCATGATGACCGCCCCCGCCCATGATGACCGCCCCCGCCCAGATGACCGCCCCCGCCCATGATGACCGCAAGGGTCATCACTACTATATACGGGTGAATCGGCTTGAGAAGCCGGTGTATAGTAGTGATGACCCTTGCGGTCATCATGGGCGGGAGCACTCATCATGCTCACT
>WNGL01023121.1_pt1 | contig 12362 bp, 7 predicted proteins | sample 5400591 | NCBI WGS metagenome assembly WNGL01 (sample SAMN13153377, study PRJNA577476) | soil metagenome | isolation source: 80 cm soil or saprolite under Garry oak tree replicate 1 | place: USA:California | collected 2016-06-15
GACTCAGCAGGGTACAAAGCTGCCGTGAGCTTAACGTTTACGGCCGGATTATCAGCCCGCCCAACCAGATCCCACCGGTGGATAGCCTGGAGACGAAGCCCTCCCTCGATTTTCCAGAGACCGCCCGTCTCATCGCCGTCCGCATGATCGATGCGGGCAGCGAAGTCAGCATCAAGGAGGCCGCGCAGGCCATAATCCGTGCCGCGCGCCAGGCGCGCGGCGTCCGCAAGCGATGCGCCTTCCCAGCTCAGCCTGAGGTCCGCCGGCTGCAAACGCGTTGAGGTCCCTCCGATGGTTCCCCGCAGGCGCAGTGTCCCGGACCTCTGCAGGACGACTGCGGCCCGCATGGGGTGAGCCTCGACATCCAAAGACCACCGCCCGGAATTTTGCAGGTTCAAATTGCCGGCTACGTCGACCAAAGCAAAGGTAAGTTTTTCCGTGCCGCGCTTGAAATTGATCCTTCCCGCTTGAATATCAATTCGGGAGACGTGAGCCGGAACCTCAGCCACAGAGCGATCAAATTGCACCGATGTCTGTGTGTTCGCGGGCGGAAGCCATGTTTCGACATTCCATTTGCCGTCTGCCAACCGGACCAGATTCAGGCTTGGGCGGCTCAGCGACAGCCGGTCAAACTCCATCCGCCCGTGCAGCAAAGCTGCCCATCGCAGGCTGGCCGTCAGCCGGTCGGCGCGAAGGAAATATTCCTGGCCGAAGCGCGCATCCTCGGCGACCGTAACCGAATCCGCCTCGAATTTGGGGCCACCCAAAATCGTGAATCCGAAGTGCGCCACTTCGACCGGGCGCCCAAACGTCGCCGCGAGCCGCGCTGAGAGTGAGCGACGCAACCAACCGCCTCGCAGGGCGAGCGAAAAGGACCAACTTGCGACGACGATGCAGACGATCGGCAGAGCCAACCACCAGACAAGGCGTTTGCGTTGCATGGCTGAGAATTGTCGCAGATCAAAAGGCTGATGCAAAGAGACAACCGGGGTCCTCAACACACGCCGCTCTTGCGTGTGTTGGGGTGGGGCAACCGGGGTCCCCAGCACACGCCGTCTTTGCGTGTGTTGGGGTGGGGCGGCTATCAGTGAACCGTGCGCAGCATGCGGCCCCAGCGTGTTCGCGTGGGTATCTCAATCAAGGTACGCAGGATGCCAACAAGGCCGCCCCCGAAGGATCGGTCGCTGTATTCCTCTTCGGAACTTTGAATGGACCAGTAAATCACCACGGGCCCGCCCATAATCGCGTCGCGATTGACGAAGCCCCAGTAGCGGCTGTCCCAGCTGTGATCCCGATTGTCTCCCATGGCGAAATAGTTGCCGGCAGGAACCACGATTTGTCCATTTTGAATGTACTTGAAAATCTGATCGGCCCATTCCGGTTGCATGCTGGAAATTAATTCCTCGTGGCTGGCCGGCGGAAAATTGTAAAGAAAAAGATCATAAGGGGCTGCGGCGTCGTGATAGGCGTACGGCTCCATCAGGCGCTCACCGTTACGATAAACTTGCTGGTCCACGATTTTGATTCGATCGCCCGGCACTCCGATGACGCGCTTGACGTAATGTGGATGGTCCTGGAAGGGGAATTTGAATACGATGATGTCGCCCCGGCGAACGGCACGATAGGGCAGGAATTTTTCGTACCAGGAATCCCGGCCGCCAAAGATAAATTTGTTTACGAGCAGGTGGTCGCCGACCAGCAGAGTGGGTTCCATGGATTGTGATGGAATTTTAAAAGCCTGGACGACGAAGGTCGTCCCGAAAAGCGCCAGAATTACCGTAACCAGGAGGGACTCGATATATTCGCGCACTGAAGTATGGGCGCGTTCTTCGGCTCTGGCCGCCTCTGTGCGGTGTTCGGCAACTGGCGCTGCTTCGGTCATGCTCTGAACTACCTCACTTTACTTCGCCCGCGCGGAGCAGCTCGAGCGCCTGCGCCGCCGCGGATTGCTCGGCTTCTTTCTTATTGAGGCCCGTGCCCGTCGCGTTCACCAGCCCCGGAACATCTACTTGTATCCAAAAAGTCTTCTGGTGATCGGGCCCAGCCTCGTGGATGACTGCATAGCGCGCCGCGGGCAAACCTCTGGCCTGCAGAAATTCCTGGAGCGCGGATTTATGATCGGATGACTCCAGCCGGCTCCCTTCCACCTCAATCGCGGTGTCCAGCAGAGCCCGCTTCACAAACTCCCGCGCCGCAGGCAGACCTGAGTCCAGATAGATCGCCGCCACCACAGCCTCAAAAGCGTCGGCGAGCAGCGCGGGCTTGTCTCGCCCGCCGGTCTTCTCCTCGCCTTTGCCGAGGCGGAGGTAATTTCCCAAATTCAGGCGGCGCGCCGCAATACAGAGTGACGCCGCGTTTACCAACCGTGCGCGGCTCTTGGACAATTGCCCCTCGCTCCAATGCGCGAACGTGCCGATGAGATATTCGCTGACGAGCATGCCCAGTACGGCGTCTCCCAGATATTCGAGCTGCTCGTTATCGGCGCGGACCCGCGTGTTAGCATCTTCGGACGCAGCGGAGCGATGAGTGAGCGCCCGCTCCAGGAGTACCGGCTGGCGGAAGCGGTAGCCAATGGCCCGCTCCAATTCCTCCAGCCGATTTTCACGCATCGGCGCTGCAGAGTTTATTTGGGCGCCTCCAAACTATTCTGTGACTTCTTCTTGGCGTCGTCGAGACCAGCCTTGCACTGCGGTTGCAGCGGACCCGCGGTGGAACATTTCGTGAATGCGCTGATCGCGTCGGAAAAATGGCTGGTCAGCTGGTTGGCGACGCCCAGGAGATAAAAGTCAACGGGATCGGGAGTGGCGGATAGCTCTACGGATTGATTGAGTTCGGCAATCGCATCATCGTACTTGCCTGTCTTTACCTCGGCCACGCCGATGCCGTCATGGCACATGGCCAATTTTTCGTTCTTGGCCTTGGTAAATGCGGCGTCGTCCATTTCCTCCGGCTTCGGCATGGTCGTCAGCAGCTGGATGCCGTGCTTGGCGTAATCCTGAGCTTTAGACAGTTGCTGAGCAGCGTCCGGCGTCTGGCCGGTCACGCGCCGAGGAATGGCCCAGGCGAGCAGCGGCAGAACGTCAACATTGTCCGGGTTTATTTCTACGGCCTTAGTTCCGGCGGTAACCATCTTGTCAGGCTGATTGGTGTTGAGATAAGCCGAAGCCAGCTCGGAATACACTGCGCCCATGTAGACGCTCATCGGATACTTGGCGAGAAACCCTTCGCCGACTTCGATCATGTGTGCAGGATCGCTGTTGCGAGCATCATAAACTTCCTTGTAGGCCTTGAGTTCGTCTTTGCCCGCCGCGCCCTGCTCGCCGGGCTTTTCCTGATCGAGCGACGTATTTCCCTGACCCTTCTGATTTTTATTGTTCTTCTGGTTCTGATTCTGGGCCCGGGCTACCGACATCAAGGAAAAACTCAGCAGAACGAGTGCGCTCGCCTTCGCTATGGAATGCCTCATTTACAACTCTCCTTCCCTAAATTTCCGGGGCCCGCCAACCTGCGGACCTCGGCCCTTCCTTCGATCATATAACTTATCGCTCATCCGGGGGCCGATTGCTTACCGCCGGCCGGTATGCCTGCTCGATCCCGCGCTGGGCAGCCGAACGCGCCGTTTCCGACGCATTATCGATTGCCAGAGCGGCGCGATACTCCTGGAGTGCCTCTTCGCGGTCATCTTCCAAATCGTGCATGCGTCCAAGATAGATGTGCGACCAGGCAAGCGTAGCCGGTTCCGGCCGCATCTGGGGCGATTCATCATGAGCTGCGGCCACCACGTGCTCAAAGAGCGCTCGGGCATGTTCGGCGTCGCCTTGCAATACGGAAGCAACCGCCAATCCATACATGGCGCGTGGCTGCCCCGGAATCTTCAACAGCATTCGTTCAAATGCCTGAGCCGCTCCTGCCGCGTCTCGCTCCGCAATCATACGCTCGGCAGCACTCAACTCAGCTTCTAAATCAGAACCCGCATTCTCCTTTTTTGTCCCGAGTCCTTCCGCTCTTTCGCGGGCTGGTTCTGAATCAGACGCCGGTGCAAATTTTACGGTTTGCAATCGCTGTTGTTCCGCCACAACGTCGATGGAGCGCAGCAGATCCGGAAAATAGAGGCTCATGGACGGCTCGGAGCTCTCGAATTTTGAGAGCGCTTTGAGCAAAGGCGGAATCAGGACGTAGCCGTCGGCTTCGGCGAGCTTGGCTTCCTCCGCGAGTTGTGCGGCCGGCAACCTGCGAACTCGAAACTCCACGGCGCGCACCAAGCATTCGTCAAAAAACGACGTGAGATCGGTGCGATATACAGAGGGGAGATTGGGGGCGCGATCCGCGAGGAACAGCAGCGGCTGCTCGCCCACCAGTTTTTCGCGATAACGAATCGGCAGCGGGTCCAGCAAGTAATGCAAAAATGCGTGGCGCATCAGGTCGAAAGAGGTGCTTGCCGGATTGATGACCACGACATACCGGTCGCCGATATTGCGCACGTTCGTTTCGTTGCCGACCATGGACTCTACATAGACGCGGAACGTTCGCACTCCCGGACGAACGATTTCGCGAAGATACGCGGTGCAGGCCAGGACGATTTGTCCGAGCGGCTCACGAACACTGGAGGCGGCGCGCTCGTAAGCAGGTTCGAACTTGCGCCAGAGGTCTTCGATTTGCGCTTCCTCATAAAAATTTGCGAGCACCTCGCCAAAACCATCGAGCGCAAGCACATCTGGCGGCAGTTCCTCACGTTTGAGGACGGGTTGGAACTTCGGCGCCGGCCCGGCAATCAAAGCGAATGTCATAAAACGGGAGAGAGTCGCCCCGGAGTTACTCAGCGCATGCTGGCGATAGTATTCTCGCAGTGCTTCTGTTGCCGGACCGTGCAGCGAACGCAATTGCGTTCGCAATTGCACGAAATCCGGGTTTCCCGGCGCCGCATCGGCTTCGAAGCCGGAGGCGACGAGAGCACACATGGTGGCAAAAACCTGAGGATTAGCCTCTGCAGCGATGGGGCCGGTCGCTTCGCCCTCGTCCGGGGCAGCCGCTGTGAAGGAAGCGGAAACCGTCCACGGGCAGGTCGTAAGAAAAAGGAATAACGTCCCGATCAAGCTCAATCGGGTCGATGCCAGACGATAACTGCTCCTCGCGGGAATACTCAACCTCGTGCCGCCGGCCTTTTCTCTTCCTGAGCGTCTGTGGCGAAGGTCCGCAGCGAACGGTTCAGACCCACGCCCGGACTCCCATACGCAAAAAACAGCGGCGTATTCGCGTGCTTCCAATTTACAAGGCGACCTTCATTAGGTCAAGAATTAGGGCGAGCCGGAACGTACATCAATCCCTTGACGGCCCTGGATGAGACTTGATGGCCGCGCGAAAACAAATCCCAGGCTCTCGCAAGCCGATTCTGGAATTCATGCTGAAAGATGTGGTTTCGTGCAGAGCTGACGAAAAATGCGCCGACCGAGAGCGTCAGCCGCGAACCCGGATTTGGCTGAAGCTCAAGATCACTCGGCCCCCGGAGGTGGGGCGGCCAAAACTCATCTGCGGGCGGAAACGCGAAAAAAACAGCACTTGGTCAAGTTCGCGCTGCATGCTTGCGTCCAGCTGACCGGAAATCACGCGATAGCTGAACGCCTGACCATCGGCATTTACCATGGCTTCGACGAGAAGGGGATGCTGTCCACCCGTGCGCGTGATCTCCTCGAGCCTGGACATCTGAAATCCGGCCAAAGCCTCGAGCCGAGCCGGCTGGAGCAGGTTCGTCGGCGAATCGGGTGTCGCAGCGCCCACCGGCATGCTCCCGCCTAGAACCTGGTAAACCAAAGCGAAAACCAATAAAGCCACCACGATGCCGCCGGTCGCCGGCAAAGCAAGGGGCTCAAATATATTCTCGAGCACAAGTTCCAGGCGGTCCTTGGCGCGGCGCAGTCGCCCCCCAAATCCCCCAAACACCCGTGCGTTCGATACTGCCAGAAGGATGCGGATTCCCAAATCTGCCGGAGGTGACGGGCGCGCGGCTACGGACATCATTCTCTGTATGCGCCGATACCGCTCGAGTTCGCGCCGGCAGGAGGGACAATCTTCGAGATGCGCGGCAAGACTGGCATGTCCCTCAGGACCCAGGCTTTCCGGCAAAGCGCCGTCAAGATATCCGGGCAAGAAGCGAATGACGCGACCGCAAATCATATTTTCAATCTCCACACTTCAAGCGGGAGACCGCCAGAAATCCCGCATGGGACACCGATTTGCGAGGCACCAACACCGGTTCAAGAATTTCGCGCAGCATCCTGCGTCCACGCAGAATGCGAGACTTCACCGTACCCACAGAAACGTCCAGTATCTCGGCCACCTCTTCATAGGAGAGTCCTTCCAGATCACGCAGGATGACTGCCGCTCGAAAGACCGGAGCCACTTCTGCCAATGCCCGCTGAACCACCTGTTGAATTTCGTGGCTGGCGAGTTCCTCGAATGGCGATATCCCCGTGTCTTCAAACTCAGCCGAGCCGCTGACTTGCTCCTCCTCGATCGAAGTCTGAAATCGCAAATGACGCCAGAACCAGCGCCTGTAATTCAAACTCTCGCGCACCGCGATGCGATACAGCCAGGTCTTCAGCGAACTCCCGTGACGAAACGAGCGAATGCCCCGGAATGCCTTTAGAAACACCTCTTGCGTCACGTCGGCAGCATCGTTCGGATTGCGCAATATCCCGGATATGACCGCATAGACCGGGGCGTGATAGTAGGTCACGAGCCAGTCGAAAGCCGCTTCGGAGCCGCTGCGCAACTCCGTCATGATCTCGGCTTCGTCCTGAGGCCAGGCCAACCTAGGGCCTGGGTCGCGCCGCCTCATTCCGACGCTGCGGAAACTCCCTGAAGATTTAGACACCAGCTACGGCGAGGATGTTCCCCGCTTCCTCGTATTCTCGCTCGCCTGTAGACTATTTGCAAATGGGCGTGCAAAGAGCTCGATTTCTTGCGCTTATAGCAACTCCGCTCTCCGCTTACCAGATCAGTTTGAGCGCGAACTGGATCTGCCGGGAGGTGGTTTGTGTGGACGTAATCAGGCCCGCGCTTGGAACAGGCCCATTCTGATCGAAAACCGCCAGGTTTTGAGTCGGCGAGGCAAAATTGGCGCGGTTGAGGACGTTGAAAAATTCCGCCCGGAACTGGACATTGAAGCTTTCGGAGATGCGTTTCACTTGATTGTTCTTGAAAACGGAGAAGTCCAGCTTTGACAGGCCAGGCCCAATTAGGACATTGCGTCCCAGGTTGCCCCGCAAATTTGCACACGTGCCCGGGATGCCCGCGCTTACGCCCGCCACGAATCCAAAGGGCTGGCACCGGCCTGCAATCGCCGGCGTCTCTTGCGGCAAGCTAAGACAGCTCGGGTTGATGTAGATTGGACCGGCAGGGTTTTTCTTGAGATTTGGATCAATCAGATTGCATCCTGGAATGTAACTGGGCGGCTCACCGGTTTCGTTCAATCTCGTCCCTAAAGGATCCCCACCAAGAATTGGCGTAAAAGGTTGCCCTGTACTGGCTTTGTAAAGGCCGCCCAGTTGCCATCCGCTCAAGGCCCATTGCAGAAGGTTTGCTGCCCGCTTGGGACCGGGCACGTCCCATGTGAAGTTCAGGACGAAGGTCTGGGCAACGTTGAAGTCCGAAAGTCCTCGTGTAGTCCGCTGGTCGAAGAAGAGTTGGTTAAATAGCCCGTTCGGAAACGCGTCATTGGCCTCCGTCGCTGAGAGCGTGTCAATGCTCTTGCCAAATGTGTAGGCGCCGTGGAATTGGAAGCCGTGGCTTACGCGTTTCGCAACGTCTGCCTGCAAGGCGTCGTAAAACGAATCGGCCCGCCAGAGGGTGGTGTTGATCCGGCCAAAATTAGGATTGAGGACGACGCTGGGCACCGGATTCGACTGCGTGCCGGTCGGCAGGAAGCCGGCCACGCACGGGTCGCCTTTCCCATCCGGCCCGCAGGGCCACAGATAGCCCGCCGGGGAAAGATTCTCTGGGAGCACCATGGCAATATTATCGAGGCGGTATGGCTGATGGACTCCCCGTGATCCCACGTAGCCGACCGTTACCGCCAAAGTGGACGACAGTTCGCGCGCCACGCTGAGGTTCCATTGCATCACGTAATTGCGCTTGGGGTCGCTCTCCGGGTAGTAAGCAGAGCCCGAATTCGATTGCCCGCTCAAGCGTTGAAATGCACCCGTGGGAAAGGCACCGGCAGGCAGATTTCCACCGGTTATCGTCTGGAAAAAGGGCAACACTCGCTGAAAGGAGAGACTAAATTCGTAGGGCAACGCCAGCACATCGAAAATGCCGAATCCGCCGCGCAGCAGGGTCTTACCGCTGTATGGATTCCAGGCAAAACCCAGCCGCGGCTCGAAATTCCGAAGGGTGGGATTGCGGAACAATGCGGTTCCCACACTGGGCTGGGCGTCGGTCACGTTGCGCAGCACGGAAGTCCGGTTGTGGGCCTCGGTCGGCACAGTCACCATCTCATAGCGCAAACCGACGTTCAAAATCAGGCTTCTCTGCAATCGGATATCATCCTGGGCATAGGCGCCGAAAAGCGTTTCCCGCAATCCAATATCCGGCGGCGCGAGCGTGGCATTGGCTTCGAAAGATGCCGGCTGGTTGGTGAGAAATTGCGTTAGAGAATCGAAGCGGAACGATCCATTTATATTGCCGGACGATATTTGGTTGTCCTGCATCCGTTCGAATCCGCCTCCGAACTTCAGGACATGTCTTCCACGAGTGAGAACGGCGTCGTCGCCTCCCTGGTAAGAGTTCCAAAAAACAAATCTGCTGGACGACAGAAATCCCTGTGCAGTCGGAGCACCCAAAAAATCCGTGACCCCGGGTATTGTCTGGACGCGCCCGGCAAATCCTCCCGGCAAAAACCCGTAAGAGGGGTCGGACATGTGAGGATTCAACACGCTGGCCACCTGTCCGATAATTCCCACGGCGCGGCTGAATCCCAAGCGGGTTGCATTCAAGGAATTTGCGCTGAATACGTGCTCCTCATGAAGGCTTACGGCCTGACGGCTCGAAACGATGTCCGAGAATATCTCGCCGAAGGTGCCAGGCTGTACGGTTTTGGAGCTGTCGCGCATGTAGGTGCTGTACAGGCTATCTTTTGCCGAAAACTTGTGGTCGAACCGGACCGTGAAATAATTTTCGGTGGTTACCTGCTGCGCCGCGAAAGAGTAAATTCCCGTATCCCCCGCGCCGATCGGGGGTCCATTGGGGAGGGGGTAAAAGGCCGTAAGAAACCGGCCCACCGCTGGATCCACCGCCACCGTTCCCGTAGAAAGCTGGCCATTGCGCGCCGTCGCCGAAGGAACCGTATCCACGGTGGTCACGCCCAGCGATTGGCGTAATCCTTCGTAGTCCCCGAAAACATAGGTCCGATCCTTCCGAATCGGCAGTCCTGCCGAGCCGCCAAACTGATTGCGCTTGAAAGGAGGAATCTGCGCGTCAAAGAAATTTCGTGCGTCGAGCGCGCTATTACGAAGAAATTCGTACACGTCACCGTGAAACGCATTGGTTCCCGAGCGCGTTACGGCGTTGATTACACCTCCGGAAGTCCGTCCGTAATCCGCCGGGTAGTTACTTCCCAGAACGGAGATCTGCTCCACGGCATCGATGCCGAGATTATCGCCAAGCACGCTGCCCGGAGCGCCGTTCGCGTAGTCATTGATGCTGATCCCGTCGAGCCGATAGCTGTTCTGATCCGGCCGCGCTCCAGAGATGCTCACGGGCGCGCCAAATCCGCGGTCAACATTGCCGCCGCCACTGGCGCTTCCGGTTTGCACACCGGTAACCCCGGCTTGTAGAGTCGCGAGTTGTGCCCAATCCCGGCCGTTCAGCGGAGTTGAGCGCACCGTGGAGGAATTTACGTTCCCCCCGCAGCACGCGGAAGCCTGGCTGATCGGTGCGGAAGGCGCCGTTATTCTCACCACGGTCTTGGGATCGCCTGGCCTCATAACAATATTCAGGACGCGCTCCGTCCCAACCCCAACAATAATCGCAGTCCACATCTGCGTGACAAAGCCCGGAGCCGAGATAGTGAGTTCATAGACGGCCGGCGGCAAGGCGGGAAGGTTATAGAATCCGTCCATGTCGGTTGTGACTTCTCTGGCCACGGTCCTCGCTTGATCGGCCAGAGAGACACGGACCCCCGGCATTGTTCCCCCAGCCTCTCGCGTTACCGTGCCGCTGATGGATCCTCCGGCGGCTTGAGCTTTGGCCGCCCCTGGCGCCGCAAAGATGCACATGAGACAAAACATGAACGCAGTTATTGTTTTTTTCGTTAAAGAGCTATTAGACACGCTTTTCGGCCCCGACGAGGAGCGTCCCCCGATGACGTATGAATTGTAAGAGCTTCCCCGGTCCTGTGAGACTGCCCGAAGTTAGCACGCAAACCTTAACACAACATTAATCCGTTCACGCCTGTTGTACCGGCCACAACATTAATCCGTTCACGCCTGTTGTACCGGCCTGAATATCGTTCTCCGCGTAATCACGTCTCATCCAGCGCTTCATCAGGTGATCGAGGCGCTTTGTGCGTGAGGGCGCAATTCGAGTCTCCGGCGACTTAGAGCGGGAGTACAAGGCGGTTGCAGAAGCCTGGCGTGGCGAGCGGTACAAAAGCAAAAAGAGAATAAATTAACCGCGGATTCGACCCGATGATCCAAAGGCTCCGTTACTTTGCGACTTGAGCCGCCACGCCGCTGAGCCCGCAGAAAGTACTGCCCGCAGGCTCACGGCGTGAACTGCGCAACCCGATTCTGTGGCAGCGCCTTAAGTTACCAAACAAACTTTAAAGCAAACTGAATTTCTCTCGACGGCGTCGTTGTCGCATACTCCTGCAACTGACCGACGCTGCCTCCGCTTGGCGATCCGTCAGCGCCGAAAATTGCGGAGTTGCCGTCGCCGCTGCCCGGCTGGGGCGGCACGAAGCTAGGCCGGTTCAAGATGTTGAACATCTCGGCCCGGAACTGAATGTTGAACGCTTCCGAGATGCGCTTCACTGGGAAGTTCTTGAGTACCGAGAAATCCAGGTTCACGAGTCTCGGCCCGTAGATGCTATTGCGGCTGACGTTACCCAACAGATTTGCACACGTGCCCGGGATGATTGGGCTCGTCGTGCCAAAGCCAAATGGTTGGCATTGAGAAGCTATCGCCGGAGTCGCCTGGGGTAGCGTGAAGCAGCTGACATTAATGTAGGTGAGGTTGTTCGCCTTCCAGTTCGAGTTGACGGGGTTACAACCCGCAACGATGTTCGGAAGGCCAAACTGGTCGGCCCCGGTGTTTCCCAGACCCAGGGGATCATCGCTAATGATGGGGGTAGTCGGAACGCCATTGTTGATGGTGAAAATGCCACCCATTTCCCATCCGCCCAGCGCCGAATTCGCAATCCGCCCGAGGGACTTCGGCGCGGGGATATCCCACAAGCCGTTCACCGATATCGAATGGCGAACGTCGTAGTCAGAGGGGCCGTAGAAGGATTTCGGCAAAAACCACATCGGCGAGTTGAGGCCATTGCCGAAGGTATCACCGGCGATCGTCTGCGAGTCATCATCCAGCGACTTACCAAACGTATAGGCGAACTGGGCCTGGAAGCCGTGGCTGAATCTTTTCTCGAGATTTACATTGAATCCGTTGTAGTTGGAAGAGCTATTCCAATAGATGTAACGAATAACCCCTAAGGCTTGATTGATCTGCGGTCCACCTGCGGGAAAGAGGATGTTCAAGTCCCACTGCATCACGTAACTGCGATGAGGATTGGTCTCAATCGTCGAGGCGGCCAGGCGGCTTCCCTTAAGGGTTGTCAGCAGCGCCTGTCCGTTGCCGGCAGAGAACTGCCCTGTCACTGCTCCGCCGCTAACGCTCTTGAATACCATGAACGGCGCGGCCTGATTTTGCTGCAAAAGAAAATAACCGGGCAGCGGCAACACGTCATACATACCAAAGCCGCCGCGGACCGAAGTCTTGCCGTTGCGGAATGGGTCCCAGGCAAATCCTAGGCGGGGTTCAAAGTCGCGCAGCGTGGGGTTTTTGTAATATGGACCAACGCTATCGCAGCTGGTGCCTGCCTGCGCAACGACCGGGGCGGTGAACTGTGTGCCGCATCGCAGGTTCGCATCGGCGGTGATATTGGGGTTCGCCTCAAAAATACTCACCAGGCTCCCGAACTTGCCCTGCGCGTCATGCAGCACGGTGGCCATTTCGTAGCGCAGACCGAGGTTGAGCGTCAGGTTGGGACGGAAGCGCCAGTCATCCTGAACGTACGCTCCGAATATGGTCTGGCGCATTTCCCGGGGGCTGACCGTGTTCGGCAAGCCCGCCTCGAAAGACTTGGGTAC
>WNGL01008036.1_pt1 | contig 12361 bp, 7 predicted proteins | sample 5400591 | NCBI WGS metagenome assembly WNGL01 (sample SAMN13153377, study PRJNA577476) | soil metagenome | isolation source: 80 cm soil or saprolite under Garry oak tree replicate 1 | place: USA:California | collected 2016-06-15
ACTGCGCTCAGGACGGGCTTGGCGCGATACCCTTGGCAACTCCCCGGGGTTCGCTGCGCTCAGCGCGGGCCGGACAACGCTTCGCAGAAACACCTCCGCGCACGACCTTTGATCAGGGTCAAAGCGGAGGCCCCGGGTCGTTCGGTGCGTCTGTCTACCGCCGCTCGCCGCCCGGCGGGAAGCGTTGTGTCTCCCGTCGCGACCGCCTACAATCGCGCCGTCTTTCCAAGCCCGGATCTTCGATGCCTTCGCAAGTCCTGCGTTCCCGCCGCCGCTTTCTGCACTTCGGTGCCGCGCTCGTCGCCGCTCCAATGCTCGCCCTCTCGAGAAAGAGCATGGCGGGCACCTCGCCCCGCGAGCTCTCGTTCGAGCACACGCATACCGGCGAGAAGCTCTCGCTGGTGTACGCGGTCGGCGACCGCTACATTACCGCCGCGCTCGACAGCGTCAAGCAGTTCCTGCGCGACTTTCGCAACGGTGAGATGCACGTCATCGATCCGGGCCTGCTCGATCAACTCCACCAGCTCGCAGCGGCGACGGCGACGCACGCGCCGTTCCAGGTCATCTCCGCCTATCGCTCGCCCGCGACCAATGAAATGCTGCGGCTGGCGGGGCATGGGGTTGCGGCGGGAAGCCTGCACCTCAAGGGCCAGGCGATCGATATCCGGCTGGCCGACGTCGATCTCGTCAATCTGCGCGACGCGGCGCTGTCGATGCGTGCCGGCGGCGTCGGCTATTACCCGTCGGCCGACTCCGACTTCGTGCACATCGACACGGGGCGCGTGCGTTTCTGGTAGCGGCCTGAACGCGATGGGAAACGGATGCGTCATCCCGGCCCCGGCCTCCGCCGGGGCAGGCTGCGGCCGGGATCCAAGTTAAATATGTAGTCACAAGACCGGACTTGAGCCCCGACCTTCGCCGGGGCGAACCCACTGTTACGCAACGCCCGGTTGACGCTGCCTAGCGCGCGCGCAGCGCGCTCTCGAGTTCTCGATCGTAATCGTAGATGTCCGACTGGAACATGACGCGTCCAGCCGAGTCGACGATCGCGGTCGTGTAGAAGATCACCACCGGGATCGGGCGCGCGATCCGCACGGTGCTGGTCTTACCCGCGTCCATCGCTTCGGCGATCCGCTCGCTGGTCCATTCCGGCTGATCGCGAAGCACGAACGCCGCCAGCGCGGGCGGATCGGCCACACGGATGCAGCCGTGGCTGAAATCGCGACGCGTCTTCCCGAAGAGCTGCTGCGCCGGCGTGCCGTGCAGATAGATGTCCATCGTGTTGGGCAGAACGAACTTCACGCCGCCCAGCGCGTTCTTGGGTCCCGGGCGCTGGCGGACGCGCAGCGTGCCGGTCTTGAGGCCGTCGAGCGTCGCCGCATTGAGGCTCGTGAGCGCGGCGCCTCTCCCACCGGTCGGGACCGCTTCGAAATCCTCGCGCTGCCAATAGCCGGGGTCGCGTGCAAGGCGCGGTACGATTTCCTTGCGTTGGATCGGCGGCGGCACGTTCCAATAGGGACTGAACTCGAGGTAACGCATCTCGCCGATGAACACCGGTGTCTTTCGTTCGGCGACTGCACCGCCGACGATCACGGGCATCGAGAGCTGCGCGGCGTTGTCGTCATGCGCGTCGGCGAAGGCCCACAGCCGGAAGGATGGGATGTTCACCGCGATCAGAGGGCCCGCGGGCAGCTCGGGCAGCCAGCGCAGGCGTTCCAGTGACAGCTCGATCTGGCGCACGCGCACGTCGAGCGGGGTCGCGAGCGCAGCGAGCGTCTCGCGGCCGAGAACACCGTCTGGTTTAAGCCCGTGCCGATCCTGGAACGCGCTCACGGCTTCCACCAGCGCGCCGGCGTACCGGTTGCCGGCGGGTGCCGCGGCGTCCGCGGGCAGGTCGCCGACGCGCCGCAGCCGCTCGGCGAGCGCGGCGACGCCGGCATACGTGCCGCCGGGCTCGACCTTGCGCGTGCCCTTCGGGAGATCGGACAGCGGCGGCAATGGCTCGGCGGCCAGCAAGCGGTAGCGCCCCAGCGCGTCTTCGAGCCGCTGGTGGAGCGTGAACAGAGGTTCCGCGGCGGCGACCGCGTCGTGCACGTTGCCGTTGGCGAGCGCAGTGCGCAGGCTCGAGGCGAGGTCGAACGGCTTGCTGCCGCTCTCGAAACGGAACCCCGCGCGCGCGGGCGCGACACGGCCCCGATGGAGGTCGGAGAGGAAGCGAAACAGCGACACCGTCATCGCGACGTCGGCGCGCGCAGCACGTTCCGGCGCGCGATCGCCCCCCGCGATCGCGGAGAATTCCGCGGCGAGCCAATCGAAGTCGTAGTCGGCCGTCTCCAGGCCGTGGGCCGGCGCAGCCGAGAGTTCGGCGAGGCCTGCGCGCCAGGGGGCACTGGCCGCGAACCATTGCGGCACGTAGCCGTACGCGCGGTAGAAGTCGTCGAGGGTCTTACGGTAGCCCGCGAAATTCGGACGGCGGAGCTGCGGCAGGCTCGCGCGTGCGATCAGCGCGCGGACTTCATCCGGGCGCGCATCCGGCGCTTCCGCCGCGGCGGCGCTCGTGGCGAAAAGGAGCGCGACCAAAAGTAGGGTCAGGCTCGACTTTCGAAAAGTAGGGTCAGACTCGACTTTTATCTCCAGCGATCTGAGAAGCACCGTCGCGTGCAAGAGTCGAGTCTGACCCTACTTTTCTGAGCTTCGTGGCGATCTCGGCGATCTCGTCTTCCGCGAGCGTCTCTTTCTTCAGGAGCTGCTGTGCAGCGTCTTCGAGCACGTCGCGGTTGGTCACCAGGATCGCGACCGAACGCGCGAATGCCGCCTTCGAGAGCGCACGCACGGCATGATCGATCTCGCGCGCGGTCTCGTCGCTGTACTGCCGCGGGGGTGGGGCCTGCATCGTCGGCAGGAACGGCGTGGGCTCCTCCTGGTACGAGAGATTGCCGAGCTTTTCCTCCATCCCGTAGCGCACGACCATGCTCCGCGCGATGTCGGTCACCTTGGCGAGATCGTCGGCGGCGCCGGTGGAGTAGTGGCCGTAGATCACGTGCTCGGAGGCCCTCCCGCCGAGCAGCACCGCCATCTTGTTCTCCAGCTCCTCGCGAGTCATCAGGAAGCGGTCCTCCGTCGGACGCTGGATCGTGTAGCCGAGCGCGCCCACCCCGCGCGGGATGATCGACACCTTGTGCACCGGGTCGGCCCCGGGAAGCGCCAGCGCGACCAGCGCGTGGCCCATCTCGTGATGCGCGACGATCTCGCGCTCCCTCGGATTGAGGATGCGGCTCTTCTTCTCCAGTCCCGCGACGATGCGCTCCACCGCCGCAGAGAAATCCGCGAGCGAGACCGCGTTCGCGCCGCGGCGCGTCGCGACGAGCGTCGCCTCGTTGACCAGGTTGGCGAGATCCGCACCGGTGAACCCAGGCGTCAACGCTGCCACCTTGTCGAGATCGGCGTCCGCCGCTAGCTGCACCTTGCGCACGTGCACCTTGAGGATCTGCACGCGACCAAGCTTGTCGGGGCGGTCGACCAGCACTTGGCGATCGAAGCGTCCGGCGCGTAACAGCGCCGGATCGAGAATCTCGGGACGATTCGTGGCCGCGAGCAGGATCAGTCCCTGGCTGGTGTCGAAGCCGTCCATCTCGACCAGGAGCTGATTCAGCGTCTGCTCCTTCTCGTCGTGACCACCCAGCCCGTACGCGCCGCGGGCGCGGCCCAATGCGTCGAGCTCGTCGATGAAGATGATCGCGGGTGCACGCGTGCGCGCCTGCTCGAACAGATCGCGCACGCGCGCCGCGCCGACGCCCACGAACATCTCGACGAACTCCGAGCCGTTGATCGAGAAAAAAGGCACGCCCGCCTCTCCGGCCACCGCCCGGGCGAGCAGCGTCTTGCCGGTGCCAGGGGGCCCGATGAGGAGCACGCCCTTGGGGATGTGGCCGCCGAGCCGCGTGTAGCGCTGTGGATCCTTGAGGAAGCCGACGACTTCCTTGAGCTCCTCCTTCGCTTCGTCCACCCCCGCGACGTCCTCGAAGGTGACCTTGGTGTCGGTCTCGACGTAGACTTTCGCCTTGCTCTTGCCGATGGAAAGGAAACTACCGCCCAGGCCTCCCTGTCCGGCCATGCGTTTGGCGAGAAACATCCAGATCGCGAAGAACACCAGCGCGGGCGCAACCCACGATAGGATGTCGCGGAAGAAGGTGTTCTCCAGGACGCCGGTGAACTGGACATCGTATTGCGACAGCTCCTTGGCCAGGTCGGGGTCGACGCGTGTGGTGACGAAGCGCGTGCGCTTGTCGGGCTTCGGTTCCTTGTACGTGCCCTGGATGACGTTGTTGGAGATCGAGATGTCCTTGACGCGACCGGCCTTCAGCTCCTGCTCGAACTGGCTGTAGGCGATCGGCTCGACCTGCGAGGCGGTCATCCACAGGTCGCGCAGCCACAGCACCCCGAGGACCGCGACGATGACGTACCAGACGTTGAACCAATGCTGCCGTTCCATGGTGCAACACTAGCACGCCGCGTGCCTGCAGGCAGCAGGCATGGGGCAGACTTGACCTCGGTCAACGGCAAGTCCTGGCCGCCGTCCAGAATGGACCGATAACTTGTCAGACAATGTCGCCGCGACTATAGGATAAGAGATGACAGCCGATGCCAATGCAAACCGGCAGGGCCAGGCGAGACTGGTCGCCGCGCTGGCGAAGCCTCCGCACTTCGGCGCCCGCTTTGGCCCTGATTGCGAGCAGGTGACAGTGCTCGAGACGCACATCTCTTACGTGCTTCTCACCGGGCGCTACGCGTACAAGCTCAAGAAAGCGGTCGACTTCGGGTTTCTCGATTTCACGACCCTCGCTGCACGGCGTCACTTCTGCGAGGAGGAGCTGCGGCTGAATCGGCGCCTCGCCCCCACGCTCTACCTCGACGTCGTGCCGATCACCGGCAGCGTCGACGCTCCGATCGTAGGCGGTGACGGGATCGCGATCGAGTACGCGGTGAAAATGGGCGAGTTCCCGCAGGACGCGCTCGCGAGCGGGCTCCTCACGCGCGGCGAGCTCGTGCCCGCGGACATCGACGCGCTGGCGGCGAAGGTGGCGGCGTTTCACGGCGCGATCGAGGTCGCCGCGGCCGGTGCCGGGTTCGGCGCACCCGAGGGAATCCTGCAGCGGGCGCAGGACAACTGCAGCGCCCTCCTGCCGCTCCTCGACGACCCGGCCGAGCGCGCGGAGATCGACGCGCTCGTCGCATGGACCGCGCGCGAGCATGCGGCGCGGCGCGGCGCCTTCCTGCGCCGGGTCGAAGAAGGCTTCGTCCGCGAATGCCATGGCGACCTGCATCTGGGCAACATCGCCCGCATCGACGGCGAGCTCACGATCTTCGACTGCATCGAGTTCAACCCGGCGCTGCGCTGGATCGACGTGATAAGCGAGGTGGCGTTCACGGTGATGGACCTCGAGGACCGCGGCCGCGCTGATCTCGGCCACCGCTTCCTCAACGCGTATCTCGAGCGCACGGGTGATTACAGCGGGCTCGCGGTGCTGCGCTTCTATCTCGTCTATCGCGCGCTGGTCCGCGCCAAGATCGCGCGGCTGCGCACGGCGCAGCTCGCGCCGGGCGACGAACGTGTGGCTTCCGTCGCCGAGTACCGCGGCTACGTCCGCCTCGCGCGCGGCTACGCGGGGACGCGGCCGTCAGCGATCGTCATCACGCATGGGCTCTCCGGATCGGGCAAGACCACGCTCTCGGAATCGCTCCTCGAGGCACTCGGCGCGGTGCGTGTGCGCAGCGACGTCGAGCGCAAGCGCCTGCACGGGCTCGACGCCCGCGAGCGCGACCACCGCGGCATCGATCGCGGCCTGTACACGGGCACCGCCACGGACGCGACCTATCGGCGGCTCGCCACGCTCACCCGCGACATCGTCGTCGCCGGTTACGTGGCCATCGTCGACGCGGCGTTTCTCAAGCGCGCGCAACGCGATCTGATCCGGACCCTTGCGGCGGAGCTCCGCGTGGCGTTCGTGATCGTGGCCTTCCCGGCGAGCGACGCGACGCTGCGCGAGCGTGTTGGGCGGCGAGCCGCCGCCGGCTCCGATGCCTCCGACGCCGACCTCGCGGTCCTCGGCTACCAGTTGCACACGCAAGAGCCGCTCGCGCCCGACGAGGAGCAGTATGTCGTCTGGTACGACGCGGAAGCGCCACTGCAGAACGCGCGCGCGCCCGAGGCTTGGCGTGCAGTGCGCGAGCGGATCCACGTCGACGTGCGGAAGTAGCGGGAACGAAGTCCTCTCTGCCGGGGCGGCCAGCGGAGCGTGATACGCTTTGCCCGGATCCTTGCTTCGTTATCGGCCATGACCCATTACGATGTATTCAACGGCGACGCCGACGGGCTGTGCGCGCTGCACCAGCTCCGTCTCGACGAGCCGCGCGAGTCGGTGCTGGTCACCGGCGTCAAGCGCGACATCGCTCTGCTCGCACGCGTTGGGGCGCAGGCTGGCGATACGGCGACCGTGCTCGATATCTCTCTCGCGAGTAATCGCCCTGCGCTGGAAGCCTTGCTCGAGCGTGGCGTCGCGGTGCAATACTTCGATCATCACTTCGCCGGCGAGCTGCCGCAGCACCCGGGACTGCGGGCGATGATCGACACCTCTCCCGGCGTGTGCACCGGGATCCTTGTCGACCGCCATCTCGAGGGCAGGCAGCGCATCTGGGCGGTCGTCGCGGCGTTCGGCGACAATCTCGACGGCCCCGCCCGCGCGCTCGCTGCATCGCTCGGCCTCGATCCGGCGCGGCTCACTGCGTTGCGCGAGCTCGGCGAGAACCTGGGATACAACGCGTACGGCGACACCGAGGCTGACTTGATCGTGCATCCGCTCGCGCTGTACCGGACGCTCTCGCGCTATGCCGATCCATTCCGGCTGATCGAGAACGAACCGCTGCTCTCGCGCATCGACGCCGCCCGCCGCAGCGATCTCTCGCTCGCCAGCGAGCTGAAGCCCGACTACACGCTCGAGCGCGCGATCGTGTACGTGCTGCCCGACGCAGCGTGGTCGCGTCGCGTCCGCGGCGCGTTCGGCAACGAGCTCGCCAATCGATTTCCAGATCTCGCCCACGCCATCCTGACGCGCAACGCCGACGGCGGCTACATGGTCAGCGTGCGTGCGCCGCGACGTGCACCGACCGGCGCGGACGCGCTTTGCCGCGCGTTTGCGACCGGCGGCGGGCGGTCGGCCGCAGCGGGCATCAATCATCTGCCCGAGGAGGGGCTGCCCGAATTCGTGCGACGGCTGGGGCAGGCATTCGGCTGAATGGTGCGGGGGCCCGACCCCCGCGCGACGTCGATCGGGAGGCCCCGCGCTTGCGGCGCGCGAGGCCGTCTATACCCAGACCATCAACCCCATTTCGAACGGATGCGTCAGGGCCTCGGGGCGCGGGTAGGCACGGATGCGATAGTCGATCTTGCCGCATAGCTCGGGCGCGACGTCGAGCCGGAACACGTGCTCGCCGGCGTCGATCCTGCCGGTTGACACGAGGGGGTACTTGAGCACGCGCTCCTCCCCCGAATCGCCATCGAGGCGCGTCATCAACAGCTCGACGACGATATCCTCCGGCGAGAGGTCACTGAGCTTCGCACCGACCTCCACCGCAATGTTCTCGCCAAAACCGATGCGCTGCCTGGGTGTATCCAGCCGGCGCAGACTCACTTGCGGCCACGCGGTGCGCACGCGCGCTTTCCAGGCCGCGATCCTGGCCGCGGGGGCGAACTGCTGCTCGGCGAGCTGCCGTCCCTGATGGGACGCCGGCAGATAGAACCTGGCGACGTACTCGCCGATCATCCGTGCGGCCCTGAAGCGCGGCATGACGCTGGCGATCGAGCGCTTGGCCATTCGCGTCCACTCCTGCGGGTAGCCCGTGTCGCCCCTCGCGTAAAAAAGCGGCAGCACCTGATCCTGCAGGATCTCGTAGATGGTGTGCGCCTCCTCGTGGTCGCGCCGCTGCTCGTCGAGCACGAGAGACTCCGGCTTGATCGCCCAGCCGTTGTCACCTTCGTAACCCTCCGCCCACCACCCGTCGAGCACCGACAGGTTGATCGCGCCGTTCATGGCCGCTTTCATGCCGGAGGTCCCGCACGCCTCCAGAGGATAAACGGGGTTGTTGAGCCAGACGTCCACGCCGGCCACGAGGCGGCGGCTCAGGTGCAGGTCGTAGCCCTCGACCAGGAGGATCTTCCCCTCGAGCGCCGGCATCCGCGCGACTTCGTGCACGCGCCTGATCAACTCCTGACCGGGAACGTCGGCGGGGTGCGCCTTGCCTGCGAAGATGAACACGACCGGCCGGTCGCGATCGCTGACGATCTCGCGCAGCCAGTCGAGGTTGTCGAACAGCAGCATCGCGCGCTTGTAGGCCGCGAAGCGGCGCGCGAAGCCGATGGTGAGCACGTTCGGGTTATCGGGATCGACCAACTTGAACAGCCGATCCAGGTGCGCTTCGCCGCCCTGGTTGCGAACGTGCCGAACCCGTATGCGAGAGCGCACGATCTGCAGCAGCCCCGCCTTGAGGTTCCGGCGAGCGCTCCAAAACAGCTCGTCGGGAATGCGCTCGACGCCTTCTCGCCACTGCTGCTCCGTCAGGCCGCGTGCCCACGCGCGATCGACGAAACGGTCGAACAGCGCTTTCATCTGGGAGGACAGGAAGCTCGCCGTGTGCACGCCGTTGGTGACGTACCCTACCGGCTTCTCGTCCACCGGAATCTGCGGCCAGAGTTCACGCAGCATCTCCGCCGTCACGTCGCGATGGACGCGGCTGACGCCGTTGTGGAACCGTGAGCCACGCATCGCGAGTGCGGTCATGTCGAATTCGTCGCTGCCGGGAGTCGCGCCGAGAGCGAGCAGCGCCTCGGGGGCAAGCGAGAATTCGCGCAGCAAGTCGCCGAAGTAGCGTTCGACCGTCTCCTTGGAGAACTGGTCGTGGCCCGCGGCCACGGCGGTGTGTGTCGTGAACACGGTGTCGCTCGCCACCGCCTCCAGCGCGCTGGCGAGCTCGACGCCGCCGCGCATGATCGTGCGCATACGCTCGAGCACGAGGAACGCGGCGTGCCCTTCGTTGATGTGCCACACGGTGGGCTTCAGTCCCATCGCGGCGAGCGCGCGCGCGCCGCCGACGCCCAGCACGATCTCCTGCTCGATGCGGGTGTTGCCGTCGCCGCCATAGAGCCGGTGCGTGATGCGGCGATCGGCGGCGCGGTTCGCGGGAACGTCGGTGTCGAGCAGGAAAAGCGTGACGTGTCCGACCCTCGCCTGCCAGACCTTGGCCTGCACCTTGCGGCCTGCCAGCTCGAACGCGACGTGAAGATCTCCGCGGTCCTCCCGGTGCACCGGGGAGACGGGCAGGTCCTCGAAGTCGGAGTCGGTGTATGCGGCGAGCTGGTGGCCCTCGCCGTCGATGGTCTGCGAGAAATAGCCTTGGCGGTAGAGCAGGCCTACCGCGACGAACGGCAGGCGCAGGTCACTCGCCGCCTTGCAGTGGTCGCCGGCGAGGATGCCCAGGCCGCCGGCGTAGATGGGCAGGCTCTCGTGGAAACCGAACTCGGCGCAGAAATATGCGACGAGGTCGTCCTGCCCCAGCCCTGCGTCGGGTTCGTGCCGCTTGAGCTCGCCGTGATAGCTGTCGTACGCGGAGAGCACGCCGTCGAAGGCCGTGAGAAACGCCGGATCCTCGGCCGCGTCGACCAACCGCTTTTCGTCGACGCGCTTGAGGAATGCTTTGGGGCTGTGCCCAACCGCGTCCCACAGTCCTGGGTGCAGCCACGCGAAGAGGCTCCGCGTCGGCCGATCCCAGGTGTACCAGAGGTTGGTGGCAAGCTCCTCCATCCGGACGAGCCGGCGCGGAATCCTGGGCTGAACTTCGAGAAAGAAATGCGTTCCGGGTCGGTCCTGCATGAGGCGTGATCACGCGGCGCCGGATCAACGGATCGGGTACGCGCCCTTTCGGGTTGGAGGTTTGTTTCGGCGATTGACGTCAGGCTCGTGCGCGACTAGCGGTTGCGCTTCACGCCGCCTTCTCCAGTTCCACGCGGTACTTGCCGTCGCGCGCGAGGCTGTTCATCTTCAGCCGCTGGTAGAACGCCTGCTGGGCGGCGCGCACGTTCTCGGTCCGGCCCGCCCACAGCTTCATCGGCGGATCCTGCAACGCACGCGCGTAGGAGAACGAGAGCACCCAGGGAGCGTCCGGCGCCATGATGTTCATCGCGTTGAGATTGGCGGTCGCCTCCTCGGGACTTTGGCCGCCCGAGAGGAAATTGATGGTCGGCACCGCCGCGGGCACGTTGCGGCGCAGCACCTCGAGGGTGTTGGCGGCCACCACTTCCGGACTCGCCTTCGGCGGGTGCTCCTTGCCCGGCAGCACCATGCTGGGCTTGAGCACCATGCACTCGAGCCTCACGCCGTGGCGGTGCAGCGCGTTGAAGACCGCGTGGAGAACGGCATCGCTTACTTCGTGGCAACGCTCGAGCGTATGGTCGCCGTCGATCAGCACCTCCGGCTCGACGATCGGCACGATCCCCTCGGTCTGGCAGATGGCCGCGTAGCGGGCCAGCACTTCGGCGTTGGCTTCGATGCCCAATGGCGTCGGATTGCGATCGGTCACGGCGTAGACTTCGCGCCACTTGGCGAACCGGGCGCCCTGCGCCTTGTAGGTCTTCAACCGCTCGGAGAGGCCGTCGAGGCCTTGGGTGATGAGATCGCCATCGGCATTGGGCAGGGGTGTGGTGCCCTTGTCCACCTTGATGCCCGGCAGGATGCCTTGCCGCACCAGCACTTCGGCAAGCAGCGTGCCGTCGTCGGCTTTCTGGCCGAGCGTTTCCTCGAACAGGATGAAGCCGGCAACGAATTCGCCAACACCGCGGGTCGTGAACAGCAACTGCCGGTAAGCGCGGCGGGTCTCCTCCGTGGAGTCGATCCCGACCGCCTTGAAACGCTTGGTGATCGTCGGCATGCTTTCGTCGGCCGCCACGATGCCCTTGCCGGGCTGCACGATCCTGGTGATCGTCGCCTCGAGTTCGTCGCGGATGCTCATGGATTACGCTCCTCTGGGTGTAGGACGATGAATGTAGGACGAGCAAATCGATATGGAGTTCGGCCCGTGCATGCACCGAAACACGTCGACAGCGTGACCTGCACCGCTTTCGCGCACGCTGTCCGCGCGGGTACGCCGGCGGGCAGAAACCATGATTTTGTGGCGTCCGGGCGCTCGACGCAAGACCGTCCCCGAAAGTCGGACCGGCGGCGCCGGCAACCGGCTCGGGAATCGTAACCGCGGATACGCGTCAAACGTTATAGAGGGCACCAATCCGAGCGCCTTGTATCCCCATGTCGGAACAGAATCTCGCCGCCGCCGCCATCTTCGAAGAGATCGCCGATCGCCTGGCCATCCAGGGCGAGAACGCGTTCCGCGTTCGTGCATACAGCAATGCGGCGCGCCTGCTGCAGGGGCTTGGCCCCGATGTGAAGCAGAAGATCGAGCGCGACGACGATCTCACCGAGCTCCCGGGCATCGGCGGAGACCTCGCCGCCAAGATACGCGAGATCGTCGAGACCGGGACCTGCGGGCTGCTCGAGGAGCTGCGGCAGCAGATGCCGGCGGCGGTCACCGAGCTCCTCAAGGTGCCGGGGCTGGGACCGAAGCGGGTGGCGCTGCTCTGGCACGATCTCGACGTGCAGACTCCCGAGCAGGTGCTGCGCGCGGCCCGCGATGGACGCATCCGCACGCTGCCGCGCTTTGGCGAGAAAGTGGAACGGCAAATCGAGGCCTCGCTTGCCGAGCGGTTGTCGGTGGTCACGCGAATGAAGCTCGCCACCGCCGCACATTACGCGGATGCGCTGGTTCGTCATCTCGAGCAGGCGAAAGGCGTGGAGCGGGTCGCCGTAGCAGGAAGCTTCCGCCGCATGCGGGAATCGGTCGGCGATCTCGACCTCCTGGTCACGACGCAGAAGGCGAACGTCGCGACGGAACGCTTTGTCGGGTATCCCGAGGTTGCGGTCGTGCTCGCGCAGGGCGAGACGCGCTCGAGCGTGCGCCTCAAGTGTGGTCTCCAGGTCGATCTGCGCGTCGTGCCGGCGGAAAGTTTCGGGGCCGCGCTCGTCTATTTCACCGGCTCCAAGGCGCACAGCATCGCGTTGCGTCGCCTCGCGCTGCAGCGCGGCTTCAAGATCAACGAGTATGGCGTGTTCAACGACGAGGAGCGGATTGCCGGGGACACCGAGTCGTCGGTCTACCGGGCCATCGGACTTCCCGAGATTCCGCCCGAGCTGCGCGAGGACCGGGGCGAAATCGACGCGGCACGCGCGGGTCAGCTCCCCCGCTTGATCGAGACAGGGGA
>WNGL01008037.1_pt1 | contig 12360 bp, 9 predicted proteins | sample 5400591 | NCBI WGS metagenome assembly WNGL01 (sample SAMN13153377, study PRJNA577476) | soil metagenome | isolation source: 80 cm soil or saprolite under Garry oak tree replicate 1 | place: USA:California | collected 2016-06-15
CGGATGACGCGTCGCTGCGCACCATGGGCGGCAGCAACATCTCGGTTTCGGATGCCAGCTTCGACTAGGCATCGTCTGTCGAAGTTGCACCTCTCTCCTTCCAGGGTGTTAGACTGTCCGATACGATACTTCCTCCAGAAGCCTAGGGGGCTGGCATGAGGCGGCGGGAGTTCATTGCGCTTCTCGGCGGCGCGGCGGTGGCGTGGCCGCTGACCGGTCATTCGCAGCCGACGACTGTGCCTGTGGTCGGATTTCTGAACAGCGCATCCCGCCGATGGGTACGCGTCGATGGCGACCGCGTTCAGGCAGGGCCTCAACGAGGCCGGCTATGTCGAGGGTCATAACGTAACGATCGAATATCGCTGGGCGGAAAACCAGTATGGTCGCCTGCCGGCACTTGCGGCGGACTTGGTCGACCGTCGGGTGGCCGTGATTTTCGCGAACAGCCCTTCGGTCACCGCGGCCAAGGCCGCAACCAGCGCGGTACCGATCGTTTTTCTGAGCGGCGATGATCCGGTTCAGCGCGGGTTGGTTGCCAGTTTCAACAGACCGGGTGGAAATGTCACCGGAGTGACTATTCTTTCCTTCGAACTGGCTGCGAAGCGACTCGAACTTCTGCACGAGTTGATCCCGAATGCGAAAACCATCGCTGTACTCATCAACTCGGATTTCGGCCCCTCCGGGCGTTTCCACGCCGATGTCGAAGCGGCGGCACCCGTACTCGGGATGTCCATCGCGCCACTGCAGACAAACAACGAACGCGAGATCGACAGCGCTTTCGAAAGCCTGAGTCAACCCCGCGTCGATGCACTTTTGGTCGGGCCCGGTCCATTTTTGGACAGCCGGCGCGACCTATTGGTAGCGCTCGCCGCGAAGGCCGCGATTCCTGCGGCATATGAAACCCGCGCCACCGCAGTCGCAGGCGGTCTGATAAGCTATGGAGCGAGCGTCGGCGATGGATATCGCCAAGCCGGTGTCTACACCGGCCGTGTTCTGAAGGGCGAAAATCCTGCAGATTTGCCGGTGATGCAATCGACAAAATTCGAGCTTGTCATCAATCTCAAGACTGCGAAGGCGCTCGGCCTCACTGTTCCAGACAAATTGCTCGCGCGCGCCGACGGGGTGATCGAATGAAAAGCCGCATGTCTGCCTCGGTTCAAACGTGCCGTTCCGAGTACGCAGTGGGCGCGTCCGCTTGACCCGCGGAGGCTGACCTTTTCGATGCCGATCGGGCCTTCGGGGACGCCTCGTCGGCGCTTCTCGATTGCAGGTCCGCATCGGACGGCACGCCTTGGATGTCGCCAATCATAGACTTGCCATAATTTTGCTCTCGATCGGCTCCTACGGGGCCAAGCTCGATCGAGCTCTTGGCGAGCCTGCGCCATGAATGCGGCCTTACTGCCTCCGTTGAATGGCTAATGACGAGTGTCCTGTCGCTGGTCTCGGCCCCTCGACCCCATGCTCGAACGGCCGCTGATCGAGGACAGGAAGGTCGTCGCTGCGGTGGTCGATCCAGCGAGTTGTCCGACGCGACCGTCGGGCGCCCGAAACGGCGAGGGAGGAATGGGACATTGAGTAGTTCGATCGTGAATGCACGCGCCTTGGCACAGAACCTCGCCCGCTATCGGATGCCGAGCTTTGGGCGAAGCATTGTCGAGATTCTGATCACACTTGTTCCCTTCGTTGCGCTCTGGACATTGATGTGGGCCGCGCTCGAAATCGGATACTGGCTTTCGCTGCTCCTGGCCCTTCCGGCGGCCGGCTTCCTGGTTCGATTATTCATGATTCAGCACGATTGCGGCCATGGCGCGTTTTTTCCCCACCGTGTCGCGAACGACTGGATCGGACGGGTGATCGGCGTGCTCACCTTGACGCCGTATGATTTCTGGCGACGCACTCACGCCATCCACCACGCGACGTCGGGCAATCTCGAACGCCGTGGGATTGGCGACGTCGATACCCTGACCGTGAGGGAATATCTGGCCCGCTCCAAATGCGGCCGTCTGCGCTATCGCCTGTATCGGCATCCGATCGTCATGTTCGGCCTCGGGCCAGCTTATTTGTTCATCTTGCAGTACCGCCTGCCGCTCGGTCTGGTGCGGGCCGGATGGAAGCCGTGGTTGAGCACCATGGGCACGAATCTGGCAATCGCGGTCCTCGTGGCCACGGTAATATGGTTCATGGGGGTGCGTGCATTTGTTCTGGTCGAACTGCCGATCACGTTGCTGGGGGCATCGATCGGAGTCTGGCTGTTCTATGTCCAGCATCAGTTCGAGGACACGCTCTGGGCCCACGACGAAAGCTGGAATCGGCACGAACTGGCGCTTCACGGCAGCTCACACTACCATTTGCCGGGTATTCTGCGCTGGTTCACCGCAAATATCGGCGTGCACCATGTTCATCACCTGTGCAGCCGAATCCCGTACTACCGCCTACCTCAGGTATTGCGGGATCATCCCGAGCTCGCTGCGACCGGCAGGCTCACGCTCATCGAGAGCCTGAAGTGCGTCCGGTTGGTGCTTTGGGACGAGGGTCGGGGTCGGCTCGTATCGTTCCGCGATATGCGTGCGTATCGCATGCATGCCCGCACGGCAATTTGAGCCGCTTTGTTCTGCACCGAGCCCCCGGGGACAAGCCGCACCTGGTTCTCGACCATACCCGGATGGCAGGTGATTGGCTGCAGCGGGCTCGGTCGAAAGCGAAGCCGACCAAATCCGCCTGGTCGCCTGCTTCAAGGTGAGGCATCATCACCTCGCCCGCACGGGCGAGCAATTGATCATATGGTATTCCGCCCTTTACGATCATCTATGAAGCAAGGGCTTTTAGACGGCGCGCGTCGTCGGCCGCCTCGGCCAACAGCCAATCTCGGAACGTGGCGATCTTTGGCACGCTCGAAATCGCCTTCGGGCAGACGATCCAGTACGTATTGGACATTCTCAAAGAAACATCGATTGGCCTTACAAGACGACCGTTGATGAGGTCCCAGGCCGCAAGCGCAGTGCGAGCAAGCGCAACGCCCTGGCCGTCGACGGCAGCATCGATCAGCATGCTCGCACGATTCAGAACCGGACCGTGAGCAACGGGATCGCTGACGCCGGCGGCATCGAACCATCTCGACCAGGTCTTCCAGTCATCGAGACGCAGCAGCGGAAATTTCAACAGATCCGACGCCCTGGTGATGCGGTTACGCCCCGAAACAAGCTTGGGGCTGCAAACCGGAAAAAGCTGCTCGGAGCAAAGCCGCACGACCTCGAGCCCAACCCAATTGCCGTCACCATGGCGAACCGCAAGGTCGACTTCCTCACGCGCGAAGTCGACGTGATGCATCGTTGCGGAAACTCGGAGATCGATGTGGGGATGGGCCTCGGCAAACCGACCGAGCCGATGTACGAGCCATTTGGCGGCAAAATCAGGTGACGTGCTGATTGTCAAAACCCCGGAGGTCTGCCGCTGTACCAGACGCTCCGTACCCACCGCAATTCGATCCAGTGCATCGCGGACCACTGCAAGATAATCGCGACCGGCCTCGGTAATCACCAGTCGCTGGCGCTCGCGGTTGAAAAGCTTGACGCCGAGCCTTGCCTCCAGCGCCTTGACCTGATGGCTCACCGCTCCCTGCGTGACGCACAGCTCTTCCGCCGCTCGGGTGAAGCTCTCGCTCCGCGCCGCAGCCTCGAAGGCCTTGAGGGCATTCAGCGGTGGTAAACGGCGGAGCATCGCTCGGCTCTCATGAGAAAAACTAAGTCAAGATAGAGAAGCTTTGCGCCGCGGACAAGGGATCCGCGAGTTCCACCGATGTAGCTCGTACCGGAGGTCGGGTCCAAATTGCTCTCCGCCGATCATTGCGGGGGCGACGCAAATTGCGCAGATTCCGGAGTTCATGAGAATATCTAATGCATGGCCGAGAAAGGATGCGTTGCCGACAAGTTCGACAAGAAGATACATGGGTCAGCTTCGCAACATGAAGCGCAATCGGGCTCTTGATGCAGCCGCCCGGTTCTTGAGGACGCTTCCGTCTCAAGTGCTGCTCCAGCCCCGTGTGGGGAGGAGCGCCTATGAGCGAGCGAAGCGTTGCAAATTCCCCATCATGCTCTCCGACCGTCGCGACCAGTCCGGCCGCCGCGCGCCCGGTCGCAGCGCGAACCAGATTGCTGCTCGAAGGCCCGGTCTTGTCCACGCTGCTACGGCTCTCGGCGCCGAATGTCCTCAACCTCCTGGCGATTGCCGGCATGATCACGTTCGACGGCCTGTTCCTCGGCCGCCTTGGCCCGGACGCGCTCGCGGGTGTGTCGCTCGCCTTCCCGTTCGTGATGCTGATCCAACACACCGCGGCGAGCGGCATGGGTGGCGGCGTTTCGTCCGCAATTGCCCGCGCGCTCGGTGCCGGCAAGCGCGATGTCGCCGACGCGCTTGCCCTGCACACGTTTGTTCTGGCCCTTGGCCTTGCGGCGGCGTTCTCGACCGTGCTGCTGCTCGGCGCACCGTTCGTCTTTCGATGGATGGGGGGGCATGGCGAAATACTATCGTCCGCGCTTGCCTACTCGAACGTGGCGTTCAGCGGCGCAGTATCCATCTGCATGCTCAATCTGCTCGGCAGTGCTGTGCGCGGAACCGGCAATATGGGTCTGCCCGCCGGCGTCATCGTCGGCAGCGTGATCGCGCACGTTCTCATCTCGCCATTGCTGATTTTCGGGTGGGGACCGTTGCCGGCTCTCGGCCCGGCTGGTGCCGGCTGGGGCCTGATGATGTCATTCGGCGCCGGCAGCCTCGTGCTGGTCGTTTACCTGCGCTCGCGCCGGTCGCTCGTCACGTTGGCGTTTCGCGGCGTGTCCCTGCAGTGGGGACTTTTCGCCGAAATCCTCAAGGTCGGGGTGCCGGGATTGATCAATGTGATCATCACCAACCTCTCTGTCGTGCTGCTGACCGGGATCGCCGGCCATCTGGGGAGAGCGGTGGCCATCGGCTACGCGATGGGGGCGCGGCTCGAATACATCCTCATCCCGCTGGCATTCGGTTTCGGCACGGCGATCGTTGCGATGGTCGGCACCAACTGGGGTGCCGAGCAGTATCGTCGCGCCCGCGACATCGCGTGGACCGGAGCCATGATCGTGGCGACTGCCTGCGCAACGATCGGATTGATCGTCGCGCTGTTTCCCGGTCTGTGGATGGGCCTTTTCAGCGACGACAAGGAGATCATTCGTCTCGGCACATGGTACCTGCGGATCGTCGGGCCGATCTACGGCCTCTACGGCCTTGGGATGGCGCTTTATTTCGCAACCCAAGGGTTCGGAAGCGTCATTTGGACCGTGACGGCCAACGCCGTCCGCCTGCTCGCAAGCACAGGATGCGCACTGGCCGCGATCTACTGGCTCGATCTCGGCGCGATCGGATTCTTTGTCGCCATCGCCGGCGGATTCTGCGCGTACGCAGCACTGACCGTTGCCGCGATGTTCAGGGTGAAGGAGCCGAAATATATCGGCGGAGGCAGCAGGGCATCAAAGCTCAGGCGCTGGTGGCTGGACCGCGACAAGAGCCGACGTGCACTGGCCGCGCTCGACGACGACCAAGTCAGCAATTTAAGCGACATCGGACGCCGAATACGCCGCGAAGCACGGCGAGCGAGAAACAGAAGCTGAGACGGCGGTCCATCGCATGGCAACTTTTTCCTGCTAATGGAATGGTTTCGGCCATGCTATTGCCGCGCTAGCGATCAAAGCTGGCCAGACAAAGAAGATAACGAGCACGTCAAGTTCAAGGTACCCCGACATTGCGATTGCTGTGTTCCGCCTTCGCAAAGTCGGCGAACCCTGCTGGACCCTTCCACAGCCCAGCATGGGAGCTGGCCTCAAGCTATCCCGCCTTTTCGGTCAAAAGAGGGTTGCTTTTCCATCTTGGGAACGGAGCCGAGATCAGCGAGCCAGCGTTGCGACGAGCGAAACCAGAGCTGCGTTTTCGGCACGAGCTCGTCACGTTGCCGAGCAGTGCCGACGCGGATGCCATGAACTTTCGGCCCCTCTCCGACAGCGCCGGAATAGATCGGTGTTCCGCATTCGGGGCAGAAGGATTGTTGGCGTTTGGTCCCGCTTTCACCTGTCTTGACGTAGATCTTCAGTTCGCCCGATAGAAGCTTGAAGGTATTTTCGCGGGTTAACGCAACCGTGCGAAATGCGGAGCCCGACAGGGTCTGGCAATCGGCGCAGTGGCAGATCAGAACCTTCTCAGGATCGATCTCCGCCTCGTAGGCGATGTACCCGCAGTGGCAACGTCCATCAATCTTCATGTCGGATTCCTTCCCGGCAAAGTGATGAGCAACGATCATGACAAACTCACCGGCACCTGGAAACTCAATTCCTGCACGCATGAATCGGACAGGAGCATCGAATCCGGTGGCCAGAAACGCCGGTCCTGGATGGGTCGCCTGGATGGAGGTGGCGGAATTCTGCTCGGCCACCGGCCCGAGCACGATGCCGCAAACGGCCGGCGCACGAGGTCGGCTCATGCGCGACGATCTCGAACGCATCGGCCGGCGTGCCCTCGTCACCGGCGGCACCCAGGGCACTCTGCGGCCGCCGATACCGAGCTCGATCCGTATCTCTGGACAAGACGGCGCGTCTCCCGCAAGTTACCTGCGATCACGGTCGCAGCAAGCCGCTCGCGCGGCGATCCCGGACGGTCGAATTGCCGTCCCGTCCGCCAGGGTCGGCATGATAGCCGGCGCAACCGATAGAAGGAGGAGCGCTTATGAGCAAGCACACGTCTGTGTCACGCCGCCATCTGCTCAAGGCTGCGGGAGCCGCGGGCGCCGTCGCGATCAGCGGTTTTCCGGCGATTTCCTACGCCCAAGCCGACGCCATCAAGATCGGCCACCTGACGCCGCGCACGGGTTTCCTCGGCACGCTCGGCGAGTATGCCGTGCAGGCAGTCGATCTCGCGGTCGAGGAGATCAATGCCGCGGGCGGCGTCATGGGCCGCAAGATCGATCTCATCAAGGAGGACTCGGTCAACCCGCAGACCGCCTCCACCAAGGCCGAGCGCATGGTGGAGCGCGACAAGGTCGCCTGCATTGTCGGCGAGATCTCGTCCGCATCCGGCCTGACCATCTCCCAGGTCGCCGACCGAACCAAGACGCTGTTCGTGAACACCGGCTGCAATTCGGACGAGCTCCGCGGCAAGGGCTGCAAGAAGTTCATGGCACACGTGGAGTCCGCCAACTCGATGTACGTGAAAACGGTCGGCCGCGCGCTTCTCGCCAACAATCTCGTCAAGGGTAAGAAGTGGTTCTCGCTCACTGCCGACTATGCGTTCGGCCATGATCTGCTGCGGGTTGCCAAGCGCTTCATGGAGAGCAATGGCGGGCAGTTCGCGGCCGACAGGCTGGTGCCGACCGACGCCACCGACTTCTCGGCACTCCTGCTCGAGATCCGCACGGCCAACCCCGACCTCGTCGTGTCGAACCTCGCCGGCCTGCAAATCACCAACTTCTTGAAGCAGTACTCCGAGTTCGGGCTCGATTTCCCCGTTGCCGGCTTCGGCTTCGATACTGCGGTCGCGTGGGGGGCCGGCAAGGGCAACTTCTTCGGCACCTGGCCGCTGGTCTGGCATCACCTGATCGACACGCCCGGGTCCAAGGCGTTCGTCGCGGCCTTCACCAAGAAGTACAACAAACCGCCCGAGAATCAGGCCTGGGGCGACTACATCGCCATGAAGATCCTGGCCCAGTCGATGAACGAGACGAAGACCACTGCGGCCGCCCAGCTGATCGAGCATTGGGAGAAGGGCGCCAAGTTCGATTTGCTCAAGACGCGGCCGGGCTATTTCCGGGCCTGGGATCATCAGCTCATGCATGAAATGTATGCGGTCGAGGCGCTGAAAGCCTCCGAGCTCAAGAACCAGTGGGACATCTATAAGCCGAGTCCGCCGGTGCCGGGCCCCAACGAGGACCTCGAGACCATTGCGCCCACCAAGGAGGAGAACGCCTGCACCTTCGCATGATCCCTCCGCAGTCGTGACGGGAGATGCAGGGTCGCGTCTCCAACCTCGATAGGCTTCGGAGATGTCCCGTGCACACCGTCCTCTTCCTGCAGCACGTGTTGAACGGCCTGCTTGCGGGCACGTACTACCTGTTGATCGCGCTCGGCCTGTCGCTGATTTTCTCTCTCGGCGGCATCGTAAATCTCGCCCATGGCGCATTCTATGCGATCGGTGCGTACCTCACGGTCGTGCTCTCCCCCGCCATCGGTTTTGGCGGCTCGACCGTCGCCTCGCCGGTCCTGGTCGGCATCCTCGGAGTGATCATCGAGCGCACCTTGTTCCGCCGGTTCTACAAGGCCGACCCGAGCCTATCGCTGATCCTGACCTTCGGCCTCGCGATGGTTGCGGAGCAAACACTGCGCATGGTCTTCGGCGCGCCGCCGCTTTCCTATGCCATCCCGTCGGTGCTCAGGGGTCAGCTGTTCGTCGGCGGCTTCATCTACCCGTACTACCGCGTGCTGATCCTGGTCGTGGCAGCGGCCTGCGTGGCGGGCCTCTGGTTCCTGCTGCAGCGGACCGCATTCGGACGCGTCGTGCGCGCCGGCGTGCAGAGCCCGGACATGGTCGGCGCGCTCGGCATCTCGCTCGAGCCGTACATGGCGGCGGTGGCGTTTCTGGGGGTTGGGCTGGCAGGGCTCGCCGGAGCCATGCTGGCGCCGATCTTCTCGATCCACCCCGCCATGGGCAACGAGATCATCATCGCGGCCTTCGTTGTGGTCGTGATCGGCGGGCTCGGCTCGTTCTGGGGTGTCGTGGTAGCCGCGCTGATCGTCGGCCTGGTCAAGGGGCTGGTCGTCGCCTTCGGTTATCCGCAGTTCTCCGAGGCGGCGATGTATCTCCTGATGCTGCTCGTTCTGCTGGTCCGCCCGCGCGGCCTGTTCGGCGAGCGCATCCAGCGCTTCGAATGAGCTGAGCCATGCCGCGAGCGCGTGACCTCCTCATTGCCGCGGCTGCATTGGCGCTGCTGCCGTTCGCGCTGACGTCGATCGGGCTCGGCGTCACCTCTGCGACCGAGGTCGTCGTGTTCGCCATTGCCTGCATGGCGCTCAATATTCTGGTGGGCTACACCGGGCTGACCTCGTTCGGTCATGGCGCGTGGTTCGGGCTGGCGGCCTATGCCGCCGGACTTACACAACTCAAGCTGTTTCCGGGCTCGATTGTGCTCCCGGTCATGGTGGGTCTCATTGTCGTCGCTCTCGCCTCGCTCGTGTTCGGTTATGTGATTCTCCGCCGGCGCGGCGTCTATTTCTCGCTGTTGACGCTGGCGCTGGCGGCGATGCTCTACACGGTTGCATTCCGATGGACCGAGCTGACCGGCGGCGAGAACGGGCTCGGCGGCATCACGCGGCCGGTGATCGCCGGCGTCTCGTTCGATACGTCGATGTCGTTCTACGCCCTGGTGGCCTCGGTCGGCCTCGCCGTCGCGTATGCGCTCTGGCGCTTCCACCGCTCGCCGGTCGGCCAGGTGCTGGTCGCGATCCGCGAGAACGAGACACGCGCCCGCTTCATCGGCTATCAGGCCAACCACTACAAGCTGTTGGCCTTCGTGGTCTCGGCGACGATCACCGGGCTTGCCGGCACGCTGCTGCTGTTCAACAACCGCATGACGTCCGCCGATCCGATCTCGGTCGCGTTCTCGGGCGAGCTTTTGGCCATGGTCATCATCGGCGGCATGCGCTCGTTCCTCGGCCCCGCGCTCGGCGCGCTGTTTTTCGTGATCTTCCGCGATTATCTCTCCGGTATCACCGAGAATTGGCTGCTGTTCTTCGGATTGCTGTTCGTGGCCTTCGTCGTGCTCTCGCCGACCGGACTGGTGGGGCTGGGCGAGACGTTTCTACGGCCATTCAAGACAACGCGGGTCGAGAAGGCGGCGATGGCCAGCCGGCAGGCGGGCGCCGTCGAGCTGCCCGCGTTCCTCAAGCCGAAGGATCATCGCGACGGCGCAATCCTGAAGGTGGAGGGCATCGCCAAGAGCTTCGGCGGCATCCGGGCCGTGCGGGGCGTCAGTTTCGCCCTCGAGGATCGCAGCTTGCATGCACTGATCGGGCCGAACGGCGCCGGCAAGACGACCGCCTTCAACGTGATCTCGGGCATGTACGCGCCGGACGCCGGGACCGTCACATTAGCCGGACGCCCGGTTGGTGGACTGACGCCCGGAGCCGTCACACAGGCGGGCATCGGCCGCTCGTTTCAGATCACCAATCTGTTCCCGGCGCTCACGGTGGCGGAGAACGTGAGGCTTGCCGTCCAGTCCCGCGATCCCAAGCGTTTCAACTTCTGGACGGCAGCGGAGAGCCTCGATCAGGTCAATCGCGAGACCGCCGAGATGATCCGCACGATGGGTCTCGCCGGCATCGAGCGGGTCGAGGCCGGATCCTTGTCCTATGGCGGCCAACGGCTGCTCGACATGGCGCTGGCGCTCGCGACCAAGCCGCGCGTCCTGCTGCTCGATGAGCCGCTCGCCGGCCTCGCCGCCGCCGAGCGCGAGCGCGTCGGCAGCCTCATCAAGCACATCTCGGTCGACATTCCGGTGCTGCTCGTCGAGCACGACATCGATCGCGTGTTCCAGCTCGCCGATGCGGTCACGGTGATGAACGACGGCCAGGTTCTCGTCGACGGAACGGTCGAAGACGCCCGCTCCTCGTCCAAGGTGCAGGAGGTCTACATCGGCTCGGGCACGCACGCGCTTGCGGGCAAGGCCCGACCATCCGCGGCCCGGCCGCAGCCGCTCCTCGTGCTCGACGGGGTCAACACCCTCTATGGCAAGAGCCATATCCTGCGCGACGTCGCCTTCGACGTGCGCGAGCAAGAGATCGTCGCGCTGCTCGGCCGCAACGGCGCGGGCAAGTCGACGGTGCTCAAGACGATCGTCGGCATAGCGCCGCCCGCGCGCGGCGCCGTCTCGCTGGCGGGCGAGCAGCTGGCCGGCCGCGCCTCGGCCGAAATCACGCGCCGCGGCATTTCCTATGTGCCGCAGGGCCGTGGGCTGTTCGCGGGCATGAGCGTCGCCGAGAACATGGAGCTCGGCCATTTGCGTCGCCGCAACAACGCCGGCGCGTACTGGGACGAGGACAAGATCTTCGCATTCTTCCCGCGCATCAAGGAGCGCTGGCGCTCGCCCGCCGATTATCTGTCCGGCGGCGAGCAGCAGATGGTGGCGGTCGCGCGCGCCCTCTCCGGCGATACGCGAGTGCTGTTGCTCGACGAGCCGTTCGAGGGCCTGGCGCCGGCCGTGATCGAGGAGTTGTTCGAGGCGTTCGACAGGCTGCGGCACGAGGTGTCCATCCTGATTGTCGATCACCACCTCGACCTCGCGCTCGCCCTCTCGGATCGCACGGTCGCGCTGGAGCGCGGGGAGGTGGCCTACAGGGGGCCCTCGAAGGCGCTGTCGGAGGATCTGGACCTGCGCCGCAAGGTGCTGTGGCTGTGAACGCCGGCCGCTCAGATCCGGAACTCCCGACAAGATGGCGTTCGACTGGGACGCGTGGGCGCGCTCAGACCCGGAGCTCGACGAAGAATTGCGGGCCTATCGCCAAGCCGACTTCGTTGACGGTATCGCCATTTTGGAGCGCATGCCTTGAGCCGGACGGTGGCCGCTCTGCAATGTTGCCATTCCGTCGACCCCCGCGCGAGCTGGTACCATCCGGACATAAGCGGGCCTTGGTCTGAAGACCACGTCGCTTACCTCTGATCCAGTACCGAACACGGTAGTTTGCGCAGATTCAGAAAGTCGAATGCTATCGGCACTTTCTCATTTCGCTCCCCGAATTTCGAGTACTATTGCGCCCGACGCTAACCTTCATCTCTTCCGGGGAAGACGTTCGCGATGGCGAAGCTGAAATTCGGTGCCTGGATCCCGACCTATGCATGGAGCGGCAAAAGCGACCCCAGGAACGTCAAGCGCATCCGCGCGTCCATCGAGAAGTGCGAGCACCACGGCATCGACGTGTGGGTGATCGACCACCTGCTCTCCGCCCCGGGACTCTACGGCAACGCATGGCTGGAGCCGCTCAACGCGCTCGCCTTCGCGGCCGCGCTGACCCGCACGGTGAAAATCGCCACGGGCATCCTCGTCCTGCCGGTGCGCCATCCCGTGGTGCTGGCCAAGGAGATCTCCACGCTCTGCCATCTCTCCGAAAACCGGTACGTCTTCGGCGTCGGCCCCGGCTGGTACGCGCGCGAGTACGAGGTGACAGGCTCGCGCATCGAGGAGCGCGGCCGGCGCACGGACGAGATCATCGAGGCGGTGACACTGCTCCTGACCAAACCGAACGCGTCCTACCAGGGCAAGTACTATCAGTTCAACGACGTGACCATCGAGCCGCGCCC
>WNGL01025073.1_pt1 | contig 12358 bp, 13 predicted proteins | sample 5400591 | NCBI WGS metagenome assembly WNGL01 (sample SAMN13153377, study PRJNA577476) | soil metagenome | isolation source: 80 cm soil or saprolite under Garry oak tree replicate 1 | place: USA:California | collected 2016-06-15
CGGGTTCCGAAGCCTCGGAGCCGCATCGCTAACCGATCCTCGGCGCGAGCAGCATCTCGCCGCCTCCGAGGATCAGCCGGTTCCAGGTCGGCGTGACCACGACCTCGTTCACGCACACGTGCGCGGGGGATTCCGCGACGAAGCGCACCACCCGCCCCAGGTCTTCCATCTTGAGCATCTTTGCCTGATCCTCGGGCGAGGGCGGCTTCGGCCGCGCCTTTTGCAGCGGCGTCACCGTTTCGCCCGGGTGGATGGCGCAGCCGCGGATGCCGTGCAGGCCTTCCTCGATGTTGATCTGGTGGACCAGCGCGCACAGCGCCTGCTTGCTCGCGTTGTAGGCCGCGCCGCCGACGTAGCCCTGATAGCGGGCGAACCAGGACGCGACGTGGATCACCAGGCCATCGAGCCGCTCGCGCATCGAGGGCAGCACCGCGAGCGTGCAGTAGAGCGCGCCGTTCAGGTTGATGCCGATGACGCGATCCCATTCGGCCGCGTCGAGATCCTTGAAGAAGCGCTTGGGGATGTTGAGGCCGGCGCAGTTGACGAGGATATCGATGCGTCCGTGGCGCGCGAGGATCGCCGCGGCGGCGCGTTTGACCGCTTCGCAGTCGGCGATGTCGACTGCCTGCGTTTCTACCCGGCCGCCGGCCGGCTTGATCAACGCCTCGGTTTCCGTGAGCGCCTGCGCCCTGCGGCCCGACACGATCACGATCGCTCCGGCTTTCGCAAGCTCGACGGCGGCCGCCTGGCCGATGCCGCTGCCGCCGCCCGTCACCCAGGCGATTTTTCCTGCCAACAGGCTCATGGCGCGCCGAGCGTCACTGCGGTCTCAGTCGTTTTCATCGAGGATCACCACCGTGCCGGCGAGCTTGTCGTGCCAGCCCTGCTTGCGCTTGTCGAAGGCGATCCACAAAAATCCCCACATCAGCAACGGCGTGATAACGAGCCACGGTTGCAGATCGGTCCGGCTCGACAGGGTGGACGCAACGATAATGGCCACGGCGGCCACCATAGCGGGCAGCATGGAAACGATATATGCGAAATACCGCCCGATCAGTTGACCCGTAGAAGGCGCGCCGAGCGTTTTCGCACTGACGATTCTTGCCCCGATCAGCATCTTTCCGGGCGTCGCGCCGCGGTAGCGCCAGAAGAGGATGGCCGCCAAGGCGGGAAGCACGCCCTGCACGACCACGTCGAAGAGGAGCGTCTTGCCTTCGCTGGAGAGCGTCATGTACTGGCGTCCGTAAACGGCGAGCGCAAACGCGATGATGATGGTGACAAGGATCAGCGTGTCGATGAAGAAGGCGAAGAGGCGCTTCCAGAAACCCACGTACTTAGGCCCGCTCTGGCTCACGTTTTCCGTCATGGCATCCTCCGTTCGGTGCGATGCATGGTAGCCCGACAATTGTGACCGAAGCAACAGCGCGGTTATGATGCCCGCATGATCCCCGGAGGACGCGCATGAAGGCGGTTTTGTGCAAGAGCTGGGGCCCGCCCGACACGCTCGTGGTCGAGGAGATGCCCTCGCCCAGGCCCGGCAAGGGACAGGTTGCGGTGTCGGTCAAGGCGTGCGGGGTCAACTTTCCCGATGTTCTCATCATCCAGAACAAGTACCAGCTCAAGCCCGAGCTGCCGTTCACCCCGGGCAGTGAGATCGCCGGCGTGGTCAAGCAGCCGGGCGAGGGCGTGCACGGCTACATGCCCGGAGACCCGGTGATGGCTCTGATCGGCCTGGGCGGATTCGCCGAGGAAGTGGTCGTCGACGAATCGCGCCTCGTTCCCATACCGGCCGGGATCGATTTCGAGGTGGCGGCCTCGTTCGGCGTCGTCCACGCCACCGCTTACCACGCGCTCAAGGACCGCGCCGCGATCAAGCGGGGCGAGTCGCTGCTCGTGCTCGGCGCCGCGGGCGGCGTCGGGCTCGCGGCGGTCGAGCTCGGCAAGCTGATGGGGGCGTGGGTCATCGCCTGCGCCTCCTCCGACGAGAAGCTCGAAACCTGCAAGCGCCACGGTGCCGAGACGGTCATCAACTACGAGCGCGAGGACCTGCGCGAAACCCTCAAGAAGCTGACCGGCGGCGACGGCGTCGATGTGGTGTTCGATCCGGTAGGCGGCAAATACGCGGAGCCGGCGGTGCGCGGGATGGCCTGGAAGGGCCGCTATCTCGTGGTGGGGTTTGCCGCCGGAGAAATCCCCAGGATCCCGCTCAATATCGTGTTGCTCAGGGGCTGCTCGATCGTCGGGGTGTACTGGGGCGATTTCGCCCGGCGCGAAACCGAGGTCCACTCGGCCAATTTCAGGGAGCTGACCGCCTGGCTGCGCGCCAAAAAGATCAAGCCCCTGGTGGGCGCGACCTATCCGCTCGAGCGCGCCGCCGACGCGCTCAACGACGTGATGAACCGCAGGGCGCTGGGAAAGGTCGTCCTCGTCACCGGCTGATCGCGGCGCCGGCCGGCGGGCGTTTCGCCTAGGGCACCACTTTCATCCACGGCGACGGGCAATCCGGGACGTTCGGATAGTAGTCGCGGTAATCGGGGCAGTAGTAGCGCACGTCAGCGCCCTGCTCGACATACGCGGGCGAGTCCGCGTACGGCGCCGCATACCCGGGAGGATAATAGTACGGAGGGTAGTAGTACGGCCAGCCCAGGAAGAACCCCCCGCCGACGATCACCGTGCGCGAAGTCACGACGGGACTGGTGACGATCACCGTGCGCGAAGGAAAGACCGGGCGGACGACGGGACGGAACGGCACAACCGGGCGGACCACCGGATGGAATCCCGGGTGGCCGACCGGAGCGAAATGCGGGCCCCCGAACCCGCGTCCCCCGCCCCCCATGGACCCGCCGTGCCCACCGCCCCTGCCCGCGAACGCGGCGCCCGCGTCGGCGGCGAGGACGAGTGCCAGCAGCAATGCGACAGTTCGTTTCATACAAGCCTCCTTGCGCGATTCGTGGAGGACATGGGCTTTCGACGAGAGTCTAACCCCGTCGACTGACAAATCGTTGACCTTTTACAGGGTGTTACATGTCCGCCCCCGGCGTTACAGGCGATTAACACTCCCGCTCCCCCGGGGCACGATCCTGAAATATGAGCGCACCCGCCGGAACTGTCATAATCCGCGCCTTTCCTTCCACCGCAGATTCGCGCCATGCAAAACCGCGACAAGCTCTACATTGACGGCGAGTGGCGCATGCCCGCCGGCAGCAAAACCATCGACGTGGTCAGTCCTTCCACCGAAGAGGCGATCGGCCGCGTCCCCGAGGGCACGCCGGAGGACGTCGACGCCGCGGTGCGCTCAGGCGCCGCCGCGTTCGAGGGCTGGGCGGCGACGCCCGTCTCCGAGCGCGCGGCGCTCCTTTCGAGAATTCACGAGGGCCTGAAGGCCCGCGCCGACGAGATCGGCCGCACCATCGCGGGCGAAGTCGGCATGCCGCTCAAGCTCGCCACGCGCATCCAGGCGGGCTCGCCGATCTTCACGTTCTCGATGTACGCGAAGATGCTCGCGGATTTCAGGTTCGAGGAGAAAGTCGGCAACTCGATCGTCCTGCGCGAGCCGGCCGGAGTGGTCGCGGCCATCACGCCGTGGAACTATCCCCTGCACCAGATCGCGAACAAGGTGGCGCCCGCGCTCGCCGCAGGCTGCACCGTGGTGCTGAAGCCCTCGGAGATCGCGCCGCTCAACGCGTTCATCCTCGCCGAAGTTATCGATGCGGCCGGCGCGCCGGGCGGCGCGTTCAACCTTGTCACCGGCTACGGCCCGGTGGCGGGCGAAGCCCTGGCGAAGCATCCTCGGGTGGACATGGTGTCCTTCACCGGATCGGTGCGCGCGGGAAAACGCGTCGCCGAGCTCGCCTCGCAGACGATGAAGCGCGTGACGCTGGAATTGGGCGGCAAGTCGGCATCGGTGATCCTGGACGACGCCGACCTCGCCGCCGCCGTGAAAGGCACGATCGGCGCCTGTTTCCTCAACACCGGCCAGACCTGCAGCGCGCACACGCGCATGCTCGTGCCCGAGAGCAGATACGAGGAAGCCGCGAGGCTCGCGGTGGAGGCCGCGAAAGGTTTCACGGTCGGCGATCCGTTCGGCGATTCGGCGAGACTGGGGCCGCTCACCTCGGCCGCGCAGCGCGAGCGCGTGCGCAACTACATCAAAAAGGGCATCGAGGAAGGCGCCGACCTTCTCACGGGCGGCCCCGAAGCGCCGGAAGGGCTCGCCAGGGGCTATTACGTGAAGCCGACGGTGTTCGGGCGGGTGAATCCGAAATCCACGATCGCGCAGGAGGAGATCTTCGGGCCGGTGCTCTCCATCATCACCTACAGGAACGAGGACGAGGCGGTGCGCATCGCGAACGACACCCTGTACGGGCTTGCCGGCGGCGTGTGGTCGAAGGACGAGGAGCGCGCGAAGCGCGTGGCCAGGCGCCTTCGCACCGGCCAGGTGGACATCAACGGCGGCCCCTTCAACATGCTCGCCCCCTTCGGCGGGGTCAAGCACTCGGGCAAGGGCCGCGAGCTCGGCCGCGCGGGGCTCGAGGAATACCTGGAATACAAGTCGCTTCAGCTGAAAGCCGAGGCGAAGGCGTGAGCGCGAGACAATTCAAGTACTACTTCGAGGATTTTCCGGTCGGCATGGCGGTCGAGCTGCCCGGCCCCACGCTCACCAGTGAATCGATTCTGGAATACGCGCGGCGCTACGACCCGCAGCCCTTTCACGTGGACGAGGAAGCCGCGAAGCATTCCATCTTCGGCGGCCTGATCGCGAGCGGCTGGCACACGGTCAGCCTTTGCATGCGCATGATCTGCGACGCCTACCTGCTCGACGCCGCCAGCATGGGCTCGCCCGGCGTCAACGAAGTCCGCTGGACCCAGCCCGTGCGTCCGGGCGATACCCTCCGGCTGCGCATGAGCGTGATCGAGGCGACCCCCTCGAAGAGCAGGCCCGACCGCGGCACGGTGCTGCACCGCTGGGAAGTGTTCAACCAGAAAGACGAGCTGGTGATGCGCATGGATGGTCTCGGCATGTTCAGGCGCCGCGCCGCGGCGGGATGAACGCGCGCCCGCTTGGCGGGCGGCTCATCTGGCGGCGAGCCTTTCGCACGCCCCGGCCCGCAGAAGCAGGATTTCGGCGCGGCGATTGAACAGGCCCTGATCCCTTCGCCTGCCCGTTTCCCGCAGCGAGCGCGCCTGGAAATACCGCGGGTCCCGGGTCATGGCTTCGAGAGACGCCCATTGAACCGGATCCTGCACGATCAATTTCGACTTGGCGTTCTGAGCGCCGATGATCGCCGCGATCTGCTGGTGCAGGTTCGCGGCCCGGCGATTGGCCGTCTCCCGGTTCAGCTCCTTTGACTCCGAGGGAAACTCGTTTTCATCGGCGAAGCCCCGCACCTGGATCTCCACTTCCTGGCCGGGGTTGGAGCCGGCGCAGGCCCTGAGGGTCGCGAGAAGCCGGGTGAGCTCGGCCTCCTGTGCCCTGCTCAATTTCACGCCCTTCGACCAGTCCGGCGGTCCGCTCGCAAGCTCGAACAGGAAGGGAAACGCTTCGACCGGCTTGGATTCCGTCATTCGCGCCAGATAGACGAGTTCCTTCTTGGCCGCCGTTTGGGCGGGCTCGCTGCGCGTGGCGGAAACGACGGTGGGCAGCGCGGTCATGTAGGCCACGAGACAGGCCAAGGTCACGCAGCCAGGAAAAAGCGAGACCTGCAGGTCCGGTTTCGTGACGTAGTCCCAGAGAGTCAGCAGGAGCTCGAACAGCTTTTGGATCGAGGCGACGATATAGGTAAGACCGATGCCCGCGACGCCCCAGGCGAGGGGAACGCCGAGGACGGTTCTGACGTTCGCATCCCGGATCGTCTCCGTGAGAAACCTTCCAAAAACGACGCCCCCGTAGGCCGTGACCAGGAGAATCACGGTGCCCCAAACCATGCGGCGCGTTTTCTTCCAGTCGTGCGGCTGCCTCGCAATCTGCTCGCTCATGGAATTCTCCCCGTAAGTATTTGCACAGGTTGGGCCGATTTTATCAAGTCGCCCGGCCGTGTCAGCCGTGCTCGCCGCGGCTGTCGCCTTCGCCTGGGCGGCGCGGTGGACTTCCAGGTTGCGCCAGGCGCGAACCGCCTCCTCGTCGCGCCAGAACGAAAGCGACACGAACTTTCCTTTGGTCGTGACGCTCTCGAAGCGCTCGATGGAGACGAAGCCGTCGATCCGCTGCAGATCGGATTGCAGGGACGCCGCCAGGTCGAAGTACTCCTCGGCCTTCCCTTTCTTCGGCCAGACTTCGAAGATGACGGCGATCATCGCGGCCTCGCTTCCGTGGTTATGCGGCTGACGCGCCTCTGTCGAATGATAAGTCAAGCGGGCGCTTTGCACGCGAGGCGAGAGGGCGACGTTGCCCTCAGTCCGCGCGGCCGAAAAGGCGATAGAGCCACACGCACAAGGCCGTGAATCCCGCCAGCCATACTACGACGATCACGGCCGCGGCGGCGTAGCTCTTCGGCCTCAGGGATTCGCTTTCGGCGCGCGCGCGCGCCTCGGCCAGCACCTGCCCGGGGATGAGCCGCAGGCAGAGGGCGATGCCGAGCGGAACCAGGATGAGATCGTCGAGGTACCCCAGCACCGGAATGAAATCGGGTATGAGGTCGATCGGGCTGATCGCGTAGGCGACGACGGCGCCGGCGACGATCTTCGCCGCGAGCGGAGTGCGCGGATCGCGAACCGCAAAGTAAAGCGCGAGCGTCTCGCGCTTGAGCAGTCGGGCCTTTTCACGGATCGAGCTTGCCAGGGCCGGAATGAGTCACCTCGCCGGTTTCACTCAAGCCATCCGAAGCCCGACGTCGAAGCTTCCCGCGTAGCCTTGAGCGCCCTCCGCCAGCGAGAGCATCAACCGCCTTCCGCCGTCCCGGAAGAGGCCGTCTCCGTCGTTCTTCAGCCTGCGCCTTGCGTCGCCCGCGTAGGGTTTGCGCGCGTGCACTCGATCGGTGATCGAGTCGTCGAAATAGAGCTGGGACGTGAACTCCTGGCCCCGGCCCGATCCGGCCTTGGCGCGAACCTTGAAGTGGATGTGCACCGCTCTGCCCGGATACCATCCGGGATAGATCGTCGTAAACAGCACGCCGCCGCTCTCATCGGTCACCTGGTAGCCGCGCAGGAACTTTTTCCCCTGCGTATCGAAACCCGGGTCGGTCGCGTCCGAATAGACCCCTTGCGCGTCGCAATGCCAGATATCCACGATCGCGCCCGCCAGGGGAACGCAGCCGGCGCCGCCGATCGAGACGATCCGGAGCCGCAGCGTCAACGGCAAGCCTGCTTTCACCGACCCGTCGGAAGGGTCGACCCGAATGTCGGAGCGGTTGAGGCGCTCGTCGACGAAATACGGTCCTTCGGTCTGCTCGGGGGTCAGGATGCAGGCCGGGCCAGCCGCCGCTCCGCCGGAGGGTTTCGCATTCGAGTAGCCGGCGAGCGCGGCCGCCGCCGTCGCGCCCAGCAGCGCCAGCACCTCGCGGCGGCTGCGCATCAAGCCCGTCGGCCGATCGTCATCGCTCATGCTCAGATTTTTTCGATGTTCCCAGGACGAGAATGCGCTTTTTCCGCGTCGCCGGCAACGCGGCGCGGTACGCCCGGCGGGCGCTCCTTCTCCCAACGCGGTGAGCACGCCGATCCGGATAATCTAGCCGAAGTAGGCCTGATGCACTTCGGCGTTGGCGGCGAGCTCGGCCGCGGTGCCCCGCGCCGCCACCCTCCCCTGCGCGAGCACGTAGCCGTAGTGCGCGATCGCGAGCGTCTGGCGCACGTTCTGCTCGACCAGGAGCACCGTGATTCCCATCTCGTGCGCGCGCCGGATCACGGCGAAGTTTTCCTTGACGAGGAGCGGCGCGAGCCCGAGCGAGGGCTCGTCGACGAGGAGCAGCCGCGGCTCGGACATGAGCCCGCGGCCGATCGAGAGCATCGCCTGCTCGCCGCCCGAGAGCGTGCCGGCGAGCTGGCCCGAGCGCTCCTCCAGACGCGGGAAGATCGCGCATACGCGCGCGAGGCGCCGCGCGATTTTCGCCGCGTCGTTCTCGCCGTAGGCTCCGAGGCGCAGGTTCTGCGCCACCGTGAGCTTCGGGAACACGCGCCGGCCTTCGGGGATGCAGGCGATGCCGCGCCGCACGATCTCGTGCGTCGGCCGCCCGGCGAGGTCTTCGCCGTCGAAGACGATGCGCCCGCGCCGCGGCGGAGTGAGCCCGAGGATCGCGCGGATGAGCGTGGTCTTGCCCGAGCCGTTCGAGCCGAGCATGCAGGTGATCGAGCCCGCCTCCACCGCAAGCGACACGTCGAGCAGGACGTCGGCGCGGTCGTAGCCGGCGTAGACGTTCTCGATCCTGAGGAGCTCCGCCACGGCGCTATTCCTTCCCCAGGTACGCTTCCTGCACCTGCGGGTCGGCCGCGACTTCGGCGTAGGCGCCTTCGCTGATCTTCCTGCCGTAGTTGAGCACCACGCAGCGCTCGGTGATGCGCTCGATCACGTTCATCTCGTGCTCGATGATGACCAGGGTCAGGCCGGGCAGCCGCTCGCGCACCGCGAGGATGTCCTCCATCAGCTCGCGCGTCTCCTCGTGCGTCATGCCCGCCGAGGGCTCGTCGAGGAGCAAGAGGCGCGGCCCGGACACGAGCGCGCGGCAGATCTCGATCCTCCTGCGGTCGATCATGCTGAAGGCGCCGGCCGCCTCGAACATGCGCCCGGCGAGGCGAGCGCTGAAGGTGGCGACGAGCGCTTTGGCCTTTTCCAGGTTCTGCTCGAGCTGTCTTTTCAGCGCCGCGCGGCGGAGCAGGTTGAACGCGAGCCCGTGGTCGAGCCGCCGGTGGTTGCCGATCATGATGTTGTCGAAGATGGAGAGCGGCAGCGCGAGGCGCGAGCGCTGGAAGGTGCGCGTGATGCCGGCCGCGTAGATGCGCTGCGGGCTGAGCCGCGTGAGGTCAGCGGGGCCGCAGCGCGCCTCGCCCGCGGCGGCCGGGGTGACTCCGGTGATGACGTTGAAGAAGGTCGTCTTTCCCGAGCCGTTCGGCCCGATCAGGCCGAGGATCCCGCCTTGCCTCACTTCGAGGTCGAGCGCATCGAGCGCGACGAGGCCGCCGAAGCGCACGCTCAATCCGCGGCAGGCGAGCAGCGCGCTCATCGCGGCTTCCAGCCCGGCAGGTATTCGCGCGCCCGGCGCGGCAGCAGGCCGCCCGGCCGGAACAGGAGGATCGCGATCACCAGCAGCGCGTAGAGCAGCAGGCGGTATTCCTGCAGCGCCTGCAATTTCTCCGGCAGCACGATGACGATGCCCGCCGCGAGCGCCACGCCCCACGCGTTGCCGAGGCCCCCGAGGATGAGGATCGAGACGAGGATGAGCGAGTCGCCGAAAGTGAAGCTGTTCGGCGCGACGAAGCCCGTCATCATCCCGAACACGGAGCCGGCGGCCCCGGCGATGAAGTTGCCCAGGGTGAAGGCGAGGATCTTCCAGCGCGCGACGTCGATGCCGAACACGGCGCTCGCGGTCTCGTCCAGCCGCACCGCGTCGAGATTCAAGCCGACCCAGGAGCGCTCCACGCGCCGCACCAGCGCGAAAGCGAGCGCGGCGAGCCCGAGCGCGAGCACGGCGTAGTTCGCGTAGAACGAGATCTCGGTCCCGCCGATCCTGATTCCGGAGTTCAGCTCCCAGCCGAAAAGATTCATGCCCTTGATCTGCAAGCCTTGGGGTCCGCCGAGCGCGTCGTTCACCTCGATGAAGGTGCGGAACAGGAGGCCGAAGGCGACGGTGACGAGCGCGGCGTAGTGGCCGCGCGTGCGCAGCACCGGCAGGATCAGGAGCGACCCGACGAGCGCCGCCATCGCGCCCCCTGCGAGCACCACGAGCGGATGCCACAGGTGGGCCCCCAGCACCGCCGACGTGTACGCCCCGATGCCGAAGAAGGCGGCGCCGGCAAAGTTCACCACGCCGGCATAGCCGAACTGCAGCGTGAGCCCGAGGCAGGCCACGGTGTAGAGCAGCACCGAGGCCAGCATCAGCATCGGGAAGTGCTCGCCGCAGAAGAGCGCGAGGATCGCGGCGAGCGCGAGCGCGGTGCCGATGCGAGAGGCCGCCGGATGCGCGGCGAGCGACTCGCGCACGCGCTCGCTCCAGCCGAGGCGCGCGAGCGCCGCGACCCCGGCGACGGCGAGCGCGACCAGGCCGAGCACCGCTTCCTGCGATTCGGCGTGCAGGAAGAGCGCGCCGTAGGTCGCGATGGCGGCGATCCCCGCGAGCGCCGGAAAAGGCGAGCGCGGAGCGAGAAGCCGGGTCAGCACCTCACACCCGCTCGGCGCTCTTCTCGGCGATCAGGCCGGTGGGCCGCCACGCCATCAACGCGATCACCGCGGCAAAGGCGAACACGTCCTTGTAGGCCGAAGGCAGATCGGAAAAGATCGCCGGCAGCAGCACCGCGCCGACGGTCTGGAGCATCGCGAAGAGAAAGCCGCCGAGGATCGCGCCGTAGATATTGCCCAGGCCCCCGACCACCGCCGCGGAGAAGCCGATCACGCCGAGCCACAGCCCGATGCCGAAATTGATCTCGTTGTAGTACAGGCCGTTCATGACGCCCGCGAGCGCCGCGAGCGCCGAGCCGAGCGCGAAGGTCGCGAGCACCACGCGCTCGAAGTCGATCCCCATGATGCGCGCGGTCTCGGCGTCCTGCGCCACCGCGCGCACGGCGAGGCCCAGGCGCGTGCGCGTGATGACGAGGTGCACCGCCGCGATCGCGGCGAGGCCGCCTGCGAGGAGCAGCGCGCTGTCCAAGCGCAGCGAGAACGAGCCCAGGGCGAGCGAGTCCTGCGGCAGCAGGCGCGGGAAAGGCTTCGGGTTCGCGCCCTGCGGATAGAAGAGGCGCACGAGTTCGCGCAGCGCGGAGCCGAGCATCAGCGTGACCAGCAGCGTGTTCAAGGGCGGCGCCGAGCGCAGCGGCAGGATAAGGTATTTTCCGATCAGCGCGCCGAGACACGCCGTGCTCGCGGTCGCGACGAGCACGACCGCCGCGAGCTGCAGCGCCGCCGAGTCCACGCCGAGCGAGCGCACCCCGATGAACGTGGCGAGCCCCGCGAAAGCGCCGACCATGAGCACGTCGCCGTGGGAGAACTTGATCACGTCGAGCACGCCGAAGAAGAGCGTGAACCCGACCGCCACCATGGCGTAGATCACGCCCAGCATCAGGCCGTTCGCGACGTACTGGCCGAGGACGCCGAGGTCCATCGGAGACGGCTACGACCGATCTGTCATCCTGAGGCCGAAGGCCGAAGGATCTCTACCGGCACACAGGGTACCGGAGGAGATCCCTCGCTTCGCTCGGGATGACAACGATGTCGGCCCTCGCGGGCATTGCAGCGTCGGTGCCGCTACTTCAGCTTCCTCTTCCCCGTCGCGTACTCGCTGTCCTCCCACACGACCCACTTGCCGTCCTGCACCACGTACTTGGTGATGAGCGGCACGATGTTCTGGCCGTGGTCGTCGAAAGTGATCTTGCCGATGATCGAGTCCTTGTCCTTGGTCTTCCCCAGCTCGTCGATCACGCGCTTGCGGTCGGGGCCCACCTTCTCGATCGCGTCCATGATCAGGTTCGCCGCGGAAAACGCGAACGGCCCGTAGGCTTCCGGCCCCTGGTCGTATTGGGCCTGCGCGTACTTGCCGGTGAAGTACAGGCCGCCGGGCAGCTTCTCCCAGGGCGCGCCCTCGATGAAGGAGAGCGAGCCCTCGGCGAGCTTGCCGCCGAGGCCCTCGATGTAGGCGTCCGACTTGATGCCGGACGTCCCTTCGAAGACCGCGTCGATGCCGAGCCTCTCCATCTGCGAGCGGATGCGCACGCCGATCGGCGTCAAGCCGCCGAAATAGATCACGTCTGGCTTGAGCTCCTTGGCCTTGGTCAGCTCGGCGGTGAAGTCCTGCTGGTCGGCGGTGACGCCGAAGCGCCCCGCGATCTGGCCGCCGTACTGGGTCAGGTACTGCGTGAAGTACTTGTCGTGGCCCTTGCCGTAGTCGGTGGTGTCGTGAATGATCACCCAGCGCCTGAACTTCATGCCGGTCATGAATTTCGCCGCCACCTCGTTCTGGTTGATCATGGTGCCGTTGACGCGGTGCACCTCGGCGTACTTGTTGCGGTAGGTGATGTCGGGCAGCACCGCGCCCCACACCACCACCGGGAAGCCGAACTTGTGGTAGGTGTCCACCGTCGCGATGGCCGTCACCGAGCAGTAGTGCGTGACGCCGGCGATGATCGAGCTGTCGGAGGCCGCCTTGGTCGCGGCGCGAACCGCGGTGTCCGGCTTGCACTCGTCGTCCAGGCTCACCAGCGCGAAGCGGTATTTCGCCTT
>WNGL01034789.1_pt1 | contig 12357 bp, 13 predicted proteins | sample 5400591 | NCBI WGS metagenome assembly WNGL01 (sample SAMN13153377, study PRJNA577476) | soil metagenome | isolation source: 80 cm soil or saprolite under Garry oak tree replicate 1 | place: USA:California | collected 2016-06-15
ATGGAAGGTGGGCATAAAATGTGTCCTTTCATATATGGTGAGGCTCAGAATCAATCTCTCTGGGCTATTATGAGGAAGCTGTGATTGCGAAAATCGATAAGTCCCAGCCAGCGAAGGGTTGATTGGCCTCCGCGATGAGAAAGTCAAAAAACGCTTGATTGGTCATGGGGTTATCATATCACAAGATATTGGCTCCCTCGAAGGTTTTGTCTCGTTTTTCTAGTAAGGATGGAGACCCACGGAGGAATCCGCATTGCATGCATAGTATGAACATGGTACTATAGCGACACCATGGATCAACACAATCAAAAAAACACTATCGACGAAATCGACCAGCACATCATCGAGGCGTTGCAACAAGACGGGCGGCGTCCTTTTACCAAGATTGCCGCAGACCTTAGCATATCTGAGGCCAGCGTGCGCCAGCGGGTGGCGAACCTGATCAACACGCAGGTCATGCAGATCGTAGCAATCACTAATCCTATAAAGCTGGGCTTCTCGCTGGCAAGCATGATCGGGATACGTGTTTCCGGTGACCGGCTGCTGGAGGCAGCGCAAGAGATATCAGCTTTCGAGGAGGTCATCTACCTGATCATCTGCACAGGCAGCTTCGATCTGCTGGCAGAAGTGGTTTGCCGCGATAACGATCACCTGTTGAGCTTCCTGACTGAGAAGCTGTACAAGGTGCAGGGAGTGCAGCAGGCAGAAACGTTCATGTATTTGCGGGTGTGCAAGGATACAGGAACACTTGTGAGGTTATTTCCTCGGACATTAAACTGAGGCGAGTAGCTGATGTCTACCCGGCCGCGCACAATCTCCTCCGTATTGCGCTGCAAAAAGCCTTTGTTACGAAGCTTCAGCAGCTCATCCCGATGCACCAATAAAAATGGTTCGTATTTGTAATTGGTGATCGTCCCGTTATTCCGGTAGAAATGTATGGTTTTGGGGTGTACGCCAAGTACGCGGGCCGCTTCTTTGGCACTGAACCATTCCTGGCCGCTGCGTATATCATCGGCATCTGAAGATACGCCGTAGGTTTCCACCGGCTCATGCACCACGACGCGCACACCCAAGACTTCGAGGGCATTTCGCTTTTCCTGGAAGGTGGCCTGTTCATAGCGCCCGCGCATCACATTCAGGAAGTTTAAAAAGTCCATAATCCGCTGCTGGTAGGCACCAATGACCTTATCTATGTTGCCGGAGCCGATCTCCTCCTTATAGCGCGCCAGCTCCGCTTCCTGCTTCGTAATATCTTCAGAGATGAGATTGTGCATGTAGCTGCCTGGCGCGTACTTCTCCCGTTCGCGCTTCGCTAGCTGAATGGTCGCCTCGATTTTTTGGATTTGCTCTTGGCCGGTCGTATCCTCTAGGAGCGCGCTGATGGCTGCTTCCAGCTCTTGTTCCAGCGCTGCCTGCAAGACCTCAATGCGCTTAAATAAGACGCAGCACTCCTGCCAGACGATGTCGTCGAGCGGGTTGGTTCGGATATTGGTCGCGGACGGGCAGGCAGCATACCGATTTTGCATATTCGTACAGCGGTAGAACGGATAGGATTTGTCGGTGCCTGCTTGCGTCAGCCGGCCTTTTTTCTGCGTCCGCGGCTTCATCGAACACCCGCACGTCGCGCAATAGATGTGCCCCCGGAGCAGGTAGTCTTCTTTGTTCAGGGGCAGATGGCTTTTATCCGCTTTATTGATTTTGAGCTTCGCCTGCGCCCGTTCGTAGGTGACTTGATCGATCAGCGCGGGTATGCCGCCTGGTATTTCGCGCCGGTTCGGATGCGACTCAGACTTTCGCTTGCCGTCTGGCCCGATGGTCTGCTTTTGTTTGCACACGACCAGGATACCGATGTTTTCCAAGTCCTGGAGCACCTCTCTGACGGTGGTGAACCGCCACAGGCAATACTCTAGCTTTACTTCCATATACTGCGGCGGCATGCCCTGGAATTGCTTGGCATAGGTCGGCGTCAATACCCGATCTTCCGTGAGTTTGTGCGTGATGGCCCGCAGGCTCATGTCCAGCTCTGGGTCGATAATGTAAGCGGTCTTCTCTTTGTCTGCCCATTTCCACCCATAGGGTGCCCGGCCGGTGCCGACCGGCAAGCCGACCTCGACGCGCGTCTGCCACCGCCGATTGGCATACTCGACAATCTTTTCACGCTCGCTCTCGGCGCTCCAGGCAAGGATAGAACGGATAAGCCTACCGGTGAGGGAATTGTCGATGTTTTCGCTGACGCTGACAATCTGGCCGCCGTTGCTCTCGATCTCCTCAAAGATCATGGCGGAGTGCACGAAGTTGCGGGAGAAGCGGCGCAGATCGAAGACGATAATTATGTCGGCCATGTGGTCACGAATAAACTGGCGGGCCAGGGTCAGCTTTTCGCGTAAGCTGTAGTGGATAAAGCCGCTCTTGGCTTCACGCAATACTAACACTACCTCTACATCGTGCAGGTCGGCGTATTGCTTGCACTTCTCCTCTTGATAGTCCAGGCTCTCGCCGTCCTGCTCCTGCTTGTCGGTGCTGACACGGCAGTAAATAACCGCCCGTTTGCGTGGTGTAGCCAATCATGTATCCCTTTCTGGCTGATGAACGAGTTTACTATGTATAACGAATAAGCGAGCTTACTTCACCCAAATGTGTACCGGACAGGCTACGAACCAAACAGCTAATAAAAGATGCGTGCCGGAGATTTTGACACTGGTCACGTGGTACAACGCTGGGATGTGGTAGGTAACGAATTGGCAGCGCCAGGTCACCCGAACCGCGCCGGTGATGCGTTCTGAGCATGGATAATGCAAGCCGGCGCTGCTCATGGTGAGCGCCCGTTGCGCGGTGAGCAGCGCGGTCAGCTTGTCCTGTGCGGTCGCAAACCGAACCGAGGAGCGATCGCTGCCCCCACGAAACGCTAACAAATTACGAATATAGACGCTGGAACCTTCGATCTGGTTAATGGCATTGGCCGGAATGTTGCCGGACGTGCCGGGTAAAAGCGCATGAGCGGCGACCGTCGCCAAACCGTAGCCGTTCGCGCTGCCAGCAGGCACATACACCGCTCTATCTGTTACAACCCACACATTCGCCTGACTCACCGTGGTAAAGCCTGCCGGCAATATCTGAGCGATGATCGAGCCATTGGTGATCGTGAGCACGCCCCGCGCGGTGGTAGCCGGGTAGGTTTTTACACCGGTCGGACTAACCTGAGCGACGGCGGTAAACGTTCTGGCTGGCAAGAGGACCGCCGGGACGCGGATAACCGCCCGCATCACCGGCGGCTGGTAGGGAATAAGCACGCTCATGGCAATAACGAGGCAGAGCGTACCCACTAACAGGAACGCGGGAATGAGCGAAGGCTGGGGTGCTGCTTCTGCTTCCCGGATAACATAAATATGCAGGGTCTCAGTCGGTTCGTCTTCCACCTCAAACATCGCCCGCTCCTACTGCTGCGGCTTGAACTGCGTGCCGTCGTTGAGATAGGTAAACTGCTGGTTGCCAATATGCACAATCATGTCTATTTTGCCGTCGCCGTTAACATCCTCAAATTCGGCGGTCACCGGGATTAGGCCAGGGTTGTCGCCAACAATGGTCGGGCCGCTATAGATACGGGCATGCGCCACCTGGCCGCCGGGCAGCTCAATGATGTCGACGCGGCCTCTTAAGTTCGTCAAAATAAAATGGGTGGGATGATCGGTGCTGTCGTCATGGCCTACCACTGCATCGGCCTGGGAGGTGCGGGGAAACCCATAAGTGGCGTCGAGCTGATACGCACTCCACCAGGTGCCAAGCATCTGCACCCCAGCCCAGAGCAAGAGGCTGACGATCATGCCGATGCCGATAAATACCAGCCAGTGCTTCGGCTGCTTCGGCGGCGGTTCATCATGGATGACAATCCGTTTATTCCCGCGCTGGATAACCTGCTGGCGAGGTTGTGTATAGCGGATCGCGCTGGTAGGGGGACGCTGCGTGTAATATGAGTCGTCTTCTTCGGGGTCATATTCCTGGGTTCTGCTGGCGCGCGGGGGTATGGTATTCATATGCCTCTTCCCTTTACAAAGTCTGTCGCCTCGTCAGGCGTCATTAGACCGTCCTGCACATAGAGGAGCACTTGATAGATCAGCAGCCCATCTTCGTGACAGGTACAGGTTGGGTCCCAGCAAAACGGCTACGTTTTATATAGTTTAGCCTATTTACGCGATACTGTCAAGATATTTACAGAGGTAATTTGACAATATCCTGTAAAATGCTTGTAAAACCTGTTGGGGTGGGCTATGACGACAAGCGGCGACGAGTGGCTAACAATAGACGATATTTATGAGCAATTAGATAAAAAAGTACCACGGGATACGATCAGGTCATGGATACGGTCGAAGCGATTACCGGCATATAAACCTGCCAGAACGTATTTAGTTAAGCGGGAGGATCTGGAACGGTTTTTGAGGGAGAGCCGGACGAAGCCGGATGACCCTTCTTTTTAGCCATTTTATGGCGGACATATCCGATCATCTGCTCTAGCGCCTCAATATCGCTCTGAGGCAGGGATTTTACGCCGTCTGCAACTTGGACCCGCTGCGGACCGTATTTCGTCTGAACAACAATACATCTACCCATTTAAGTATTTTCTCCATTAATCGCCAGTCTACCGGCTTTTAGTATTAAATCCGTAGCTGTAAACACCTCACGAATAGCTTTGTCAGGTGGGCGTTCGCCTTTCAGCCAGTCTTGGATGTAACCGCGACTATGGGTCGCCATTTCATCAGTCAATTGGCCTAGTTCGTTCATCGTAAGGTGCGCCGTAGCCTCGGCCTGGAACTCGAAAATACCGCGATGCGCAGAGCCGATAAGTGACATCTACTTCCAACTAGTGCTATAATGCCAGAGCAAGCATACAAATGCTGAAAATGTGAAACAGTCCATTGTCCTGAACGACCCAGTTGCCCAAACTGTACTTACCTATAGAACACGAAGGAGACGCACCCGCGATGATGGAAACGCTTCCCATGGGCACAATATTGCAGGGACACTACCGTATCGAGCGTCCTTTGGGCAGCGGGGGCTTCGGACACGTCTATTTAGGGACAGAGCTGAGAACAAATCAGCCATACGCTATTAAAGAATACCTGGTGACCGGCGCGAGTGGGCAGGCACAGCTTGAGCATGAAGCACGCGTATTGAGCCGACTACATCATCCCAGTCTCCCAGTCTTTCAAGAAGCATTTAATGAGCGTGGACGTTACTTTGTCGTGCTCAGCTACATCGATGGCAATGACCTGACGGACTACATCCGTATCATACGCCAGCGCAACGAAGTCGTTCCACTGGCGCGTATCGGGACCTGGATGCTCTCTGTCTGTGATGCCGTAATCTTCTTGCACAGCCAGCAGCCATTTGTTATTCACCGCGATATCAAGCCAGACAATGTTCGTATCACACCCAGTGGTACCGCGGTCCTGGTAGACCTGGGCAATGCGAAGGAAACGGCCGATGGGGCGCGCACGCTATTTTTCATCCGTCACCAGGGCACACCCGGTTATGCCCCGCCAGAGCAGTATCCCGGCGGAACCGGTACAGATGTTCGTTCAGACGTCTATGCACTCGGTGGCACCCTCTTCTACGCGCTTACAGGGCATGAGCCGCCAAGCGTCTCGACGCGCAATCAGTCACTTCAACAGGGCCAGCCGGATTTACCGTCGCTGAAAGAATTGCTCGCGAATAACCCGCCCGAACAGGCTGCGGACCCTGCCAGACAATTCAGGTTAGGGATCTCAAAGCCCGCCAAACCTGCGCCGCGTCATTCGCGGCACCTGGCACAGCTTGGCCAACTCCCACCTGAACTACTCGATCGTCTCAACCGCATCATATGGCGTGCCATGGCGTTGAGACCAAAGGATCGTTACCAGTCTGTCACAGAATTTAGCAATGATCTACGCAACGTCATAGCGGCGATACCTCCACAGCCTCCGCCGGAACCCGCCAGACCTGCGAACCCATACGCCACTGCACCTGATCTGCCGCTCCTTTACGAGTCAATGCAGTCTACAAAGGAAAGTAAGGAGAAGGAACAGGCAGCTCCCGGGACACAGGCAGGTGTACCACAGACCTCGCCTCCTGCTGCAAATCCGGCACAGCCATCGTCTACTATCTTTTATTGTCCCCGGTGCAATACTGTGCTAGCTCCGCAGGCAGCATACTGCCCGCGTTGTGGGCTTGCCCTATCTAACACATCAAAGGCTAATCCACCGACCACGCCGCCGACGGAACCTGGCGGCAACAGCAAAAATTCATTGCCGCAAAACAGGGCGCCTGCGCATGATATTTCGACCGACCAGACAATGATGATTACACCGCCAGCAGAACTTTTGGCGCGAGCACCCATAACTGGTGGTCCACCAATGCCTGGGCAGCCCGGCTCCCGTACACCTGTGTCTCCTGCAGCTTCACCTACTTCCCAGGGGATGCAGCGCTCAGTTTCCAGCTCACCTATACCGCCATTAGTACTTCCAGCGGCATCCCGCCAGCAGAACACGTCACATGCGAGAAATAATGGAGACCCGCCCGCGCTGCCAGCAGCACGCACATCCACACAAAGATCCGGAAGTAATATATCTCAGCCAACCTCGCGTGCTGCCAGATTCAACATGCGCCCGCTGGTCATCATTATTATAATCGGGATCGTGGTCATAATTGCGCTCGCGCTCGTCTTATTCTTCGCAAGCAGGACAGGAACTCAATCTTCGGCTAAAACCGCTGAAGGGTATCTTTTCGAATCACGGCAAGCAGCATATGAGCAAAACATCTCTCCCGGTACCACCTTCAACAGTGCGTCTCCTGTTGTTGGGATATGGGCACGTCGCACAGGCTTTTCTCCCGCTTCTGACAGCGCGCAGCGCGTGGCTGGAGCGCAATCTAGGCGTATGTGCAGTAATCAGCGGGATCGGCTCACGTAGTCACGGACTCCGCATCTACAGTGATGGGATTGACGCCAATGTGCTAGCACAGCAACACGAGGCTTTGCATTTGTGCGAAGACGCGGGCGAGCATGTGGGAAACGCGGAGGAATTTATCCAGAGAGGAAAAGTGGTAGGAGCTACCCTCCTCATTGAACTTACCACACTCAATCCCCAGAGCGGGCAGCCGGCCCTTAACCACATACGCGGCGCTCTCCAGGCTGGTATGGATGTCATCACGGCAAACAAAGGTCCCATAGCTTATGCTCAGGCCGAACTACAGTCCCTGGCACAACAGCACAATGTGCAATTGCGCTTTGAGTCAACAGTCATGGACGGGCTACCCATCTTTAATCTTGCACAATTCACATTGCAGGCAGCAGGCATACAGTCATTCCGCGCACTGTTGAACGCAACCAGCAGCCTCGTTCTCAATATGATCGAGCAGGGATATTCACGCGAGGAAGCAATTCAAAGGGCACAGGAACTCGGCATTGCAGAAGCTGATCCCTGGCATGACCTGGACGGCTGGGACGCTGTGATGAAGACAACCATACTCGCCAACACGCTCCTCGAAGGCAGGCTCTCTCCTCATATGGTCAAGCGCACAGGCATACGAGATCTCCCCCTCGATGATATTCGTGCTGCCGCGCTCTCCGGTTCGCCTATCCGCCTGGTCAGCAAGGCAAGTCGGAGGGGAGAAGTATTGACCGCGGAGGTAGAACCGCGTAACATTAGTACAGAAGATATTTTGTACGTGGGCAAGGGAACTTCCAGCGTCATCTCGCTTGAAACCGAAGCGATGGGGACTATCACGCTGGTCGAGCACGAAACGGCTACAATACAGACGGCTTATGGAGTACTTAGTGACCTGATCACTATTCTACAACAGCGGCGCAGGGCGCAATTATGAGGAGGCGTCATGAGCACTACGAACTCAACAGTCGATGTCATTGGCATAGGAGGAGCAGGAGGTTTCCTGGCTTCTTCACTCTATCGTGGCGGCCTGCGCCCGCGCATGCTCTCGCGTGGAGCAGCGTTACAACAACTGCGTGAAGTTGGACTGACGATTCTGACCGATGACAAACAGTATATCTACACCCCTATTAGCAGCGCGGCCCCCGACGACGTGGAAGACTTTGCTCCCATCATCCTGCTGACCACTAAATCTTACGATATTCCTGCGCTGTTGGAAGAGCTTGCTCCCCGGGTGACAGCAGATACACTTCTGGTCAGCGTACAAAATGGCTTTGCCGCCTATGACGCTATTTGCAGCGCCTTCGGGCCGAGCAGGGCAGTAATGGGTGTGCTGTATGTGAGCGCACGCATCGTCTCACCGGCCGTAATTGAAGTGATCTCGGGCGTTGGACAACTATTGTTGCCAGAAACCCATCGCACTGCGCTAAAAGGGATTGTGGATGCACTGGACCTGGCTGGCGTCGAGGCAGACCTGGTAGATGACATCGAGCGCCGTATGTGGATGAAGCAACTCTTCCTGGTGCCCTTCTCCATCGTCAATGCTGAGTCACACCAGCCCATCGGCATGCTGCGCGAAGATGATAGTGCGCGTGCCCGCTGGGGCGTCATAGCCGAGGAAATCGCCGCTATAGCGCACGCATGTGGCATCACCATGCCTCTTGATGCTGCCGACGTAAGCCTGGAGGTGGCGGAGCGCTTCGACCCGCAGGCCGACTCCTCATTCGCACGCGATGTCTGGACCAATCGCCCTAACGAGGCCGAAGCGCTCTTCGGACCACTGCTGCGCCGGGCAGGTGAACATGGGATACACAGCCCGATGCTGCAAGAGGCATATGACTATTTTGTAAAGTGACTCCATCCAGGTCACGCGCGAGGGGACCGGGCACCCGCAAGGGGTGGTCCCTCGATACATCGGGGACCTACTACATTTCTCTCTCAAATGGAGCTTGACAGAGTGCTAGCCTTTGTAAGTCAGGACCCTGCCCCACAGGCTTTTGGTTCCCCAGATGCCCGAGCGCAGGCACTCAAGCTGGACAATCTGGCTATGATCGACAAAGAGGTTCACCTCCGGGCCATAGTTTTTGATATACCAGGCAAAAACTTCGGGCTCTGCCGCTTCGAACATGACCTTCTCCAGTCCTAATGTACCAATGATCTTCGCCACGGCATCGGTTCGCCACGTTTTCACATTCTCGGTGATCCCTTCCGATTCGATCATAATCATGTATGCTCCAGCCTCCAGGAAGCGCCTGGCCTGCCCGATGGCCCACTCCACGTCGCGGGTGCCTTCAGCCTCAAGCTCCTCAGCGGCACTTGCTCCGCCAGCACCAAACTGGATTCGACTACCTCGGGTCCCTGAGTAAGGACATGCTCGATGAACCCGCCCGTGGAAACCAAGACATTGTGGCGATGGGCCAGCTCGATAATCTCTTTCAGGGCTTGCGGGGGCATGAGCGTAAATGATCCTCCGGCGAACTTCAGAGAATCTACGTAAGCTCCCATGGTCTCCAAAACATCATCCAGGTAGCGTTTCCCCATCGGGGTATAGTACGGGCCACGAATCTCGGTAATGCCTCGACTACGAGGCTTCTCCTCGCGCTCGTTCATATGGATGAAAGTGAATCCGCGATCGCTCATTATACGCTCCTTTTCACGTTGGCTAAAAGCTCTGTCAATTGCCGCACTTCTTTATTTTCCAATTGTTCCACGGTTTCTTCGATGGAATGACGCAGCCTCTCGTCGCTATAGGGGGCCGCGAGGCGCTCAAACTTCAACACTGCCTTTTCCCAGGACATAGGGCGAGTATAGGATCCCTCGTAATCGTGTTTCTCGATGGTGAGTACCGCATCGCCCTTGAGGAATACCTGGATACGACAAGGCATCTCCTGCGGGAAACGCTTGCTGAATTCTTCGTCGGGCCGGATTGTGACCTTGCGCAGCAGGGATTGCACGTCCTCGCGAACAATACGCTCTGGCACGTATTGCGCAGGGGTTACTTCCCCGTCAATGAGGGCGACTGCTGCCATGTATGGGAGACTATGGTCGGCCTCTTCCTTGGTACGTACCTGGTGTTTGTCACCTTCCTCTCCTCCACCAATGATGTTAAAGGACACATCAAAGATGGCGATCTCGATACGTTCGACCTGCTCCGGGCGCAGCTGGTGGGACTCTCTCAGTTCCAGGATGCCTTCGAGGGCAGATTGTGAGTGAAACTCCGCGTTGTACTTTTTGACGCTGGTGCGCCGGACTAACTCGAGATTCTCATGCTCCCAGTCAATCTCAAACGGCCCGGCAATCGTATCCATGAAACCTTTGTTGCCCTCGAAGACTTCAAGCGGGCCAGTAATGCCCCGCATTGCCAGGAAGGTTGCATGGATGGCGCCAAACACTGTATTGGGGTAGGCCAGGCCTTTCCAGTTGGAGAGACGCCCGGTGCGAGTGACGCGCAAAGCATTATTGGCAGTGCCGCTGATTGCGATGGCATTGGCAGCCTGGTCTTTATCAAGGCCTAATGCTCTGGCAGCTCCGGCGGCGGATGCATATGCACCCTGGGTGGTATGATCGAAGCCTCGAGCTCGCACGGGGGCACGCTCGGAGAGGCGGCACTGCACCTGGTAGGCTACTGCCAGGGCGGTCAAGAAGTCTTTGCCGCTTTTTCCGGCGTATTCGCCTGCTGCAAGGACCGCGCCCAGGTTGTCGCTAGGATGGCAGGTCTCCCCCCTGGCAAGAAAGCTGTCGTTGTAGTCCAGATAGCGTACAAGGGCAGCATTGTAGAAGGCCGCCCGGTCGGGAGCGGTCTTGCCCCCGCCGATCAGCGTAGCGAGGGGATTACCTCCAAAGTCCTGGAGGTGGGTTCGAAGCATTGCGAGAGGCGGTCCATCAAGCGCTCCGATGGCACACCCCAGGGCATCCAGGACGCGGATCTTGAGTTCCTGGCGGGCCTGCTGCGAAAGGTCTTCATAGCTGGCCTGCACTGCGAAGCGTGCAAGCTGCTCAACTTGGGTCATCTTTAACTCCAATCCAACGCGATGGCTAGTCGCGCTGTACATATCCCAGGTCACGTGATGTGCGCCTGGCTGCTTCACAGACCAGGGGTATATAGTGAGTACGTTGTTCGTCGCTTAAACGGGCCGAAGGGGCTACTAACGTTAATGCTCCGGCAACACGGCCTGCGGCATCGAAGACCGGGGCTGCAAGGGCAGAGACGCCTGAGACACGCTCACCGTCACTGGCTGCCCACCCGGCAGCGTGTACTTGTTCCAGCTCAGCTTGCAATCGATGGGGATCAAGGGATTGATCGCTGTCGAAATGAGCTATGCTCGCAGCTGCCAGGGCTTCGCGTTCCAGCCTGGGCAGCCAGGCAAGAAGCACTCTGCCTGCTGCTCCTCGATGCAGCGGGAGAGGCGCACCGACGCCGGCAAACGGGCGCAGATTATGGGGACTGCTGACCACCTCAATGACCATGCGCGCTGCCTCGTGCCGTATATGCAGTTCCGCGTTCTCTTCCGTCTGTTCGTTGAGCCACTTCAGATGCTGAAGTGCCTGTCGACGTACATCGATGCTATCGGCTACCAGCATTCCCAGGCGCAAAAGCATCATGCCGAGACGAAATCGCTGTCCATCCTTCATGAGTAATCCATGCTCGCTCAAGGCCTGTGCCAGGCGATAAACCGTTGGCAATGGCAGGCCTGTGCGAGTAGCTATTTCCAGTGGTGACAAGGCAAGATCGCCGCGTGAAAATACGGAAAGGATGGTCATTGCCTTATCAAGAACGCCGACTCTGGTCTCTCGCGCTTCTAGTAGTTCCATGGGTTCTTATTTCCTTAATATTCCAATATATGGAGTATTTTCTAAAATATGGATTTCTTATGAAAGAATAACATGTGCATGTTCTGATTGTCAAGGTATGGGGTTGACATCCACTCATCATGCTTCTGGCGGGCCTGCGGCCCGCTTTGGGAGAGGGAGAGTGTAGCGAGGACACCTCGCGCTCCGGCAGGAGGCTTCGCCCCCTGCACTCCCATTTATGAGTGGATCTCAGAGGAAGGGAGGGTAGCGAGGACACCTCGCGCTCCGGCAGGAGGCTTCGCCCCCTGCACTCCCATTTATGAGTGGATCTCAGAGGAAGGGAGGGTGGCGAGGACACCTCGCGCTCCGGCAGGGGACTGCGTCCCCTGCACCCCTGCTTGATGAGTGGATCTCAGACGTACAGTCTTGACAAGGCTATAACTATCTGCTATAACAGTTATTGCGGATAGTTATATATGTTTTCATAGCGAAGGATAAGCAACCTCCAGACATCGAGCTATAGGTCCCGAGGTCGGTGTATGGCCAGGGTCAAGAAAGGAGCACTCATGGAAGCCAAACAATCGCCCCGTTCTGAAAGGTTTGCGCCAATTAGGAAGTTAGTACAATGGAAAACTGTAGGAATAGCAAT
>WNGL01008045.1_pt1 | contig 12356 bp, 5 predicted proteins | sample 5400591 | NCBI WGS metagenome assembly WNGL01 (sample SAMN13153377, study PRJNA577476) | soil metagenome | isolation source: 80 cm soil or saprolite under Garry oak tree replicate 1 | place: USA:California | collected 2016-06-15
ACGATCAACCGGATCCAACGCTCGCCGTTCTGGCACGACACCGCGATCGTGATCGCGTACGACGACTCCGACGGCTGGTACGACCACCAGATGAGCCCGATCGTCAACCAGTCGCAGGACCCCGCGGTGGACGCCCTCGCTGGGACGTCGTGTGGAACAAAGCCGGAGAACGTCGCCGGCGGTTATCAAGATCGCTGCGGTTACGGTCCGCGGCAGCCGCTCCTGGTCGTCTCGCCGTGGGCGAAGGAGAACTTCGTGGACCATCGGGTGACCGACCAGACGTCGATCCTGCGGTTCATCGAGGACAACTGGCAGACCGGGGGGATCGGCAACTTCTCACTCGACGCCAAGGCGGGGCCGCTCGATGACCTGTTCGATTTTTCTCACCCGCGCGGCCGGAGACTCTTCCTCGACCCGACGACCGGCCTGCCATCGGGCGCGGACAGACGAGAGGACCAGGGCCAGCAAGAACGTTGACGCAGCTATGACGCTGACGGGAATCCCTTGACACGGCGCCTCGGGCGGGGCCTATAATCCGCCACCAAAAGCCAGGAGTGGGCCGTACCCCCCTCGAACCGACGGGGTGTCGAGCATCGATCGCCCGCCGCCGAGGGACGCCATCACTCGCCCAGGAGGTGTCCATGCCACGCTGTGCCGACCGCCGGTCCTTCGCGGCGCGGGGCGCCGCCCTCGTCGTGCTCACGGGCGCGGCCCTCCTGTCCCTCGTCCACCCCGTGCGCGCCCAGTCCACCTACGGCGCAGTGGTCGGCGTGCTGACGGACTCCACCAAGGCCGTGGTTCCGGGAGCCACCGTGACCCTGAAGGAGGTGCAGACCAACGTCACGCGCTCGACCACCGCGGGCCCCCAGGGCACCTACGAGTTCCTGAACCTCACCCAGGGCCAGTACGAGGTGACGGTCGAGGCCAGCGGGTTCAACAAGCTGACCACGAAGCCGTTCCCGGTGGCGGCGCGCCAGACCGTGCGCATCGACGTGGAGCTCCAGAGCGTCGGAAGGTCGGAGGAGCTGACGGTGACGGGGGCCGCTCCCCTCATCAACACCGAGAACCCCACCATCACGGGCAGCAAGAGCAACCGCGAGATCCAGCAGCTGCCCTTCACCTTCCGCACCTTCAACACGTCGCCGGTGGACGTGATCGCGGTCCTGCCCGAGGTCCAGAAGGGAGCGACCCAGTCGGACTTCTCGCTGTCGGGGGGCCAGGTCTATCAGAACGAGATCTCGGTGGACGGCATCTCCACCACCAACGTGCGTCGCAACGGCATCGGGGACGGGGGCCGCAACGTCTTCCCGTCCGTGGAGGGCATCGAGGAGATCCGGGTCAGCTCCATCAACAACAACGCGGAGTTCACCCAGGCCGGCGACATCACCACCATCACCAAGTCCGGCACCAACCGCCTGCACGGGAGCGCCTTCCTCAACTTCAACAGCGAAGGGCTCAACGCCAACCCCAACTACTTCTCCAAGAACATCCCGAACAAGTCCGACAACAAGAACTACGGGGGCAGCGTCTCCGGCCCCATCATCCGGAACAAGACCTTCTTCTTCCTGACCTACGAGCGGCTGCACATCGCGAGGACCGGGGTGGCCAGCGCCACCGTGCCGGAGGCGGACTTCCGCGCCGGCAATTTCTCGCGGCTGGCGACCCCGATTCTCGATCCCCGCACCGGCCAGCCGTTCCCCGGCAACGTGATCCCCGCGGACCGGATCAACCCCGTGAGCGCGATCATCCTGTCCAAGTACATCTCGGCCCCCAACGAGGGGCTCGCCTTGAACCGCTACTCGATCGACGCCACCGAGACGAGCAACCAGTTGGATCTGCGGATCGACCACAACTTCAGCCCCACCCACACGGCCTTCGTGCGGGTGAGCGGCAAGGAGCTGAAGAGCGTCAGCCCCACCACCTACGAGTCGGCGGGTCCCCGGGTGGACGAGAAGCCGAACCGCAACCTCGCCCTCTCCGACAACTGGGCGATCACGTCGTCCCTCCTCAACGAATTCCGCTTCGGCTTCACCAAGGCGGACCTCACGAACCGCACCGGCCTCAAGGGCCGCGACTTCGTGCAGGCCACCGGGCTGCGCCTCATCTCGCAGAACCTCCCGGACATCACGGGCACCACCTACATCGACATCTCCGGCTACACGCGCTTCGGGGAGGCCAAGGAGGAGCCGCTCACCACGCGGGCCATCCAGTTCAGCGACAACGTCACCTGGATCAAGGGCCGGCACACCTTCAAGGCGGGAGCCGACGTCCGCCACTACAACTGGACGAGCCCGCTGAACTTCACCGGCGCGGACGACTTCGGCGTGTTCCGCTTCCGCAGCACCCTCACGGGCGGGACCGGCAACGCCCTGGCCAACTTCCTGCTGGGCATCCCGAGCGAGGTGGACCAGACGGCCACCGGGCCGGGGGTCGACGGCATCGACACCCAGTACGGGTTCTTCGTCCAGGACGAGTGGCGGGTCAACAGCCGCCTCACCCTGAACCTCGGCGTCCGCTACGACATCTTCCCCGGCTTCAAGGACGGCGAGCTGAACATCACGAACTTCCTCCGCGACACCCCCAACGGCGACGTGGTGGTGCCCAACGAGGCCTCGCGCCAGCTCTCCAAGCCCGACTTCACCAGCGGCCTCGGCACCTCGAAGATCTTCACCGCCCAGGAGGTGGGTTACCCGGAATCGCTGCGCTTCACGGACAAGAACAACGTGGCTCCGCGCATCGGGGTGGCCTGGCGGCCGCTGGGCGACAACCGCACGGTGATCCGCGCCGGCTGGGGCATCTACTACACGCGCATGCTGGGGGCCATCTTCAACTCGCTCACCGGCATCCACACCTCGGACAACCAGACCTACGGCAACGCCTTCGACCCTGCCACCGGGGCCTTCGGCATCGTGCTGCCCAACACGTTCGCGGGCACGGCGGGACGGGGCGGGGCGGCGGTGGGCAACCAGAACTTCTCCACCGCCAACGACCCCTACTTCAAGGACCCGCAGACCCAGCAGTGGAGCCTCAGCCTCGATCGCGAGATCGGCAACCGCAACGCCTTCCGCTTCACCTACTCCGGGCGGCGGGACCGCGGCCTGACCCTGGCCCCCGACCTCAATCAGATCCTGCCGAACACCATCGGCTTCCGCAACCTGCCGCGTACGGCCCGGCCCTTCCCCAACTGGAACCGCGTCAACACCCGCGACGGCGGCGGGGAGGCCGACTACCACGACCTGACCTTCCAGCTCCGCGGCGAGGCGGTGAGCGGCCTCTTCTACTCGGCCACCTACAAGTGGACGCACGCCACCTCCAACATCGAGCAGACCCGTGCCCGCGTGGACTTCGTGGGAGAGATCAACGATCGCACGGACGACCGCTTCGACCCGGAATACACCCGGGGCAAGGTCACGGCCATCCCGGACCACCGGGTCACCGCCACCCTGATCTGGGAGCTGCCCTTCTTCAAGGGCAACCCGGCCCTGGGGGGCTGGACGCTCTCCAGCATCGTGACCGCCCAATCGGGGTTTCACCTCACGCCGCTCTACAGCAGCCACTGCGGCTCGGGCACCAACTGCTACAACGCGGAGAAGGCCGACGCGGTGGCCGGGCAGGATCCCAACTCCGGGCCCAAGACGACCAGCCAGTGGTTCAACACCGCGGCTTTCAGCAACGCGGCGTTCTTCAATGCCGCGGGACAGCCGATCTTCGCCGCCCGCTTCGGCAACGCCGAGAAGGGCAGCATCCTGGGCCCGGGCCTGTTCACCATCGACCTGGGCCTCTTCAAGGACTTCAAGCTCCGGGGCGACGTCGCGCTCCGGTTCCAGGTGCAGGCCCAGAACGTCACCAACCATCCGAATCTCGGGATCCCCGAGACCGATCTCTCCAGCCCGAACTACGGCCGCATCACCTCCCTGCTCTCGGGCACCCTGGGCAGCCGGGTGGTCGTGGTGGGAGCGAGGCTGACGTTCTAGTCAACGGGCGCGGGGCCCGGTCGAGTCCGATCTCGTGCGGGACCTGATCCTGGCGGTCGACCAGGGGACCACGAGCACCCGGGCCTGCGTCATGGACGGGGAGGGCCGGACCCTCTCCCGCTGCCAGCTCCCCCACCGGCAGATCTACCCGCGCGAGGGATGGGTCGAGCACGACGCCCGCGAGATCTGGGAGAACGTCCGCCAGGCGATCGGGAAGTGCGTGGAGGAGGCGGGCGCGGGCTCCCGCCTCGCGGCCATCGGGATCGCCAACCAGGGAGAGACGGCGCTCGTCTGGGACCGCGGGACGGGCCTTCCCCTCGCCCCCGCCATCGTCTGGCAGGACACCCGGACCCAGGACGAGATGGCAGCCCTGGCCGACGACCACGACGCCGCCGCGCGGATCCGGCAGACCACCGGCCTCGCCCCCGACGCCTACTTCTCCGCCTCGAAGATCCGCTGGCTGCTCGACCACGTGCCCGAGGCCCGGTCCCTGGCGGAGCGCGGCCGGCTCTGCGCCGGCACGATCGACTCCTGGCTGTTCTTCAAGCTGACCGCAGGGACCTCTTTCGTGACCGACGCCTCCACCGCCGCGCGCACGCTCCTGTTCGACATCCGCCGGTTGCAGTACGACCCCTGGCTGCTCGAGCGGTTCGCGGTGCCGGCCGGCGTCCTGCCCGAGGTGCGCCGCAGCGACGAGCTCCTCGGCTCCGTGGAGGGCCTGGGGGGCGGGATCGACGGCACGCCCATCCTGGCCGGCCTGGTGGACCAGCCGGCGGCGCTCTTCGGCCAGGCCTGCCTGGCCCCCGGCCAGGCCAAGGCGACCTACGGCACCGGGTGTTTCGTCTACCTGAACATCGGCGGCTCGCCTAGACTCAGCGAGCATGGCCTGCTCACCACGATCGCCTGGCAGCGCCAGGAGGGAGTCGTCTACGCCCTCGACGGCGGGGTCTTCGCCGCGGGCTCGGTGGTGGAGTGGCTGAGCCGGCTGGGACTCGTTTCCGATCCCGACGCAGTGGACGCGCTCCTCGCTTCCGCGCCCGCCTCCTCCGACGCGGTCACCTGCGTGCCCGCGCTGGCCGGCCTGGCCGCCCCCTACTGGGACCGACAGGCCCGCGCCGCCTGGCTGGGGATGGGCCTCGGCTGCGGCCGAGCGGACCTGGTGCGCGCGGCCCTGGAGGGCGTCGCCTGCCGGGTGGCCCAGGTCGTGCGCGCGATGGAGAAGGACTCCGGCCTCGTCCTCGAGTCGCTGCGGGCCGACGGCGGGCTCACGAGCTGCCGCTCGCTCATGCAGATGCAGGCCGACCTGCTGGGCGTTCCCGTCGAAGTGGCCGCGGACGCGGAGGCGACCCTGCGGGGCGTCTGCTTCCTGGCGGCGCGCGCGGCCGGCCTGTGGACGGACGACGAGGCGATCCTGAGGAGGAGACGGCCGGGCGTGGTGGTGGCTCCGGGCCCCGGCTCGGCCGACCGGGAGGCCAGGCTGGAGCGGTTCGAGCGGGCGGCGGAGCTGACCAGGGAGTGGCATGCCGGCCGCGTTTGACGTGGCGGTGATCGGAGCGGGCGTGGTGGGGGCGGCGGTGGCGCGCGCCTTGTCCGGCTTCGAGCTGCGCACGGTGCTCCTCGAGGCGGGGCCCGACGTGGGGACGGGCACGAGCAAGGCGAACACCGCGATCCTGCACACGGGGTTCGACGCCGAGCCGGGCTCCCTCGAAGCGCGGCTGGTGGCCCGGGGGCACGCCCTGATGGGGCGCTACGCGGAGGAGGTCGGCATCCCCCTCGAGAGGACGGGGGCCTGCCTCGTGGCGTGGAACGACGACGAGCTGGCGCAGCTTCCCCGCATCGAGGAGAAGGCCAGGGCCAACGAGCGCCGGGACCTGCGCCACGTGTCCGCCGAGGAGCTCTACGCCCTCGAGCCGCACCTCGGCCCGGGAGCGCGCGGAGGCCTGCTCGTCCCGGGCGAGTCCATCCTGTGCCCGTTCACCGCCACCCTGGCCCTGGCCACCGAGGCCGTGGTCAACGGCGTGGAGCTGCGCCTGAACAGCCGTGTGACCTCCGTCGGCACGGATGGCTCGTGCCACCTGCTGCACTGCGGCTCGGAGCCGCTGGCCGCACGCTGGGTGGTCAACGCGGCCGGCCTGCACTCCGACACGGTCGAGGGGCTGTTCGGGTTCCAGCGGTTCCGGGTGAGGCCGCGGCGCGGAGAGCTGATCGTCTTCGACAAGCTGGCCCGCCGCCTGCTCCGGCACGTGCTCCTGCCCGTCCCCACGACGAAGAGCAAGGGCGTGCTCGTCGCGCCCACGGTGTTCGGCAACCTGCTGCTCGGGCCGACGGCCGACGACGTGCCCGACAAGGACGACCGCTCGACCACGCGGGAGGGCCTGGATTTCTTGCGGGCCCGGGCGGAGCAGATCCTGCCCCCGCTGGTCCGCGAGGAAGTGACGGCCACCTACGCCGGAGTGCGGGCGGCCACGGAATCGAGCGACTACCAGATCCACTGCGACCCTCCCCAGCGCTACCTCTGCCTGGGCGGGATCCGCTCCACCGGGCTTTCCGCCTCGCTGGGCATCGCCGAGCACGCGCTTGGGCTGCTCTCGGGCTCGTTGACCCTGGTCCCGAAGCCGGCGCGCAAGACGGTGCGGATGCCCCCGGTCGGCGAAGGCATGGTGCGCCCCCACGAGGACGCGTCGCTGGTGGCGCGCGATGCGGACTACGGACGGATCGTCTGCCACTGCGAGAGGGTGACCCTGGGGGAGATCCGGGACGCCCTGCGCGCACCGATCCCGGCCCGCAGCCTCGATGGGCTGCGCCGGCGGACGCGGGCCTTGCAGGGCCGGTGCCAGGGCTTCTACTGCCTGGCCCGCCTGGTATCGCTCCTGGCCAAGGAGACGGGGCGTCCGGCGGCGAGCTTCCTGGAGGCCCTGGGCTGAGCGGGACCGACGTGGAGGTCGCGATCGTGGGAGGCGGGCCCGCCGGCCTGGCCGCCGCCGTGGAGCTGCGCCGCCGCGGGGTCGAGCGGGTCCTGGTCCTCGAGCGGGAGCCGGAGCTGGGAGGCGTCCCTCGCGATTGCCATCACCTGGGATTCGGCTGGCCGGACCTTCGACGGATCCTGAGCGGGCCCCGCTATGCGGTAAGGTTGGCGGCGATGGCGCGCCGGGAAGGAGTCGAGGCCTGGACGGAGAGCTCGGTCACCCGCTGGAAGGGCGCCCGCGCGCTGCAGGTCACCAGCCCGCGCGGGGTCTTCGAGGTCTCGGCCCGGGCCGTCCTCCTGGCCACGGGCTGCCGCGAGCGGCCGCGGTCCGCGCGGCTCGTCCCCGGCGCCCGGCCGGCCGGTGTCCTCACCACCGGGGCCCTGCAGCGGCTCGTCCACGGCGCCCGGCTGAGCGCGGGCCGGCGCGCGGTGGTGGTGGGGGCGGAGCACGTCAGCTTCTTCGCCGTCCACTCCCTCACCGCGGCCGGCACCGAGGTGGCGGCCCTGGTCACGGATCTGCCGCGCCACCAGACCTACGCGCCCTTCGCCTGGCTCACCGCGGGGCGCCGCCGCATCCCCATCCTGGTCGATTCGGAGGTGACGCGGATCCTCGGCCAGGCCAGGGTGGAGGCGGTCGAGGTCACGCACCGGCCCGACGGCGCGACCCGGGCGATCGAGTGCGACACCGTGGTCTTCACGGGGGACTGGATTCCGGACCACGAGCTGGCCCGCGCGGGCGGGCTGGCCATGGACCCGGCGACGCGCGGGCCCCAGGTCGACCCGTCGTTCCGCACGTCCGCCCCCGGCGTGTTCGCGGCCGGCAACCTGCTCCGCGGCGCGGAGACGGCGGGCTTCGCGGCCCTGGAGGGCCGGGCCAGCGCGGCCGGCATCGCCCGCTTCGTGCGGGACGGGGCCTGGCGGCAGAGTGCGATCCTGCCCGTCTTCGCCGAGCCGCCCCTGCGCTGGGTCTCGCCGAGCGCGCTCGTGCCCGGGGAGGCCCTGCCCGCGGCCCGTCCGTTCGTGACCCGCGCGGCCCGGTTCCTCCGCGACGGCGCCCTCGAGGTCCGGCAGGGCGCGAGGGTCCTGCACCGGACGCGCTTCCGGGAGCTGGTTCCCAACCGGTCCATCCGCCTGAGCGGCCGCTGGGTCGGCGAGGTGGCGCCGGAAGGAGAGCCGGTGGTGGTTTCGGCCAGGACGCTTTCAACCCAGGGAGAGGCTCGATGAGCGACCGGTCCCGAGAGAACGACGAGATCGCGGAGGACGAGCGGGTCTTGCGCAGCCTCGGCTACGAGCAGGAGCTGCTGCGCAAGATGAGCGGCTTCTCCAACTACGCGATCTCGCTCTCCATCATCTGCATCCTCGCGGGCGGCGTGACCTCGTTCCACCAGGGGCTCTCCAGCGTGGGCGGCGCGGCCTTCGGCCTGGGCTGGCCGCTCGTGTGCCTTTTCTCCATGACAGTCGCCGCCACCATGGGTCAGGTGGCCTCCAGCTTCCCCACCGCGGGGGGTCTCTACCACTGGTCGTCGATCCTGGGCGGCAAGGGATGGGGATGGGCCACGGCCTGGCTCAACCTGCTGGGGCTGGTGGCGGCCCTCTCCGCCATCAACCTGGGCGCGCTACGCTTCACCCTGGACTTCGTCGGCCCCCTGCTCGGCCTGGAGCCCGCGGCGTGGCCGGCCGGGAAGCAGGCCGCGGTGGCCATCCTCGGCGTCTTCGCCATCAGCGCCTCGCAGGCCCTGATCAACCACCTGGGCATCCGCCTCACCACCCGCCTCACCGACTTCAGCGGGTACTGGATCCTGGGGGTGGCCCTGCTGCTGGCCTGCAGCATGCTCTGGTTCGCCCCGTCGCTGCATCCCGGACGGCTGGTGGCGTTCGCGAACTTCAGCGGCGCGCGGGGGGGTGACGTGTGGCCGCAGACCAGCAGCATCGCGATGCTCTTCGCCCTGAGCTTCCTGCTGCCCGCGTACACGATCACGGGCTTCGACGCCTCGGCCAATACCGCGGAGGAGACCGTGGGGGCCGCGCTTCGGGTGCCCCTGGGGATCGTGCGGGCGGTGGCCGTCTCGGGGGGGGCGGGCTGGCTGATGCTCTGCGCCGTCGTCATGGCGATCCCCGACCTGGAACGCGCCGCGGCCCTGGGTCCGAGCAGCTTCGGCTGGATCGTGGGCAGCGTGCTGCCGGGGGGCCTGGCCTATTTCATCTACGTCGGCATCGCCCTCGCCCAGTACCTCTGCGGCCTGGCCGCCGTCACCTCGGCCTCCCGCCTGGCCTACGCCTTCGCCCGCGACGGAGGCTTGCCCTTCTCCCGGAGTCTCAGGACGGTGTCCGCCCGCTACCGGACACCCCCGGTCGCGGTCTGGACGGTCGCCCTGGCCGGCGCCGTCCTGACGATCTACACGCCCGTCTACGAAACGATGGCGGCCGTGGCCGCCGTGCTTCTCTACATCTCCTACGTGCTTCCAACGGCCCTCGGGTGGCGGGCCTACGGCAGCCGCTGGAGGACCATGGGACCGTGGCACCTCGGACCGTGGTACCGGCCGCTGGCCGCCGTCAGCGTGTTCGGGTGCGTCGCGCTCATCGCGATCGGAATGCACCCTCCCAACGAGAAGACCGCCTGGATCGTGGGCGGGATGCTGCTGGTCCTGGCCCTCATCTGGCTCGGAGGCGCTCGGCACCGCTTCGCGGGTCCACCGGAGGCGCTCCTGGCCCACGCCTCCGCGGGGAAACGCCATGCGTCCTGAAGGAGGCCGGCGTTACCGGGACGGACTCCTCGCCGGGTTCGCCTTCCTAGCCCTCACTGCTCCCTCCGCTCCCGCCCCGCGATCCGAAGGCGACCGCCCCTCCTTCGAGGCCCCCGCCGGCGAACGTTATGCTCGCATCGACCCGGGCGCCGAGACGGTGCTGCCGAACGGCCGGCTGCTGACCCCGGCCGGCCGCCAGATCCCGACCGCACCCCATCCCTTCGGCCTCGCTTCGAGCGCGGACGGGACGGTGCTGGTGACGGTCAACGGCGGCATCGTCCCCTTCTCCCTCACCGTGATCCGCAACCCGGAGAGCGAGGCGCCGGAGGTGCTGCAGATCCCGGCCAGGACCGAGACCGACAAGCGCCGCCTGCCCTCGGCCTTCCTGGGGGCGGCCGTGGACACGGCGCGCGGCCTCGTCTACGCCTCGGGAGGCGACACCGGCGTGGTCGCCGTTTTCTCGCTCGCCACCGGCGCGCGGGTCCTGGCGATCGACCTGAGCACGGCGCAGCACCCGGACGCCTTCACCACCGATCTCGCGCTGAGCCCCGACAGCCGCCGGTTGTACGCCCTCGACCTCGCGCACTTCCGGCTGGTCGTCATCGACACTGAGCGCCGGGAGGCGGTGGGGTCGGTGGTGGTCGGGCGCAACCCGATGGCCCTGACCCTGAGCGCCGACGGCCGGCGCGCCTACGTGGCGAACATGGGGACGTTCCGGTACGCGCTCCTCGAGACGCCCGCGGGCAAGGACCCGCGGGGCATCCCCTTCCCCCCCTTCGGCTACCCCTCCCGAGAGGCGCGCGAGGGGACCACCGCGGACGGCCGGCGGGCGCCCGGCCTCGGCGACCCCAACGTCGAGGAGGCGAACTCGGTCTTCGTGGTGGACCTCGAGCGGGCGGCCCCCGCGGTCGTAGCGCGTCTCAAGACCGGGATACCGGTCGGGGAGGCGGTGGGCGGGAGCGCTCCGGCGGGCCTCACGCTGTCGCCGGATACGCTCTTCGTCAGCAACGCCACCAACGACACGGTCGAGGCCTGGGACCTCGCGTCGCATCGTCGGCGGTGGAGCACGCTCCTGGCACCCGCGCCCGAGCTGCGCGGCCTGCGGGGCGTGCTGCCCTTCGGCCTCGCGCGGTCTCCCGACGGCCGGCGGCTCTACGTGGCGGAGTCCGGGATCAACGCCCTGGGCGTCCTGGACGCGCGCACCGGGGCCGTGCTCGGCCACGTGCCGACCGGCTGGTACCCCTCCGGGGTCGCGGTCTCGCCCGACGGCCGGCGCGTCTACGTCACGAACGCGAAGGGCTACGGCTCCGGGCCCAACGGCGGTCCCGGCTTCAAGCCCATGCCCTGGCCCAGCCCCTTCCCCCGGCCCGACCCCGAGGTCGACTACGTGGGCCGGCTGATGAAGGGCTCCATCTCCCTGCTGGAGGCGCCCGAGGACGGCGCGCTCCCCCGCCATACGGCGCGGGTCCTCGCCAACAACGGCTTCCTCGCCTCCGACCCGCGGAGGCCTGCGGACCATCCCGTCCCCGGCCGCCCGGGAACGCCGTCGCCCCTTATCCGCTACGTGGTCTTCATCGCCAAGGAGAACCGCACGTTCGACGAGGTCTTCGGCGACCTTCCGGGGGTGAACGGCGAGCCGAGCCTGGCCCGCTTCGGAGAGAACCGCACGGTGGGGCCCCACCGGGGAGTGACGGTGATGCCCAACCACCGGGCCCTGGCCCGCCGCTTCGCCCTCGCCGACAACTTCTACGTGGACGGCGACGTCTCGGCGGACGGCCACCGCTGGCTGGTGGGGGCGTACGCGAACCACTGGGTGGAGACGGTCACCAGCGGCGGCTACGGCGGGGGCGCCAAGTTCGAGCGCGAGTCCGGCCCCGGCCGCCTCGCCCTCTTCGAGTCCAACTCGTCGCTCACTCCCGAGGACTACCCGGAGGCGGGAGCGATGTGGCAGCACCTCGAACGCCATCACGTGAGCTTCCGCAACTACGGCGAGGGGTTCGAGTTCGCGGGCAACGACGAGGACGAAGGCCTGAAGCCCACCGGCGCCCGCATCCCCGTCAACATCCCCATGCCCGAGACGCTCTTCCGCAACACGGCGCGCCTCTACCCGGGCTTCAACACGAAGATCCCCGACCAGTACCGGGCCGACCTCTTCCTCGAGGACCTGCGCGAGCGGTGGATCGCGGGCAAGGAGCCCATGCCCCGCTTCCTCTACCTGCTGCTGCCCAACGACCACGGCGATCGCCCGCGCCACGAACGGGGCTATCCCTGGCTCGAGTCCTACCTGGCCGACAACGACCTCGCGCTCGGCCGCGTCGTGGAGGGGCTGTCCCTGAGCCCGTTCTGGAAGGAGATGGCGATCTTCGTCACCGAGGACGACGCCCAGTCCGGCCGCGACCACGTGGATGCCCACCGGAGCCTCTGCCTCGTCCTCGGCCCCTACGCGAAGCGCGGGTACGTGTCCAGGCGGCACCTCAGCATCGCCAGCATCACGAAGACCATCTATCGCCTGCTGGGCCTGCCGGACCTCAACCTCTACGACGCGGCGGCGAGCGACCTCGCCGACCTGTTCACTCCCGAGGCGGACTTCAGGCCCTACCGGGCGCTGCCCGTAGACCCACGGATCTTCGATCCGGCGCTGGCCCGGGACCCGTCCGACCCCGACTACCTGAA
>WNGL01024787.1_pt1 | contig 12356 bp, 17 predicted proteins | sample 5400591 | NCBI WGS metagenome assembly WNGL01 (sample SAMN13153377, study PRJNA577476) | soil metagenome | isolation source: 80 cm soil or saprolite under Garry oak tree replicate 1 | place: USA:California | collected 2016-06-15
TCGGGTACCTGATCAGCTGCCAGCAGGTCTCGTCGAGGAACGGCAGCCCGACGTGGAAGATGACGAAGTTGATGTCGGGGAAGTTGGCCGCCGCCCCGTCCATGTCCCAGGTCTGGGTGTGCTCGATCGGCTGCGGGCCGAGCGGTACGCCCTTGTGCACGCCGATCAGGTTCACGCCGAGTTCCTGGGCCTTCTCGAAGATGGGGAAGGCGACGTTCGGGTCGTCCATCCGCCACGGGTACGGCCTGCCGTAGTCGTAGCGGACGTTGTAGAACTTGAACGCGCGCGCGTTGTACTCGCCGACCTGGCGCTCCATCAGGTCCAGCGCCTTGCGTCCCTCCAGCGGGTTGACCGACCCCCAGAAGACCGTGCGGTCCGGGTCGCGGCCGGCCAGGTCGGCGCAGGACTCCCAGGGCGACAGGCCGTCGTGGAACAGGTCCGTCAGCGGCAGCGGCATCGCCACCAGCATGTCGGTATCGGATTCCTCGTAGACCATCTTGCGGATGTCCGACGGCGTCCACTGCCGCAGGAACTCCTCCGACGGTAGCTTGGGCTGGTCATCCGGGGTCAGCGCGTTGTGGAACGCGTACAGGTGGTTGTCGAACATCAGGCCAGCGTTGCCGAATGCGTTCTTCGGGTCGAAGTTGAAGACATGCGCCACGCAGTCGAAGACGAAGGCATCGTCGATCATCGCTACTCCTTAGCGTCCCTGGCAGGAAGGTGGGCGCGGATGTACTCGTCCCGGTCGGCCACGGCCGCGGGCGGGGGGAGGAAGCGCAGGATGTCCCGCGCCCTGGGGGAGAGGCGGTCCGTCGTCCAGGCCTCGTCCCAGACGATCGACACGTCGGCGTCGCTGATACCCGGTGCCCTGAGGATCTGCTCTTTCACCTCGGTGAGCACGCCGGCCGCGAACGGGCACCAGCCCGAGGTCAGCAGCAACTCGACCGTGGCCACTCCGTCGTCCGCCCGGACCGAGCGCACCAGGCCCATGTCCAGGACGGAAATGCCCTTCTCCCGGCAGCAGGGATCGTAGACCCCGGCGAGCGCGTCGCGTGCCCACGTTGGCAGCTCGGACATACCGACCATCCTTTGCTTGTATCTCCTGCTGGTCAAGGTGGCCGGCGTTGCTACCGTGGTGCCGTGAGTCCCCAGATCGCGGTCAACACCGCAGTCACGCGAGATGAACTGCTCGACTTCATCCGGCCCCGCCACCACGCCATCGTGATCACCGCCCGGGCCGACGGGCAGCCGCAAGCGTCGCCGGTCACCTGCGGCGTCGATGCCGAGGGCCGGATCGTGATCGCGACGTACCCGGAACGCGCCAAGACGCGGAATGCCCGGCGTAACGAGCAGGTCAGCGTGCTGGTGCTGTCCGACGATTTCGGCGGGCCGTGGGTGCAGGCCGACGGGACCGCCGAAGTGCTCGACGTGCCCGAGGCGGTCGAGCCGCTGGTGGAGTACTTCCGGTCGATCTCCGGTGAGCACCCGGACTGGGACGAATACCGGCAGGCCATGGTGCGCCAGGGCAAGTCGATGCTGCGCGTCACGCCGGCCCGCTGGGGTCCGGTGGCGACCGGAGGCTTCCCGCCCCGGCTGGCCCCGCCCGGCTAGCCCCGCCGGCTAGCCCCGCCCGGCTAGCCCGCCGGCTAGCCCCAGCGCGCCCCGGCGTCGGTTGAAACTTCATGTGCCGGGCCGGCGATGGCAGACTGGCGGCATGACCGGATCAGATCCGAAGGCAGACCTTCACCGTTACCTGCAGGACGCCAGGGAAGCCCTGCTGTGGAAGCTCGACGGGCTCACGGAGTACAACATCCGCCGCCCGATGGTGCCTACCGGCACCAACCTGCTAGGACTGATCAAGCACGTGGCCAGCGTGGAGCTCGGGTATTTCGGCGATACCTTCGGGCGCCCGTCCGGCGAGGCGCTGCCGTGGCTGGAGGATGACGCCGAGCCCAACGCGGACATGTGGGCCACCGCCGAGGAGTCCCGTGAGCAGATCACCGGCCTGTACCGGCGGGCCTGGGCGCATTCCGACGCCACCATCGGCACGCTCGCGCTGGACGACATCGGTCATGTCCCGTGGTGGCCGGAGAGCCGCAGCGAGGTGACGCTGCACAAGATCCTGGTCCACATGATCGCCGAGACCGACCGGCACGCCGGGCAGGCCGATATCGTCCGCGAGCTCATCGACGGCGCAGCCGGCCTGCGTGAAGGCAACGACAACATGGCGCCCGGCGACCAGTCGTGGTGGGAGGGCTACCGGAGCCGGCTCGAGCGCGCCGCGCGCGAGGCCGGCCCGCGCGGGCCCGTCCAGGGCCCGGCGCGCGAGGCCGGCTAGCAGCAGTTCGGTCACCCGTGGCACTCTGGCGGGCGGCCCGGCCTCAGGGCTGGAACTGCGCGTGGCCGGACCGGGGCAGCGAGGTGGTGCTCGCGAAGGCCTTGCCCGTGGCGTCGAGCCAGGTCAGGCGCTCGAGCCGGAGCGAGGTGCCGATGACGAACGCCGCGTACCTCCGGCCGGCGACCACCCGTGGTGTCACCAGCTGGACGGACCCGTCGGAGGCGGTCGCTCTCAGGTGGGCGGTGCCCGGGCTCACCTGGAGCGCGAACCCGGTCGGGGCCTTGAGCCCCGCTGGGGGGTAGGACAGGGGCATGGCCATGATGGTCTCCGGACCCTCCGGCGTGCTGATGGGGCCGCACACGCTCATCTCCGGGTCGCCGGGCGAGCCTGGCGACGTGAACTCATAGCAGTCGCCGGCTACTCCGAATATCAGCTCTATCGACCAGGCTCTCCCGGAGGCGAGCAGCGCCCGCGTCGGCCTGGCGCTGACCGGCCGCACGTGGTTCCACAGGCCGTCGGTCTGCGGGTCGGCGACCCCCGGCGGCTGGACGCTGACCAGCGGCAGCGGGTACACGGCCGGCCAGTCCGGGGAGCCGACTTCGTCGCTGCGCTTCGTGTTCGGCCAGCCCTGGCCCGCGTATTGCGCGGTAAGCCGCGGCGGGTGCTTCAGCCGGTAGGCCAGTCCGACCAGCCGGTAGTGCTGCCCGCAGACCGTGACCTCGATCGCCGGGACGCTTTCCTGGCCGTTGACGAGGAGCCCGTCGATGCCGCCCGGTACCTGCACGTATGCGAAGCCGATGCCCGGTGCGGCGGCGCCGATGGCGACGTCAGCGCCGTCCCCAGGATCGGGGAACAGGAGGTCCGCATCGGTCCCGTTGACGGTGATCGCGGGAATGCACCGGTAGCCGGGATCGGCGATGTCCTGCCCGGCGAGCCGCCAGGCGTGCCCGTCGGCGGTGCCGCTGGCGAACACGCCATCGGGGCCCGCCATGCCGCTGGCGGGTACCGTGACCGGAAGCGGCGGCGGCTGCGGGGCCGGCGTCGGCGGCGAGGGCAGCAGGGTGGCCGCGGCGATGATCGCGACGGCGCCCAGGCCACCGGCCGCCATCGCCGCGCGCCGCAACCGGATACCCCGGCCCCGCCGGACGATGACATCGACCGGAGCCATCGGCGGCTCGACCGCCTGGAGCAACTCGCGGACGCGCGGTCGCAGTTCCGTGTCGCCTGGTCCGCTCAACGCTCCTCACCTTCTCCCAGGGCCGGATCCTCCCGTAGCTTGGCCAGGGCCCGGGAGAGCTGGCTGCGCACGGTGCCCGGCGAGCAGCCCAGAGCCGCGGCGATCTGCGTGTCGGTCAGGTCCTCCCAGTACCGCAGCACCACGACCGCGCGCTGCCTGGGCGGCAGCTGGCGCAGCGCGGCGAGCAGGGCGGCTCGCTCGCCCACCAGGTCGGCCGGGCCCTCGACCGCGGTCTCCGGCGGGTCGCCGGGCTGTTCGGTCACCCGGTGCCTGCGGAACCGGCGGTGGCTCGTGTTGATCAGGATGCGGCGCAGGTACGCGTCCGGGTCAGCTGCCCGGCTGACCCGCCGCCAGGCCACGTACGCCCTGGCCAGGGTGGCCTGGGCGATGTCCTCGGCGGCCCACCGGTCTCCGGTCAGGCCAAACGCCAGCCGGACAAGCCCGGGCCACCGCGACACCACGAAGGCGCTGAAGTCCTCACCGCCAGCGCTGATGACGTCAGGGTTCGCGGCGAGCTCGTCGAGAGGATCGGACACCACCGGCTCCACACCACCTAAGAGCACGCTAGACCAGCAGACCGTTGCACGCGCGAGCCATCTGGAGTCGCGCCTCCCGGCCTTCGGCCGTGATCGTCGCGCATGGCACCATGAGCTACGGGCACTGACGACGATGAGGCGGTCATGAGCGACGAGCGCGAGAATCTCAGCTGGCAACGGTTCGGTGAGGCGTCCCGCGAGCTGGCGACGGTGATCGCCGCCGACGGGTTCGAGCCCGACTTGATCCTCTCGATCGCCCGCGGCGGCCTGTTCCTGGCCGGCTCCCTCGGTTACGCGCTCGCGGTCAAGAACCTGTACGTGATGAACGTCGAGTTCTACGACGGGGTCGGTACCACGCTGGACATGCCGGTCATGCTGCCGCCGGTGCCGAGCGCGGTGGACTTCTCGGCGAAGAAGGTGCTCATCGCCGACGACGTGGCCGACACCGGCCGGACCATCGAGCTCGTCCACACCTTCATCAAGGACCAGGTCGAGCACGTGCGTTCGGCCGTGATCTACGAGAAGCCCCAGTCCGTGATCAAATGCGATTACGTCTGGCGGCGGACCGATCGCTGGATCAACTTCCCGTGGAGCAGCGAGGACCCCGTCGTCCAGCGGGTCGGCCAGATCCTCGACGCCTGAAGTTCAGATGGGGTACCAGGTTGGTTCGGTGTCGTAGCTGCGCCCGAACGGGGTTATCCACCGGAAGGTTCCATTGGGAAGCTGGTCGACCGTCCACCCGGGCTGCTGCAGTTGAGCCGGTGGTCGTGCCGGCACTTCGGACTATGACCGCACATGCAGATATAGCCGTTGAGCTGGGAAAACGGCCCATGGCAGTGCTTCATATGAGACGGACCTGGCGTGGTCAGGTATCGTCCCTTAGGAGCGCATCGAGCATCTCGCGCATCGGTTCGGGATCGCCGCGCATGATCGCGGCAGAGGCGTCGACGTTGCGGACAGGATCAAGGTGCTGCCAGGCGAGCGTGAACCCGGCGTTGCGGGCGAGTTGCCCGAAGAATGCCCGCTGCGCCCGCCCGTTGCCTTCGCGGAACGGGTGCAGGGCGTTGACCTCGCCCAGGTAATGAGCCAGCCTCCCAACGAACGGGCCACGGCTCAGGCCACGCAGGCAGTCCTCGTCGTGCAGTTCGCGGAAGATGACGACCGCGGACGAATCTATGTACTGCGGGAGGCAGAACACAGCGCCCTTGGAGATGGCCACCGTCCGGATCCGCCCGGCCCACTCATATATGTCGCCGAAGATCCGCTTATGGATCTCCCGAAGGTGAGACAGGTCGTAGCTGGCGGAAACGGGCGACTCATCCAGCAGCATCAGCGCCGCGTGCGTGATCTCCCGCTCTGCGGCCTCGAGTTCGGCGGCGGTGCCCAGCCCCAGCTTGTTGTACAGGACTCCGGTATCCGGATCACTGTACGGGTCCTCCGGCATTTACGGCTGCCGGTAGCGCGCGACCGTCCTGCGGTACAGCTCGGCCGCGCTGATCTCCCCATCCACATATGCCGCTACTTCCCGGTCATGGTCCGGGCTGAATGGGCCCGGCAACTCCACCTGCACGGACTGCGCCGAAGCGAGGGCGGAGTCCAGCCGGGTGCGCTGCCGCGACAACGCCTGGTACCGCTCGTAGACCTCGTAAGGGAGCAAGATAGCCTCGGGCTTGCGATGCGACCCGAAGGCGACAGGTTCGGCCGCCGCACCCTCCCGCCGGAACCGCGCGAGGATCCCGGAGAGCCGCTGCCGGACCTCCGACAGCGGGTGCACGTGGATCACTACCGGGTCGGTCATAGCGCTAGTGTACTAAAACTTGTACAAAATCGGTTGGGTGATGGTCGGCTTGGCAGGACCGGGCTGTTCCGACGCTCAGCGCGAAGAGCAAGGGCGCAGGGAGGTGGATCTGCTTATCGAGACAGCCAAGCCAGCGGGCAGCTGATTGGCATCGAGGTCAAGGCCGCCGCCACCGTCACGGCCTCTGACGCACGCCACCTGGCCTGGCTCCGCGACCAGACCGGCGACGCATTCGCTGCCGGAATCGTCCTGCACACCGGCGCGCATGCCTTCCCCGTCAGCGACCGAATCGTCGCCGCACCTGTATCCACACTCTGGTCATAGCTAGAAGAGCGCTCGGCAGCTGCCAGCTCCCGGCCCGGACGTACCGGACAGCCGGCGCGACTCCGATCATGAACGTGACACCGGAAAACAGTAGTACCGGGGTCGCGCCGTTGCACCGCACGAACGTCCTGTCGTGGACATATGCCGCGCTTGCCGTGTCGAGCACATACATCTCGATGGTCTGCTCATAGCTACCTGAATCTAGCCGGTCGCAGTCAGCCCGGGCCCTGGCAGGCAGGGCATCACGCGTGTCAGGGCAGTATTAGAAGGGTGTCCGCCGAGATGCCTGGATCGGAATGCTCGCCAGCGACCCCTTGCCGCTGCAGGCTGAACTCGACGTGGCCGCGAAAACGCCGCCGCGGCAGATGCCGCTGTTCGGCGTGGGCGAAGAAAAACGGTCTCGACGTCCCCGCCCGCGGCCGCCTGCGCCCAGAGATCTGGGATCAGTACCGCGCCGCGCATCCAGCGTAACCGCCCACAGTTCTTGCGAGTGGCGCGTCTAGAGTCACAGCTAAATCGCTGCGGGAAGCGCTCGTCTGGGAGCGGTAGCCGGTTGAGAGCAGTCAGGGGCCGCCCGAAGAACCTGCGCGTGCTGCCGTTGCTCTACCGCCACCAATCCACCCTTCGCGCGGCGGAATAGACGATGGCCAATATCAACTCTGCCGATGACATGCCGTCCAGTGCAGGCAGATCGTAGTCCTGCCATGGCACCTCATGGGGCACTCGTGTCGGCGCCGCCATGCGCCGGCCTTAGCGGCACGCTTGGTCACATCGAGTTCGCGGGCCGACGCGACCAAATGTGTTGTTATGCCTTGCATGGCGGGCCGCGGCCGCACTCGCAGATAGAGCCGCTGAGCTGGGGAAATAGCCTGCAGGTACTTGTTCCCTCATACATATGTCGCGTTAGCAGGCGGCGATGTCGTCCACTTTCTGCGGAATCTGGCAGTTAAGTGACGGTCGCCGCCCAGGGCGGGCTTACTGCTAGCCGCGACGCTGCCTGGGTGGTCGGCGCTAGCCATTTTGTCGGCGCCCGATGCGATACTGGGAGTCATGGATACTCTTAGCGAAATATCGGTTACCAGCTGCGAGCTTCCGCTAAGCGAGGCTGATCAGGCCGCTCTGCGGCTAGCCATGCTGCACGATCTCGGGGCCATGCCGTTCAGCTCTGATGCGCTGATCAGCCGCAGCCTGTGGGTGATATTCATCGGCGAGTGGGGAGCCTGGACCCATGCGACCCTGCCGGTTGATGACAGGCTCGACATGCCGGACAAGGAAGACATCGCCGGGCTGTGCGACCTCGTCGGCAGCCTCATCAGGCCGCCCCGATGTCACGACGATGAGAGGGCGATGATCGTGCTGCGCAGGCCGGGGCCACCGGAGATCAGTGAGGCCGACGCGCACATCTTCCGCCTGGTGCGCCAGGCGGCTGCCTGCCGGGAGACCGCGCCCTGGGCATTCCACGTGGCGGGGCCGGACGGAATACGGGAGGTGACTGAGGGCGAGGCTCCACAGGATCCCGTGGACTGAATCGAGCTCATGCTGCTGAGGCAGCCAGGGTCACCGGGGCCGTCTGTCCTGTTCTTCCCATCGACTGCCGCGCGGACAGCGGTCGGCATACCCGGGTCAGCCGAAGAGTTCCCGGAGGACAGCGGCAGCCCTGGGAGGGACCTCTTCGCCGGGGAAGAACTCCGCACATATCTGGAGCGCCGTCTCGGCGGACTCCACCCCGATGATGCCGGCGAGGAGACGAAGGTCATCGATGTCACGGGTCCTGGCGGCGAGTGCCTTCCTTGGTCAGGGCTGAACTTGTCTCGGACGGCTGATCTGGACGCCGTCCGACGGGCGGAGCCGTTTCGGCGGGCTTGTTTTCAGCTCTGCGCCGTTGATCAGATCTCAGCCTGTCACAGCTGTGTGCAGCGAGAACAAGGATTCCGGGTCGACCGGTCATGGTATGGTAATCGGTATGGCATCAAAGAAGGTGACGGTCACTCTCGATGAGACCCAACTCGACCGGATCCGTGCCCTCGTAGCGGCGGGAACGGCGGCGAGCGTATCTGGATTCGTGCAGCACGCCGTCGGCGTCGCCCTGGATGATGTGGCGGGGTGGGGCGCACTGCTAGCCGAGGCGCTGCGCGAAACCGGTGGCGCGCTGTCCGACAGCGAGCGCGCCTGGGCCGATGAGGCGCTGGGCACCGGGGGCAGGTCAGCGGCTTGATGCCTGGTGTGACCTTTGATGCGGGCGGCCTGATCGCGCTGGACCGGAATGACCGCCGCGTAGTGGTCCTGCTTGCCCGTGCACGGGAAACGGGTGCCCGCATCACGGTTCCGGCGACCGCGCTGGCCCAGGCTGTCCGGAGGCCGGAGCGGCAGGTCGGGCTTGCCCGCTTGGTCCGTCAGCCGACGACTGACGTTACGGACCTCGACCGGGTAGATGCGACGAATGTCGGTAGGCTGCTGGCAGCGAGCAAGACATCCGACATCGTCGATGCCCATGTGGTGATCTGCGCACGCCGCACTGGGCAGAATGTTGTCACCTCTGACCCTGGCGATCTCCGCCTTCTCGACCCGGCCATCCCGCTGATTACGATCTGACGCCCCGCAAAAGCAGAGCTAGTCAACCTGTGCCGTTATCGTTTGCACCGTGGAATATGGTTGCATGTGCAGATATTGTTGTTGAGCTGGGAAGATGATCGATCTTAATTAGCCGCAGCTGGGTGTCTTGGTTCTCACGGCACCAAGAGGCCATGGCCGCCGTCACCCCCGCCTATGCAGGATGAGGAGGAACTCGGCGGTCGCCTGGCTGGAAAGCCCGCCAAGGAACCCGAATCCGGCTGGCAGCGTGATGCCCCAGCGCCCGGACGCGACCGGGAGCGACCCGGCGGCCTCGATTGCCGTCCCGTCCCTCCGGGCCGAGACCGTGATCATGACCGGCCGCGTGACGCCGTGCAGCGTGAGCCAGCCGGGAAGCGCCGCGCTGACGGTCCGCCCGCCGCCGAACCCCGCGGGAAGCCGCGCCGGGCCAGCGAGCGTGATCGTCGCGTCTGGATGCGCGGCCGTATCCAGGCTGGTGGCTAGCTGCGGCTTGGGCTTTCCGCCGACCGTGATCGCGGTCAGGTCGATGCGGAACGCCGCCCTGGCGACCCGGCCCTCGGCGATGACGGCCGTCCCGCTGACGGCGGTCGTCCGGCCTGACACGTCGTCACCGAAGCCGAGGGCGCTTTCCCTGATGCGGAACCCGGCCACCGATCCTGCTGCTGCGTCCCAGGTGCCGTCAGCCGGCCCGGCCGACGGCCACGCGGCAGCCGCGGGCAGCGTCAGCGGCGCCGCGGTGGGCTGGGACTTGGCGTAGATCGCGGCGCCTCCCACGACGAGGACGACGAGTAGTACCAGGCCGACCAGCAGCCACCGCCACCATCGGCGCGTGCGGCCCGGCCCGCTCACGGCTCGCCACCCTCTCCAGGAACCACGCGGAACACGGGGTAGCGCGGCGCGATGGTCGCGAAGTCCGCCACTGGCGCGTGCCGACTGACCGGGATGTGCGGGCGTCCGCCCGGCACCTTCCGCAGGTAGCGCCGCAGGATCTCCGGGCGCTCAGCCGACGGCACCTCGACGAGCTGGCAGGCGACGGCGCGCCCGTGCCTGATGACAGCCCGGCCGCCCGCGGCCCGCACGTTCAGCACCCAGTTGCAGCGTTCACCGAGCATCGAGACCAGATACCACTGACCAGCCCAGTCCGCCATGCCTAGCGGGAAGCGGACAATCCGGCCGGACTTCCGACCCGTCACCTCAAGGCTCACCCACCGCCGCGGCCCGAGGCCCAGGCCGAACACGGTGGCCCACAGCCTCGAGAAACGGCGCGCTCGCGGGTCTGCCCGGCCGCCCGGGTACATGGACCGCAGCCTGTCACCGTAAGACAGACAGGTCTTCATGGCCTCCTCCAATACACTAGGAATCGGAGTACAGGATCTGAAATACGATATTTCAAATCTAGAGTCCAAAGTCCTTATTCCGGCCTCAACGCAAGCGGGCAGACAGACAGTGACAGATCACGCACAGACCCCGACCGGCCTCGGCCGCCGAGGGCGCCGACTCTCCGACGAGGAGCTGCAGCGGCGGATGCTGCGGGCGGCCGTCGCCATGGTGCACCACGCCGGGCTGACGGTCAGCCTGGACCACATCAGCTTCGAGGACGTCATCAGAGACGCGGACGTCTCGCGCAGCGCCGCCTACCGGCGCTGGCCGTACAAAGACCTGTTCTTCGGCGACCTGATCGAGGAACTGGCCAAGGAAGGCGCGCCACCCGGGATCGTGGACGCGGAGTACGCGATGATCCAGCAGGTCGTCGGCGGATTCCCGGGCGAGCTTGACACGCCAGGCCAGCGCCACGAGCTGCTGACTGAGCTGTTCCGTCGGCTCGCGCTCCTGGACTTCCAGGCACTGGCCGACTCGATGGAGTGGCGGACGTACGTGGCCCTGCAGGCGGCGCTCAACTCGATCACCGACAGCGAGCGGCGCGAGCGCGTGCGGGCGGTCCTGGCCGCATCCGAGCAGGAGCGCCAGGCCCGCGTTGCGGCGGCCTGGGAGCTGCTCGCCGACCTGTTCGGCTACCGGATCCGGCCGGAGACGGGCGTCACCTTCCAGACGCTGATCACGCTGGTCGACGCCGCCCTGCGCGGGCTCGTCATCATGGCACAGCCGGTCCCGGGGATCGCCGCGTTCCGGGTCAGCGCCAGCCCGTTCGGCGCGACGACCGCGCAGGAGTGGTCGCTGCCCGCCCTGGGCGCGGGCAGCATCGCAGCCGCGTTGCTCGAACCCGACCCCGCGGTCGAGTGGGACGACGAGCGGGTCGCGCGCATCCGCCAGGTGCTAGGCAACCCTCTCCCGCCGTATGCATGACCGGTGCTCACATGGCGGGCCACTTATGTGGTTATCGCTTACACAGCGGACTGTCGTCACACACACATCAGGTCTGCGGTGCTTTGCTTGTGGTGGACAAGGAAACCGTCACCTGCGCGCTGGACCTGCGCAGGCACCACCCCGGCCTCGTCGACGCCGGGGTTGCCGAACTCCAGCGGCCCATCTGGTGATGGGCAGAGGCATCCTCCACTACGACCTCCCCGCACGGTGACGCCGTGAGGGCCCCTCAACTCAATTATCTGACCCGGGAATCAAGGTTAGCCGGGCATCGGAAGGCGGCGCACACGGAGTGAGTCCTCGTGGAGGACGACGATGGCCCCGGCTGTGAGATCTTCGGCCACCTGGTCCAGATTGGCGAGGATGATTGCCGCTTGTTCGGCTGCGCGCCGCCCGGCCAGCCGCCGGATCAGGATCACTGATGGCGTGCTAGCACCGGACCGAGCGAGCAGGCCGCCGAAATCGGTGTCAGCCGAGACCAGGATGCGCTCGTCAGCCCTGGCGTGCTCCAGCACAACGTGGTCCGTCGCTGCCTGCATCCCGAGATCCCGCAGGTGGACCGCGTCATGTCCGGCCGCTTTCAACGCGTCGGCCAGGAGCGGCGACAAGTTGTGTCGATGAAGAACTTCACGCCGTTCGCCGAAGCGGCAGCTCCCGTTCCTGGAGTGCCTCGGCAGCGTACAGGAGGGACTCGTGGATGTCCGCCGGAGTCAGGTCCGGGTGCTCGGCGAGGATCTCGTCGGTCGTCATCCCGTCCGCGACCATCGCCACGACCGTGGCGACCGGAAAGCGCAGCCCTCGGATACAAGGCAGCCCGCCCATGACAGCAGGGTCGGTGGTGATGCGTTCGTAGGTCACGTGTTCATGCTAGCCGCGAGCGGCGTCGCGGCGCAGGCTGCCCCTTACGGGGTTGTAGCGGCCCGGCTGATCTCGGCCAAGGCCGGGTAGTAGAAGTTACGGCTGGCGGTGCCGCGCGGAGCGCGCAGGTCGGCCAGCTCCCGGGCCTTGACGCACACGTACCATTCATCCGGATCGCGCTGTCCTGCGATGGAACCGGCAGCGACGGCCAGGCACATACATCTCGATGGTCTGCTCATAGCTACCTGAATCTAGCCGGTCGCAGTCAGCCCGGGCCCTGGCAGGCAGGGCATCACGCGTGTCAGGGCAGTATTAGAAGGGTGTCCGCCGAGATGCCTGGATCGGAATGCT
>WNGL01010195.1_pt1 | contig 12355 bp, 8 predicted proteins | sample 5400591 | NCBI WGS metagenome assembly WNGL01 (sample SAMN13153377, study PRJNA577476) | soil metagenome | isolation source: 80 cm soil or saprolite under Garry oak tree replicate 1 | place: USA:California | collected 2016-06-15
GACTAGACGAGCAATTCCCGATTCTGAAACCTGCAGTAACCTATCCTCTTGAACCCAACATCGTTGGCGAGTTATCCAAGAAAGTCGAGAATATTGTCGTTGTCGAAGAGAAGAGTCCAGCGATAGAGAACCAGGTCAAGACTATACTCGACGACTTGGTGCAAGAAGGAAAACTCTCCAGCATGTCGAAAGTCTGGGGCAAGTTCTTTCCTCAGGGCGATGGATTTCCGGAAGAGAGCGGCCTCACCCCGTCAAACCTCATTGAGAAGGTTGGGAACCTGCTCTTGGAGATCGGTGATCCTGCCGCCAAGATCGACCAGAAGAAGATCCACAGCGAACTTGACCTGATAGCTGAGATCAAAGCGTACGGGCTCCTGGTCCCGCCTCGATCTCCAGGCTTCTGTGCCGGTTGCCCTCACAGGGAAACTCTCAGCGCAGTTCACTCTCTAAGAGATATACCTGAGCACAAAGACATCTTCGCGCACGGCGACATCGGATGTTACTCAATGTCGTTCCTCCCGCCCTTCGGTGAAATGCACAACCTAACGGCAATGGCCCTGGGCGGTGCTGCGGGAGCCGGTATGGACCCGTTCGTGACAAACAAGCAGTACGCGCTGATGGGCGACTCCACGTTTTTCTGGAGAGGAATGACCGCCATCTCCAACTCGATCAAAGAAGGACAGGACATCCTCTATCTCATTCTCGACAACAAGAACACTGCGATGACAGGCCACCAGCCGACACCGGAGTCAGGCCACAACCTGATGGGCGACAAGACAACCCCCCAAGACATCGAGAGCATCGTACGAGCTATGGGTCAAGGGCAGATCTACGTGAAGAAGATGCCTCCCTCAAACCGAGAGAAGTACATGAAAGAACTGGACAAGGTCTTCGAAAAACCCGGCGTCAAGGTCATCATAGCCGACAAAGAGTGCGGCATCACATTTCACAAGAGAAAGCGTTCAGAAAGAAACAGGATCATTGAGAGACAGGGTTTCATCAAGAAAGAGACATTCGTCAACATCTCGCAGGAAGTATGCGAGAACTGCCGCGAGTGCACGAAGAATACTGGCTGTCCTGGGCTTACGATAATCAATACTGACTATGGCGAAAAGATTGGGATTGACCAGTCGATTTGTGTATCGGACACTTACTGCACTAAGGTCATGGCTTGCCCGTCATTTGAGAAGGTCATAGTCACTAGAAACAAACCGCCGAGGTCACGGGTCAAGAAGATCTCGCTCGAGAATATTCCGCAGCCTACTCCGCACCGTTTCACTGATACTTGGAAGATCTTCATCAGCGGCGTAGGTGGGATGGGCGTAGGTGTATTGTCGTCAGTTCTCGCTCGAGCTGGAACCAAAGAAGGATACCACGTCCGGTTCAACGATAAGAAAGGACTTGCAATCCGAAACGGAGCAGTCTCAGCTCACGTACTGTACTCGAATGGAAAGGCAAAGATCTCAACCATCGTCCCGAACGGCAAGGCGGATCTCTTGATGGGTGTGGACATGCTTGAGGCGGAGAGAAGTCTAGTATACGCGAGCCAGGTTCACACTACTGCGGTGGTGAACACCACGGTGGTCCCGACTATCCCGATGCTGGCAGGGATGATGAACTATCCTCCAGACGCCGAGGAGAATATTCGAAGACACACTAACTCCGACGAATATTTCGGTGGAAGACTTAGCGAGATTTCGGAACTGTATTTCGGAAGCAAGCTTTTCACCAACATGATCCTCTTGGGCGCCGCCTTCCAGAAGGGCCTGATACCTGTTCGCGAACAGAATCTGATCGATGCTATACTGGAAACAGTCCCTTCAAGCCAGCGAACTAGAAACATGGAGGCTCTACGCCTCGGACGAAAAATGGCCATCGAACCGGAGCTTCTGGAATTCAAGAATATTGTTGCGGACGAGCGTATCCTTACTCTGTTTGGTGCGAAGGAAACTTACCAGTCTGTTCTCGACATGAAAGCTAAGCAGCTTTCCCATTCCTACTGGATGTTCTGGCGCGGAAAAACGGTCGCGGACGAATACCGACGACTCGTCGAGAGCACTGTTGCCACGATGAGGCTCGACGAGGATACGAACAGAGCGATTGCCCGGAGAGTATACGATCTCATAATGTGGGGAGAACTTCCCTATGCCGAGAAATACGTGGACAAGATCCTCGAAGTGTTCAGGAACGACAGGGAAGACAAGGGCTACGCAGCAACGAAAACGGCAATGCTGGACCTTCACAAAGTAATGGCGATCAAAGACGAGATCTACACTCCACACCTGCTGACTGACGGCGAGAAACTGGACCGGGACAAGATACGGTACAATATTGACGGTGAGAACGGTGACAAGATAACTTACGAGCACATCAACCGGCCCGAGTTCGAGGTCTTCGGCAAACAACTAAGGTTCGACCTGCCCCAGTGGCTTGCCCACAACTGGCTGATGAGGATCTTCAAACACATGAAATGGACCAGAACCATCCTCGACAGCTGGGGATGGCACAAGAAAGAACGAGCCTTCCGCGACTGGTACAAAGACGAAGTCATAGGATTCTATCTCAAGACTGCGTCCTCAAACTATGATCTTGCTCTCAGAGCGTTAAGGGTCATCAATGATCCATACAGGCCAAACGAATTCACAGTGACAGGTTTCAGAGAGGTCATCTATCCGAAGATGGACAAGGCAAGACGAGAATTCGAAGAACTCGTAGAGCCGGGACAACAACTTCCTATAATGCCGATGATCACAACATCGTCTCAACTATAGGCTTCCCGTCAATCTCGTTTTCGTGGAAATACTACGAAATCGTGGCGTGTCTCTTCCACGCGATCCTAAACAGTTCGGTCGACAGAGAGGGTATCGGTTATATCGTGGGAAACGCTTCTAGCTAGAATTGCCGGCTAGCTATTGAGTTCAGAGATCCGTCCTATCAATCCTCTGACAGAAGTCTTAGCAAGGCGACAGTACTCCCAAGAATCTCTTTACAGGGCAGCGCTCAAGGACACTCGGTTCTCTTCCGGATTCGGGATGTTCCCGCCGCCTCTTCCACGTAAGCCAAAGACCGGAGGTTCGATAGCGTGGATTCTATTGAAATTCGGTTTCGTAGGCGGATTGGGAATATTTCTCAACCAGTACGTCCTGTTTGTGTTAACGGGTCTCTACGGCGTTTATTTTCTTTTCAGTGCGATCCTCAGTAGCCAAGCAGCTGTTTTCGTTAACTTTGCTCTGAACAACTTTCTTGTCTTCAGATCGAGAGAAACAGCTGGGGGGCTTGTCCGAAAAGCCCTGCTTTTCAACGTGGTTTCCTCGTCTGATCTGCTTCTAAGAATTCCCCTACTCTTTGGCTTGACAACTGCCCTGGGCGTTCCCTATCTTTGGTCTAACCTTGCGAGCATATTCCTCACGTTCGGGGGAAGATTTCTGTTGAGCGAAAAGAAAATCTGGGCCAAACGGCCTACCACTGGAAGCAATATACTGCGATAATTCTGCGACGGCGTCGTTCTAGTAGCGTCGCACGAACGTTTCGACTGGATGGACGAGCTCTAGTACGGGTTGAAGCTCGAGTCGGAACAGTTCCCCAGGCGGCGTCCTGGAGAATCCGTTCTCTCCTTTTCGAACCAAGTCTTCGACAACGGAGACTCGTTTCTTGATGTAATCGCTCTCATCGGCGGCGGGTAGAGGACCGAAGACTTCGGGTGATGCAAGTCGAACCGCTGCGTACATTGACCATGCAAGGTCGCGGATCTCCCACTGAGCGTCAGGAGCGCAGCGGAGATTGAAGAAGTGAATGAGCTGTCGAGGACTCATGCTCATGACAATGTTCGTGGTTGCCGCATTCGGCCTGAGATATCGGGCATCTTCTGCCTTAATGCCCTTCGCGGCGAGACCTTCTTCCGCTTGACGAGTCAAATCCATCACGTCTGCAAAGTTCAGCTCTAGCTTGTGCCCTTTAATCTCAACTGGGACCTTGAGATCTTCGAGAATCCCGGGCGGCTTTAGATATCCATAACTTCGCGTGACTCGCACATAACGTTGGCTTTGCTGAGAGAAGGAGGCTATTCTATGTCTGACGATCTGGTGACTTGCTGCTCTGCTTATCCCTTGCAGGTCGAACGTGAAGCTTCCATGACGTAGCATGTTGTCCTGGCTCATCTTCACCCCGGCCCTTTCCAAGTTCTCGTTGAGCTCGGGATAGTTAGTGTAGCTGAACAGAATTGCCTTGCTTGCCATTCTCATCCTAGCTTCTTGCTGTCGGTATTGACAATGCTGAGGCGATTATCGGGGCTGCCTTGTTCAAGGTCGCAACGAGTTCTCTCGTCAACGGTAGGTCGTTGGTTCTTCGCGCTAGCTCGACTAGTACGCGTAGGTTTGTTGTGATGAGCCATCGCTGTTCGTCGACCTGGCTTGTCTCGAAGAACTTCGATGATTCCATGAGGAAGAGGATCTCTTTTTCGTCAGCCTCCACCAGCCAGGTGATGCTATTGTGCTCAAGGATATCGTAGTGGCCCAGCTCAAGGGCACGCTTCAACAATCCGCCTATTCGCTCGGCATCGAAGATTTTTTCCCCGTCCAACACCTTGTCTTGCGAGGTGTGCGTGAACAGCTCATACCCGGGATGGGGAGAATAGCATGATCGCATCGCTGCGGCGCAGACCCTTTCGAGGTCTGGCTCGTAGCCAACAAGGCGAACACGCATGACGAGAAATCCTTCTCAAGAAGAGTAGATGTTCCGCCCCAATAAAAGAACTACCGCCCCAGTCTTGTAATCCCCGCTGTTCAGAGAAGAGAAAATTTGACTCAACGCGCACCTCTGTGACTGGTTGCCCGTTTTGAGAGGGACACTATCCTTAGCTACGCGGTTTGTCCATAGCGAGAACGGACGATTAGGGGAGACGGTAAGTCAATGGCCGAAGATGAAGGGTCCGACAGCGAAGCAAGAGAGGAACGTGAAGAGGACCCTCCGGATGATGCGAGGATAGAGCCCTTCCTTGACATGCGGGACCCTACTTTTCGCCGAATCCTTCGGTCCGCCACGAGCAAGTTCAACCAGATGATATGCCCCTTGATGGCATCTGTTTGTGTGCGGGATTTGTGCATGTTCTGGAACGACCACTCGAAGTCCTGCTACATTGTCGACACGCTGAAAATGAACATCTACCATACTATCTGCCCGAAATGCGGGTCCACGAATATCGAGTTGTCTACGAGAGAGCAACGTTCTGGTAAGGCGAAGCTGTACCGTTGCGACACGTGCGGCAACGAATGGGGACAAGTACACTAGGCTACATGTCTTTCCTTGCGGTCATGCCTTTGTTTCAGGGGTTAAAGGCGGATTGTGAGGATCGTGGACATTTCCTCGTGAATTTGAAGCAACTGTCTGGTTAGTTCTGGATCCTTCTATCAGGCTTGGTAAAAGCTGAGACTCATCCCTGTAACCATTTGCGACGATTCATAAGTGACAGCACGCTTTGGTACTGACAATCCTTGTCGTTACTACCTGTTTTCTGTCGGATGAAAGCAACCCATGAAGACCACGGCTCGCCTATTCTTTCTATTCATTGTTGCCAGCCTTGTTCTCATTCCGGCCCTATCAATCAGGGTTCATGGGTCTCCACCGGCCCAGACTTCAATATTCTACTTTCACAAGCAGGCGTCCAAGACTATCAATGCCGTCACTACAAGCCTGTGGTCCAACACAACTAGCCTATGGTCGCCTTCGACCCAGGTCGAGCAGCGAAACTTGAGCGGCGGCCCTGCGGTCTTCAACTTTTACAGCCAGCCGGTAATAGCCGGAAACGTGATCGTCCAAGGCTACGTCAACTTCACACTCTATCTCCAGGCCTCGTCAAGCACTGGCGGCGGGACGGTTATCACAGCCTCGTTGGGAGAGGTCAACTCAACTGGTGCCAATGTCTTTGTGGCTAGCGCCACCCTCAACGGCCAAGTCCACACAGTCTTGCAATCTTACCTTTTGTCCTCATCCGCCGGTCCATTACAGGTTACGGCAGGATCCATCCTGAATTTCACTATAACAGTGACCGCTCCAGGTTCAACGGCGCAACTGTTCATGTACTATGATAGCCCATCCTCACCGAGTAGCAACTCAGTGGATTTTCAGTCCAGACTAGGCTTCTCCTCTAGTGCAACCTACGATTCGACGGGAGTGCTGCGCAGTGCTTTCAACAAGAATTTGACATCCACAAGCCGGGAGGTTACTCTTCAAGCGCAGGCATTCGATGCTCTCGGACTCTACGATATTATCTCCGTGAAAACCAACATCACTTCTCCAACAGGATCACCCTACTCAACCAACGCTCGATTAGAGCGAATCAAGGGGTCAGACATGTCGAACGCAGGAACTTGGGAATTGAACGTCACGTATTCGAACACCGATCCAAGCGGCGTCTACCAAATTGCCGTCGTAGCGATCGACAATAGTGGAATAGTCGCGACAAGCCGGCTTTCCTACTCTCTCTACGCCACATGGCTGCTGACTATTCGGGCTGTCCAGTCTGACTCGTCACAGACGCCTGTTCCCGGTGTCCAAGTAGCCGTGTTCACGTCAGGGAACCCGGTATACTTCGGTATCTCCAATTCCACTGGGTACGTGGTCCCGCTAGCGATTCTGCCGGACAATTCCACTTACACCGTTGACTCATACTGGAACGGAATACTGGTCAATCAAACGAACCTGTTTCGCCCGAGTTCGATCTACCTGTCAATAGTAATTCCTCTCTACCAAGTGGACTTCAGCAAGGTCTTCACTGACGGAAACGGAAACACTCTTCCAACGTTTCCCTCGAAGTTCCACCTGGTCAACCCTGACGCGTCCTACACGGAAGCAGACCCGTCAGGAATCTACTCGCTTCCTGGAGGAACTTACACGGTGTCAGACGTGACCTGGAAGGGGGTGGATGTTTCTCCTTCGACCGCGTCCTTCGACCCGAAATATGGTACCCCAACATTCAAGCTACGGATCTACGACCTTGCGATTCAAGTCGTTGACCAGACCGGCCATGCCGTGGGGAGTTCACAGGTGATCGTGTTCCTCAGCGGGCAAATACTTTCCCAAGGAACAACGGATGGCAACGGGGCCCTTAGCGTACATGACATCCCGGTGGGTCAACTGATCGTCATCGCGAAGACCAGTGGACAATCGGCTTACGGCCGAGCAGAGGTCACGTTAGGCTCGAATACAAGCGTCCAAGTCCAGCTACCCCTGGCCAATGGCGGATATTCAGTCGTGACCGCGAACGCCGAATGGATCATCCTTGCAACCGTCTTTGCGACAGGGGTATCTTCAGGAATCTTCGTTTACTTGCGTGCCTCCAAGGCAAGAAAAATGAAAAGCATGAAATCAGCTGCGCGATAGCCACGAGAGTGGGCTGTTCCAACAGCTCCCGCCTAGCCTTCTTTTGCCTCGCGATCAAGGATCTTCTGCTGGAAGGTCTCTAGGGGGTTTCGAACTGGGACCCGTCTAAAGATTCTTGGGGCCCACCAGTTGAGCCTCTTCATGTAACGCATGATCGATGGGACGAGGTATATCCTGACGAGACCAGAGTCGAGCATAACGACTATGAAAATGCCCATGCCAAGTTGCTGTAAGAGCGGAATACGAGATAGCATCATAGTAGCAAATGCTCCTGCTGTGACTAGTCCGCTCGTAGTGATTATCGGGCCGGTATGCTCCACCGCGTTCTCGATGGCGGCATCATCGGAGGAACCCTCCGTGAAATATTCTCTTATCCGTGTGACTAGGAAGATGTCATAGTCAAGACCGAGCCCTATCATTATCACCAGGAGCATGATAGGAAGCATCCAGATAATTGAAGATCCAAAGAACAATTGCGAGATATAGACAACGGCTGCGAGCGCCCAGGAAACGCTGAGAAGAATTGTGAAGATAAGACGGATGGGGGTCAGCACCGACCTTAAGGCGACTAAGAGGATGATGAAGACACCGACCAGGACCAGAAGTGCCATTTCAAGATAGTCGCTAGCGCTCGATACGGAAAGGTCTGCAATTGACGCTGTTTCTCCGCCCACAAGGACCGTTGATGTAGAAAGAAATGGGTTCTGATTCTGAAGGATGTTAACAACGGCTCTAATCTTTCCAAGTGTTTCAATTGCATTGTCTGAATATGGTTCGCTAGACAGAACTGCGAAGACTATTGCTGATTTTCCGCTCGAGCCCAGGAAAGGCTTCATGCTGTCGAACATTTGTTGTTGCTCGGCAGTGTTAAGCTTGGAGAAAGAGGAGTAGGGAATCGCCTCCCCGGAAGGATGAGTTGCCCCGTAAACCCTGGAAACGCCGGGGACCGCCAACGTCGAATTTTCGAGAGCTGAGATGTTACGGAGCGCTGTGACGTTGATCGTGGAACCTAAGATTAGCCGCACAGGGGTTTCGACTACTGTGAACGTCGGAGTGATGGTCCCGGCACCGAAACCATTCGTCATCTCGATGTAGCCTTGTTTACTTCCCAAGTCGTCGGGGATCTGGCTGATTAGGTCATGACTTGTCTTCGAATACAACACCGCACCCGTCGCTGGAAGCGACGCCGCTAAGGCGACAAGGAGCACCATCTTGGAGTGTTTCGCTGTGAACTTAGCAGCTCGATGGTAGTAGCTCTTCGACCCAGATCTCGGAGGTTTTACTCTCAATCCTCTCGGCCAGAAGAGCTTGTCCCCGAGAAGTGAAAGGGTGGCCGGGACCAGAGTCAGGCAGACTATCAGCGCCACGGATATGCCAAGCATGACCGCAAGCCCTATTGACCGCAACATGCCGAACCCCGCCACCGCGAGGCTCCCGAATGCGATCACGACAGTAGCCCCGCTTGTAGCGATGCTTTCTCCTGCCCGGACAACCGCCCGCTCTACCGAGTCATTTTTTCCTCTACCCGCTTTGCGTTCTTCCGCGTATCGACTTACCAGGAATATGCAGTAGTCTGAGCCTGCCCCGAACATTGAGACTGGAAGCAGGGTGAGAACGAGGAAATGGACACTCGTGACGAGAGTGCCGATAACGTAGACGAATCCAAAGGCGACTCCAACGGACAGGCCTATTGCGGAAACCGGCAACATAGGCACGAACAATGAGCTGAAGAACAAGCCCACGATGATCAGTATTAGCGCGACTGTCACCGGGTCTATTCTCTCAACATCGGCCGCGGATTGTATCTCCACATCATAGTTGAACGCCGGAGCGCCTGTGACGTAGGCGGAGAGGGTTTGTCCGCTGATCTTGGCCGCTACGCTCACGTCATCTCTTATTTGCTGTGTGGAGCTGCTCGGGTCGCTCCCTTGAGGCTTGAAGTCGATGATGACGAGCATCGTTCTGTTATCCCGTGATATGAACTGGTCTGAGACTGCCCGGCTGGGCTGCACTGGATAGGAATGTATGTTGCCGGTGTGAAGAAGCTGGCTCGCGAGGCTCGAAAACCCTGGTTGATATGATGAGGGGCCTAGGTCGTAGATTGGACCTATGAGGTCTTGCTGGGTCGCTGTGAGGTTCGCCTGGCTCTCGAATGTGCTGATTGAGAAATCACGAACCGCCGGGGGGCTGTTCCAGTTGTTGCAGCTGGAGCAGATGGGGTACATGTTGAAGACTTGGATAGTGCTCAGAAAAAGTTCCTTAGTTTGAGGATCGAGGGGTAGTGATTCGAAATAGCTGTAGGTGACGTTGTAGTATGGAGGCTGCCCTGTTATTCCCGGATAACCTTTGGTGACGTTCTGGGCCCTTTGGAGGGGCGAGTAATTTGAGAGGAGTTGAAACGTGTTATAATTCTCGGCAGAGCTAAAGGTGGAGTTCCAGGACTTGTAGAACAGATTTTGGTAGATCATAGCGACTTTCGCGTAGGTTGATGGGATGAGTGAGGAAACCATAGCCCAGCTTGTCGCGTTGGCGATTCGATTGTATGCAATTACCTGGTTGCCGGTGACGTTGAATCCTGCATTATTGACGATGCTGGTCCAGCTTGTTAGGTAGGCGTTGGGGATGCCGAACTCCAAGAGGTTGGCTAGGTTGGTGGCGTTTTGTATCTGGTAGAGTTGGAAGTGGGCGACGCTGGTGAATCCTAGGAGTAGCTGGTAGTAGATATCGTAGATGGTTGTGATGTTGCCTATGTTGGTGAGCGTGGGGTCGTTTCTCAGGGTCCAGTTTAGTGCGAGAGTGAAATCCCTAGTTTCGTTGCCGCGGACGTCGTTGTGGCTGATTACGACGACGCCACTTGAACCCTCCTGGATGTTGAATTCGCGGTTGACCATCTGTTGGGCGATGCTGGATTCGGAGCTTTTGGAATTGAAGGCGGTCTCGGAGTAGACTATTACTTTCTGAACCTGCAAGATGGCTGGGATGCTCACGGCGAGGGCGATTATCCAGATGGCAAGAATTGCGCGGTTGTGCCTAATCGTGGCTCTTGCAAGGGTTCTGAAGAACAAGTTCTGACCTCGTGTCGCGTGAGCTTGAATCGTTGCCTCGGCGGCGATAAAGCCGTGGTGTAACCGAGAAATTGGTTGAGCGAACGATCGGTTTTCTCCAGCTGCTCACTCGGCGCTAGATGCCATTTCTTCGCATTGAAACCGAACCTTCAGTTCTTATACGAATGAAGAATACCGAAACCTTAGCGAAATCAAGGCATTGAGGAGAACGCGCGAAGCATGACTGATATGCTAAAGGGGAGTCAGGTCCTCCAGAAGACCTACACGTATATCGAGAACGTGACGAAGGAGTCCCGCAAGGCCCTGATGGAACAATTCAGCCAGAACCACAAAGGCATAGGGATCAACTCGGCACCTGACATTCTCCGCCAGAGCGTCCTAGACTGGTTTCCGCGCCGCGACCCCATGCTAAAACTAACATCTCCACGCAGTATTCGCCGTCAACGGCCAATCACCAGATTCACCAGCATTTCTAAAAGAAGTCAATCTCTCAGTCGACCCTAGAGAATTCTCGATGTAGAGCCGAGGCTCAAAATGAGTCTCGTCAGCACGTTCACACTCTCCAGTCTAGAGCTGACCCGGTTTTTCATCGCCATGGTCCTTCTACTGTTAACTGCTCACTCCTTCGGTTTCTTGTTCTATGAAGCCAAGCTTCCACGAGTGATCGGAGAGATCTTCGGCGGGCTAGTTCTTGGCCCAACCTTCCTTGGGTTCCTTGCTCCTGATGCTGAGAACTGGGTCTTCGGCGCCTTTCCCTCAGAAGGCGCACTGATTTCTGTAATTTCTTACATCGGGCTGATTCTTCTTATGTTCATATCAGGGTTCGAGATCCAGAGGGCCTTCTCGAAAGAGGACCGTGAGATCGCCACCTCGTTCTTGGTTGGCGCTACTTTTGTTCCATTCGTTATTGGAATGGCTGTTCCCTTCGTCTACAACTTCTCGCCCTTCTCGGGGCCAAACGGGAATATGCTTTCACTGGCCATAATCGTCGGCATTGGCGTCTCGGTCACATCGATCCCGGTGATCTCAAAAATCTTCATCGACCTGAAGATCATGGACACCCGATTCGCCAAGATCGTGCTGGTGATCGCCACAGTGGAGGACGTCATCCAGTTTGGAGCTTTGGCCATCGCCACAGGAGTTGGAGCTTCTGCATCTGCCTCGCTTTCTCTGATCGGCTACACGGCTTTTGTGACTGTCGTGTTTTTCGGTGCGGCTCTGCTGGGTCTGCCGAGGCTGATACGATATACAATAAGGTCGAGGTTTGACGTTCTGATCAAGTATCACCCGTCGAGGTACGCTCTGTTCCTCTGCTTCTCAATGGTGGCGTTGGCGAGCCTTCTCAATGTCAACATCGTCTTCGGCGCCTTCCTAGCTGGTATATCGATTGGAATGATGCCAGAAGAGGTCTTCGCCCTCGCGAAGTCGCAGGTCAAGTCGATATCCCTGGCCGTGTTCACTCCTGTCTATTTTGCCGTCGTCGGATTGAAACTCGACTTGATTCACTCCTTTGACATTCTCTTCTTTCTTGGGTTCTTGGTCTTCTCAACCGCTCTCAAAGGCGGAGGTGCCTTAGCGGTGGGCAGGTTGATCAAGCAGAAGAGACTACAAAGTCTCAACCTTGCAATCGCCCTAAACGCTAGAGGCGGACCTGGAATAGTGCTCGCTACTGTCGCCTTTGACCTCGGACTGATATCGGAAACATTCTTCGTCGCGCTCGTTCTAACGGCAATCGTTACTTCGCTGATCGCGGGATTCTGGTTGAGGTATGTGAAGAAGAAGGGCTGGGAACTGCTATAGCCATCGGAAGAGTTCCTGAGTGCCTCCTTCCGAAACACATTTCAGCTCAACTTACCCCTCTTAGACCAGCCGAGCCATGAAGGAGGTTTCATCTGAAATCGTGATTGAGGCTC
>WNGL01015952.1_pt1 | contig 12354 bp, 25 predicted proteins | sample 5400591 | NCBI WGS metagenome assembly WNGL01 (sample SAMN13153377, study PRJNA577476) | soil metagenome | isolation source: 80 cm soil or saprolite under Garry oak tree replicate 1 | place: USA:California | collected 2016-06-15
TTTTCATGGCGGTAAGTGCCTTCTCAGAGAGACCAGAGATATCAGCGGCTCGCATGGCAATACGTTCAGTCGCTGCACCCATTTTGCCGTTCAGCATGCCTCGGTCGGCATTCTTAAAGAGGAGTCGCTTGGTTGTGGGATGTCTTGTCGAGAGAATGACGAGATCGGCGTACATCCTGGTGAAGTCGATGTTATCGGCGCCGTTGCGGTTCATGGCTTTGATGAACTGCGTGCGCTCAAACGAGGTGAGCGAGCGAATGAGCACCGTGACAATCTTTGGTTTGCCGTCTTTGCCGGGTACCTTCCACTCAGGGATAGGCAGCAACTCCTCAACCACGTCGTCAATGTTCGAGATAATCGCGCGCAGTTCGTCTTCATCCGCCGTTTCCAGGTACTCCGGTTCCTCTGGCGCATGTCCGTTGGTAGGTGCCTCTTCGCTATTGACATCAAGCTCCTCGGTCTCTTCAGTTTCGGCTTCCTGGTCGTAGAGCGTCGGCTCTTCCCCCGCCTGTAGCGCACGTAGGCGTTTCTTCTCTGCTCGCATAGCGTTCCTTTCTCGTTATTTACGTTGACCGCAAATAGAAACCGCCGTAGAGGTCGAAGCTCATGGTTTGCATCAACACGTCTTTGGCGTCGGCTTTCGGGTCAACGCCCGTCACAATGCCCAGGCAGTCCCAGCGCACATTGTTCGTCTTGTCCACATAGAGCTGCATGCCCACGACGTTGCCCAACTCGAGGAAGATGCGCCCGTCACTTCGCACCGTGTCAATCTTGCCGGAGCCCTCTTTGGTGGTGGCAAGTTTACGGGCGTAGGCGCCCGTTGCCTGAAAGGGCGTCGTTTCCTTCGTGTTGGCTTTGAGCGTGAGACTCCATCCGGTGGCGTCGTCGAGTTGGGTCAGGTTGAAGTAGTAGCCCGATGAGATGCGCGTGAAGTTATTGGTAGAGACCACGCGGGCCGTGTTAAAGACAATCACCCCACCGGCATACTGAAAGGTGTAGTCAGTGACGGTGACAGAGGCGGTATAGGTGATGTGGTCGCCGGAGTCGGTGGCTGTTTCGTTCGTGGTGTTGATGGACGGGGTCGCGGCCATCCACACATCGGCGCCGACGCCGGCCAGCGGATTACCCATATGCTTTTACCGTCCTTCCGTCACGCAAAGGTGAGCACACCTGTTCCCTCGAACGAAAATGTCACCTGATTCACGTCTTTGGCGTCCGACTTGGGGTCAATGCCGGTGAGGATGCCAGAGCCGGTCCATTTGTGCGTACCGGCGGTGTCCGTATCCATCTCAAGAGCAAAGGTGTTGCCCAGTCCATTGATGAGGGCCACCTGCCCATTGGTATCGGTCGCATCGAGTGGCCCGTCTATCTTGACACTCCACTCCTTGGTAGTGGCCGTCTTGGTCGCATACCCACTTGCCGATTGGAAGGCGGTGGTCTCCTTCACGTTGGCCTTAGCCGTCACCGTCCAGGTATTCATCCAAGCGATAGTATTGACCCCAGTTTTGACATTGGCGGAAACGCCCGCGAGCGGAACTCCCACAGATTTTCTCCTTTACACTTCGTAGGCTTTTGTGCGAAAGCGCACTGCGCAGTGCCTCACATTATAGTCCGTTTCATGCAAGATGGTTGACCAGTCATAGTTGATGTAAGCTACCCCGTAATCAGCAAGTGCAAGCGGCGGATTGGTGGGCGTCGTCTGCAAGAGCCGACGGACTTCCGCTACAATCTGGTAGCACTCATCGTCAGAGCCCGCTTGCGAGAAGATGTCGAGGAGGAACAGTCCCTCGTTATTCATCTTGCCGCCAAACGTCGGCCCAACGCCGTCGACATGCTGCCCGTAGGTGACGTAGGGGAACGATTGCCCTTCTGGCGCGATATCAAACACACCAGTGATGATGCCCATGAGCGTCGCATCACCCGTGAGTCTCGCCTGTACCGCTACCTGTAACTCGTACATGAAGGCTGGCCGTGTCGCTGGCATGCGCTCCCTTTCTCTCTATCCAAAGATGCCTGCAAGGCGGCGCTTGAGGCTCTGCTCTCCGACCAACATAGGCCCCGTCATGAAGTCGCGTGCCGCGACCCAGGAGCCACTCCTGGTATGATGCCCCATGCAGACCCAACGGGAATAGGGCGCTCTATTGCGCAACTCGCCCCAGATGAGTTCTGCTCCGAGGCTTCCCGAAAACCAGACCTCTTGTTGACTCTTGAGGAAGCCAGTTCTGACAGGGATAAGCGGCAGTGAGGCGTCGCGGGCGTCGTTGGTCGCGTCGGTCACTGCTTGCAGCGCCTTCGCTTGAGCTTGCAGCTCAAGGCCCTTCAGTTTGCCAATCGTCTCTTCGAGTCCCACCAATTCAATCGAAATGCCTGCCATGATTCATCGCCCTTCCAAGCGCACGAGCATCTTCATCCATTGCTTTATGGACTTCCGCCTTCACCAACTCAGAAAGCCAGGAAGATTCTTGAAACGTCTCAGCAAGCACCTTATAGACCTCACTGCGCACAAAGTCCTTGGCTTTTTCGGTTGGTTCAATGTCCCAGGTGACATGCACCTGCAAATCTTGATGCAATGTTGCCATAGATTACTCTTTCCTCGGAGTAAACAGAGCGTCATACTCTTGCCCAAGAGGGGCGTTATGAAACTCAGACGCTGCTTCCGGATTAGCAATGACCATCATGAGCTCACCACCAGGCGTCGCACTGCCAAATGGCTCGCCTTGCACAGGGAAGAGCTTGACTCGTACACCTTCAACCGGCACCCACTTTGAGCCATCGGACTCTTTGGCCAGGCTATACATGTTGATGCGAGTCACTTCATCAAGCCGAAAACGTGCCTGTATCTGCATATGTTCTCCTTATGTGCTCACGGGTAGTGAGGTCCGCCGCGCCAGTACCCGACGCACCACTTCATACGATGTTGGATCAAAGAGGTCAATTACGTGATAGGTGATGGTGCCCACTTTGATGCGGTCGCTCCCAAGCACATCCTGCCCCTTGGGCAACAAGATAATCTTGGGAATGAACCCGACTTCCTGTCCTGAGAGCAGTTGCTCTTGTGGGCTGCCACCGTTCATCACGGCGCACGGTACGCCCCGTTGAACGGGCGGATAGGTGATGTCATAGCCGCCTGACGGCTTCTGTACGCGTGTCTCGCGCAAGATGTCACACGTCTCTTTCAGCACCTGTTTGGTCACCCAGTCAGCCAATCTGTTGATAGCAGAGTCACTCACAATCGGCATATCAACCCATCCCTCCGCTTGCCTGGCTGGGCTCAAGGAAGTCCAGCGTAAAGCGTCCACTCGTAAAGGCTTGCGTCGGTGAGTACCCCAGACCTGAGAGGCGTTTTTCGGCCATGTCATGAAGCACATGGACGTGCCCGAATACCTCTGACTGCGAGGCGGAGATGGCCCCACTCACACTCACATTGGAGCGCATGGCAAAGACACGCAAGAAGCGGCTGAGGACAAAGTAGTCCAGGAAGGCCAGGTAGACCGTGACAAGGCTATCCGGTACGTCTGTCGTGCCCAGTTGTGCCTCTGGATACTCCAACCCGCGCAGAGACTGGTCAATAGCCGTGTTGTAGGCCGAGAGCAGTGGCGTGGTATCGATGCCCGCCTCCAGCGCGATATCGGCGTATTCCGCTTGCACGTAGGCCAATGCTGCCGCTCGGTTCATGACTTCTTCCCGCCTTTCAGCTCATCTTGCCAGGCTTGCGGCAAAGCACTCACCCAGCCGAACTGCTTAGCCTTCCTGATGAGGCAGGCTTTGATTTGCGCTCGTTCGGAGTCATCGGCAGCTCGCCCCATCGAGTTGACGGCGTTGGGGATATCGCCGCGCTGCGTCACGTAGAAGGAGCGCCCACGCCCGCAAAAGGCAGAGTCTGGCAATTTATCCTGTTGAGCCTGAGTGAGCCTGCCCACGCGCTATGCCTCGTCCTTCTTGAGCGATCCATCCTTGTTGAGGGGCCTTCCTTCATGGTCAACCAACTGGCCGTTCACGATGAAGCGCCCACCGCCACCTTCCCAGGGCACCTCATCCAGAGGCTTGTCTGGTGTGGGTGGCGCAAGTGGCGTCGGCTGTGTTGCCTGCTCTGCTGGTGCCTGGTCGGATTTACTTGTTGCCACGCTTGCCTCCCTTCTTCTGTGCCGCCTTCACCACCGCCAGATTGCTCTTGTGCGATGAGGTTGTGGCACTCTTGGGCTGATATTTTGCAATCAAGGGTGATGCCATGTTTTTCATCTCCTCGGCTGGCAGTCTCTCACGGGCTGCCAGCCTACAAGAACTACAGAACAGATGCAGCCGGTGCAGTATATGAAGTTCCACCTGTGTACAAAACAGCTCCGGCCACGCGATTCCACACTCCAAAGCCAAATTCCCGACCGTAGGAACGTGATCTGAGCGGGAAAATCTCGTTATCAAACAAGAGTTGCAAATCGCCTGAACCAGCGTTCCTGGTTCGCATCACCAGGGCCTTTTGTGGGCTGCCAACGAGCACCGCGACCACGTAGTTGGGCGGTATCCATGGTTTGACCCATACCTCAGCAGCACCGAAAACACCAATGGCACGGTTGGTGATGTTCATCACATCCAAGTCGCCCATGGCGTTGGTCTGGTTAACCGAAGGCACCAGACGAGGGTCGTAGTACGGGCTAAAGACGTTCGTACCAGTGGTCGCTGCACGCACATTGGCCTCTTGCGCTGGGTTGATAAGCAATTGAATGCCACCCGTGAGGAAGTGCTCAATCACCGTAGTGGTGAGAGCGGTCAGATCGGTGCTAATCTGAAGTCCAGTCGCACCCGACCAGGCAGCGGTGGCACCAAAGTAGTGCGTGTGCGTCGCGGCATTGAAGGTCGTGCCATCAGGCGCAATGGGGATAGGCGCTGAGTCGGCGTTGACGAGCGCCTTCATCGGCAAGTTGACATGATCGACGCGCCTGTCTTCAAAGGTGCTGTTTGTCGGTGTGAACAGCGCAAGCTTCAACTGCTTGTGCATGTTCTTAATATCCGCATCCATCATCGCCTCGACCTGAGCCGCCAGCTCTGCGCCCGTCGCGTTCTGGAAAAACAGGCGTGTCCATTGCAGCGCCCCGCCAAAGAACTTGAGCGGGAAGCCCAGGGTCGCACCGGCGCTAATCTTTTGCGTGGAGGGTGTACCGAACTCGTCCAATTCTTCCATGGTCATCGTGTCCGGGCCACCGTAACGTCTCAAGCGGTCGGTCGTTTGGTCCACAAAGCCGGTCAGTGACTCTTGTAAGAGCTGGTTGTGTGCTTGCAGAGCTGCCTCAATGGAGGCAAAAGCTACATCCTCGCCAATCTCTGCGACGTTGCCAGAGGCAGCTCGCAGCGATGCTAAGGTATCAAGGGTGGTTAATGTTCCGTATGGCATGTTTTCTTCTTACCCTCCCTAATACCGACTCTGCAATGCAAAGATGCGCGTTGCATCGATAGCAAAGCCAACAGGAGCGGTCCCACCGGTTGAGGCAGCATCCGCTATCCCACCGAGGACAGTTCCAGAGAGATAGTAACGTGCGCCAGGGGTGAGACCGGAGCCATAGTTGAGGGCGACATGATAGACGAGGGTGATGGGTTCACCGGTGTTTGCTTTGGTGGGTGCATAGCCATCGACTTTGGCAGCGGCGGCGACGGCAGCTCCGCTGGAGCGCCAGACGAGGCCGTCACTTTTTATGAAACACGCATCTCCAGCCGCTATCGCTTCTCCTGCGATAAGCGTAGGTAGCTTACAGGCCCCTGGATCAGGCCCAACGGTAGCCAGGGAAGGCGTGCCAGCCTTCGATATTTCAGCCATGGATTTCTCTCAATCATCCCGGGCTCAACATCTCTCCAAAGGTGCTCAGCGCGAGATACTCAAAGATACTCATTCGATTGTGTGTTCTAAATGCCGTAGGTTCGCTGTTTCTTGAGTTCGCGCATGTTGGCGGATATCATGTCCTCGCGAGACGGTTGGCCTTGGGCTGGCGGGTTCGGTCGGTTGCCCGGTGCTTGCCCGCGTGCCTGTTGCGTGAAGCGTTCTAAAAGCGGCTGTGAGCGGTCGTACCAATCTTGGAGGACGCTAATGTCAGCATCGTCGCCTGGGTAGAAGGTTTTCACTTCCGCAGGCCACTCTTTGGTTGCCGTCTTGATTTGCTTGCGTATCTTTTCCGCAAGTTCGTCAAAACGCGCTGCCTTGGGCTCTAGCTCTTTCACACGCGCTTCGTGCTTTTCAGCCAACTGTTTGAACTCGCCTTGCTCTTTTAAGCGTTGCTCTTCAGCAGCCTGAAGCGTGGCCTCACGTTCACGCGCTTTCTTGCGATATTCCGCATTGTCGCGCTTATACTCAGCAAGGAGGCGCTCTAGCTCTTCAACAGAGCGCGGTTGACTGGTGGTGGAACTCGTATCCCCTTGGGATGTGGAGGTGGCCCCTTGGGCCTGGAGACTACTGTCATCTCCTTGAGATGCATCAGTAGCATTCGTTGATGGGTTCGTTGTCATAACTGTAACATACCTTTCATGAGAAAGTCAAGGATGATAACAAGAAGTTATTAATCAATAACCACACAAAGCGCGTCGGGTCGCCCCGCCATAATCAAATCGGCGTGGGTATCCCTGGCTTTGAGCTAAGGGAGTCAAACGCCGTCTCCTTTCCGGTTTTCTCAAGTGCAAAAAGAAGAGTTAAGTAGAGAAATGCGACGGTCAACGGCGTCCCATGAGGGAATGCCACTGGACACAGTTCCGCAATCTCACATGCAGAGATTGGCACGAAGCGAAACCGCTTGTATGCTAGACTCACCTGTATACTCCTTTCTCTGTGGGGCGTCTGCAAAGGCAGATAGGGTCTGGTGAGACCCGACTCACCCGTCCTAATGGGTCAACTCTTCGGAGTTAGTCCCAAGCCTCTAGCTTAAGCTATGAGGTGTGGTGACGATATACGCACAGAACCGATTATAACCATCTAAGAGTACGTGCATACCGGGATGAGTATCCGACGGGGTGACGCAAAGCAAACCGGCATACTCCCCCGGATAATCAAGCAACTTCTTGAGGTACATGAACAAGCGGTCTGGATATCTCTGCTCTTTGTCTTTGCATTGAATGCATTCAAGCGGCAACCGCTTAATACTCAAGCGAGCGTCAGGCTTGATCATCAATTCCCTTTCGATTCCGTTGGTAGTTCTTTTCCGCATCCGGGGCAATTGACCATGCCGTTTTCATAGCGAATAGAAGCACTCGCTTCAGATAAATCAAGTCTGACTTTTCCCAACCCTTCTAGAGAAATCCTTGCATTGCAAATAGTAATTTCACCATTGATTTCCTTCCCACATTTGCAGACCATCTCAAACCGCCTTGTAAATTCACGAGGAAATACAGCCATTAGTACTCTAACTCCCAAGCTGTCAGATTGAGCGAAGGATTATCCGTGATGATTGTTCCCTGGACAGACGAACCGAAAACTGGCTTTCCCTGCTCATCATACTCATAGTAGGTAATCTTTGCGACATTATCCCGACGCGCATCAAGGATCAACGCAATACGAGTGATACCTAGAATTTCCTCACTCGTCTCGGCGTCATACACTTTGAGCATATAACCAACGACATTATCAGGCTTGCCCATGATGTGGATGCGTCGCTTGAATTGAGGCGTGATGTACATCGCTACTTACCTTTCTTTGGCGCTGGCTTGGGCCGCATTGTTGGTTTCGGTTTGTTGCCAGCAAGTCGCTTATCTGCTGGCGTACCACGTGAAGGACGACCCCCCATATTCAAGTTCCTTTCCTAGAGCGTTGCTATCCTAATATCTCTTTGATCACTTCATTCATCGCTTCTTGTGACCAATTGTTTTTGTTCGCGTGCTTGCTATAACGCTCGGTTACATCGTATCGTTGGTGAAGGGCATCCGATAGATGCGAGCTCTGCAATACAGCGAGCATATTGGCGTGATCATCAAGAATAGCATGAAATCTCTCATGAGATTTTTGGTCAACCTCACTTACAATTGCTCCACAATCCAGACACCGAGACATCCTAGACACCGTGCAATCAGGATCGACTTTATCCCATCTGACTTTGCTCATTTGTTACCTTCTTGGTGCCATAGCGCCTATCAAACTCTGCTGCAAAGATGAAACGAAGTTGATTATCTGAACACCCTTCATCATGTTTTTTGATAAGCAGGTCAACGATCCAATCTTGCCATTGTCGCAGGCTCATCCCTCTATCTGAACTCTCATGAAATTGCTTATTCATATGCTGCTGCTTCCCTTTCGAGAGAAACGGCAATATTTCTCTTGAGCGCATCAATGTCTATAAAGTCGTGCTCTGGCTGGGGTTGACCGTACCTACTGACAAAGACAAAGCCATCTCTCTTTTCATCGTCAACCTTAACTCCGTTTTGATATTCGACTTGTGAGAGGTTCCAATCACGTATCTCTGGCACCTGTTCAATGGTCGCGCTGGTAAACGTTCGCATGTCATTTGTTTCGATAAATTCAGGCAAGAGCTTATTCAATTTCTCGACAATGATTTCGGTCTGTCGCGGCAATTCCCCCTTGAAGGCGTTTTGCTTTATTCCCCATTTCACGACCTCTGCAATAAAATCTGTTTTGAGAATGACCATACATTCATTCCTTTCTATTGTTGCCCCTTCGCTGATGCAGGAGCCGGTATATTTTGTGGTGGGGCTTGTAGAGCAGGTGGTGCAGGTGCAATCTGCTGAGCCTGCTGCACCTGCGCAAGCATAGCTATCTTGTCATCCGACCAGCCCGCATCACGCAGTACAAACTCCGGTGGCACGCCAGCGCGCTGAGCAAACATGACGCCGCGCCACATCTGTTCGTTCTCCTGTCCAATCTCCATGCGCGTCGGGACAAGCAAGGGCCTGGGCATAATCTCCATGTCCAGCTCACCTCGCTCAAAGCTCGCGAGGTCAAAGGGAAGGTACTTCTGTTGTTGCCTATTCAGCTTGCCCCATGCGCCACTGTTCGCCCGAAAGCCGCCAATCGCCACGGCCATCTGGAAGAGTCGGATATTGGCCTGGTCGTAGGATGCAGCCGCCTCGGCAAACCTGCTATTCACATCGCCAACGAGACGAGAGGCAGCTGGGCCGGTGACTTGTGACATGGCTCTGAGTTCCTTGTAAAAAGTAAGTTCGGGGTGATCCTGCTCTAGCTCCTCATAGAGCTTGTCCATACGCGATCCGGCGTCAGCAAGTGAGAGGTTGCCCACGAGGCTTTCCACCCGCCCCCGCCCACATCGATGTGCTTAATCCACACGGATGGGACAAACCCGTACGGGTTTTCAACCACCTGACCCGCGCCATAGTCGTAAGGTTCCTCATCTCGGAAGTAACGGAAGGCTTCGTGGTCCACCTCCTTGCGATAGAGGTAGCCACCCGTCTCATCTTGTGCCTGGTACTGCAAGACGTAGCGTTTGACGTTGCCAGCGTTGTCCGTTTCGAGATCCACCACAAAGCCCGGCCAGATGATATCGGCACTCACACACCCATGTTCCACATCATCGACCACTTCGATGAGCACGCTCCCAAGCGCTGCCCCGTAACGCACCTGCACGGCCTTCCTGGCCTGCCAGTTGGAGGACTGCCAGAACTGAGCGATGGCGGCTCTCAGTTCTTGTGGTGTGTCTTCACTGAAGGGCACCGCCAGCGAAATACCGTCAGGCAGCTTCTTGCCGTCAACTGAGAGAACGCCAGGGTACACCTGTCCAGCGTAGAAGTCGACGAGGCGACGCGTTGGGTTGTAGATGAGACGGATATTTCTGTACAGGTTGTAGTTCGACTTGTACGCCTGCCATCCACCGGCGTAGATGTTCCAGTTCCACATATTGGCAGCGCCCACGATGCGCTCGAACATGGAGCCGTTGTAGTAGCTCCAGAGCAGGTTGTACATCGCTTGCTGATTGAGATACAGCGTTTGGTTATGCGCTGTGGTTGGGTCTTCAAAAACCCTTCGAGCTGCGGTATATGCAGCGATTCCAGCCTGTAACATAGTGCTCCATAATCCCATCGCTATTCGCCTTGTTCCCTATCAATCCATACAATCGCCATTGCACCCATAAGCAACCCCACAGGTACCCCAAGAATTTCACCGATAATCAGCCCTATATCGCCACCATTGGCTTTCCCTATCAGACCACAGGCTCCAACAAACGCAAGAAGCGCCAACCCGAAAATCACCAGGTTACGTGTGTTCGTTCCCATCGCTAATAGCCTCGGTAGCGACGCAGTGCCGCGAGCGTGTCTCGGTCGGTGTCGGTGACGCCAATGGACAGGCGTTCTGAGTACATGCATGCGTAGCGTGCCGCGTCCATCGAATGGTCATTCCCTGGCGCCGGTACTTCTTTGAGCACCTGTCCATCCTGACCTTTCGGCCAAACCAGCTCGTTAATCTCGCCCTCGAAGCACACCGGTTGATGCGCTTCGTCCCTAAGTTCGTCGCGGTCGCGCAGGGAGTATTCATAGATGTACATGCGCGTTCGCCCATCGCCCTTGACTTCCATGCGCGACTTCATGTTCTTGATACCGAACTTGATGGCGTTGTCGGCGCCAATGGTCGGCAGTCCCGCCTCATTGAACGTACGGATATCGCTTGGCTCTGAGGGGTCAGCAACCCATTGCTCGACACCAAACTCCTGGTCAAGAGCCTGCGCCTGCTCAACCCACCAGTCAGTCGTACGCCTTGTGCGATAGATTTCTGCAAGCAGATACATGCGCCAATCGCCATCGATGCCCCATACCTGCAAAACACCCGGGTTGGTGTACCCCCAGTCTATCCCACCAATAATGTGCCGAATGACTTGCCTGTTCAGTGTCCCGTCGGTATAAAAGACTTCCCGAGCTTTCAGTTGCTCACGTGTGACGAGGTGAATAGACGGGTTCCATTCATCATAGACTATGCCTTCCGCTGCTGCCCATATCCCGTCACAAAGACGCAACTTGCGCACACCCGTAAGCGCCTTGAGACGTGCAATGCGTTCAGGCGTGATTGTCGGGTTGTCCTCGTGGCGAGCCATCAGCATGCGAGTGACGCCGCGGTCACATCGGGCTTTGAGCCAGTGCGTAGGATAGGATGGATTGCAGTCAGCTGCGAGTTGTTGGTAAGGCATGACGCCATTGCGCAAGCACTTGGTCATTGTTTCCCAGGCATCCAAAGACAGCTCGGTTGCTTCCTGAGCGTATATGAAATCCCATTCCGACGACTGAATCTTTTCAGCGTCATCCATGCCAGCCACCGCGATAATGGAACCGTTGGGGTATTCGTACTGCTGTTCTTGTGTACGAAAGTGGATGAGGTTCCCTAGCCAGCCATCGGGCAGCACCTTCTTCTCAAACGTCACCATGGCACTTTGGGTGAGTGAGTGGCGCGTCTTGCGCACGATGAGACCACGCATACCAGGGTAGCGGTCGGCGCAATGATGAATCTTTTCCAACCATGTACGCGATTTGCCACAGTCAGCCGGGCCAGCAAGCAGACACTCAGAGGCACCTGAACGCCAGGCAGTGAGGCCAGCTCCATAGGGACGGAAGGGAGCGCGTGCTCTGTTGTTGGGGCGAGTGGTAAGAGCGGTCGTCATGGCTACACCTCCTCCCACAAGCTAAGCGGCACAATGGGTTGACGTGGTGTATCAATGGCTTTCGCGATACGCCCAAACTGAGAGAAGACTTCGATGAATTTTTGTTCGTTGGGGCCGAGATAGATGAAAATTGATCCAAATCCTAAACGGTCTGTATCATGATGCTTTCTTCCTGGTCGCTTAAAAGCAATGCTGGTTTCATGAACACAAATAGGATATTCCCATAATGAGGGAAACCATTGCTTAAATAGCGCGTTACCTAGAAGCAAGATGATCGCCTGTTCTACTTCTCCATACAGAAAGTCTCTTAGTAGTTTCTGGATAAAAAGCGGTTGCCAGCTTCTTGTAGAACCGGTTAATTCAGGGTGTATTCTTCCATACGGCGGATTGAGCCACACTCGCCCGTACCATCCCTGCTGTAGCCCATTGTCCTCTTTCGTGTAATACCTCGTCGCCTTGACCGTCTGGTTAGCCACAGCACACGACGCCGGGTCAAGGTCTATACTTCCCATGACCTCCCGTGCTGCCTCAATATAGCGAGCGGGAGTATACCACTCGTTTGACTTGCCTCCCTCTTGCGTGAGGGAAGGTAACTCGACGATGTTGTCAAACAGGCAGGTAGCTGTGGCTGTCGTCATGAACGATCCTCCACGCCGTCTTGTGAAGGATCAAATTCGTAAACTTTGGGAAGGACGTTGTTAATCGTCACGCCCTTCTCACGATACTCCGGCATTTTTTTCTTAGCGTAAAACATGAGCAGCACATCGCT